>ERZ795048.3097-NODE-3097-length-12742-cov-16.189012_pt1 | contig 12742 bp, 9 predicted proteins | sample MGYA00375132_ERZ795048 | MGnify/ENA primary metagenome ERZ795048 (study PRJEB30177, sample SAMN05720225) | activated sludge metagenome | isolation source: Anaerobic digester | place: Hong Kong | collected 2014-12-17 ...
CAGCAGATTATATTTTCATAAGATGAGAGTGCATCTTTTAAATACCCCGGCTTATCGGAGCAACTGGCTGATTACCAAAGGAATGTGAGAGCTGGAATACATGTTTGAATTTCACATATCGAAACAGGCACGGGATACATATGATTTTGACGAGTCCCTGTTTTCAACCTCAGGGAATGTGATATTTGCAGACTTCGCTGCTGCACGCAGGTTTGCCGACAGGATGAATACGGTCCGTGATGCGGCACATCACCCTGAACGTGCGGTGAAGGCAAGCGAGATCAATGCCATGGGGCTCATCGATGAGATCCTTCACTATATGGTGGAGCTGTACAGAAGGAACGTTAACCCGCATGCAATCTCAGAGGCCTATCATCACACCAAGGCCGGGATACCGGATGCAGACCAAACGCTCGGGGCATTTGCCGAGTTATTCCCTCCCATCGATGCCTATAAAGGCAGGATAACTGTCAAACAATACTTGGAGACGAACACAAAAGGAGTGCCCAATACGCACATAACCCTTGAAGAGATGCTCCTGGTGTATATCGCCAACAAGAATCCGGCTGTCAGATCGTATATAGAGCTCTTTGACGATACGGCATTGCACAAGACAACACGCTATCTCGAGATGATCAGCAGTGTTGAAAGATATTTTTCTTCCCAGCCGGGATTCGGGCCCTACAATCAGACGCTCATCGATCTGCTTCTGGCACCTGCCAAGGCTGCTCCCGACTCTCTCTTCGATCAGCTGGAATATATTCGCACCCATTGGGGCGGGCTCATTTCAGAACTCCTGATACGCCTGCTGGGCAGTATGGACTTCATAAAAGAGGAGCGAAAGGCGAGATTTCTCGGTCCGGGCCCGGCTCTGGTTCCAAGGTTCGGGCTGAAGGAACTGGAAGAAATTGAACGGTTCAGCCCTGATGAAGACTGGATGCCGCGGCTCGTCCTCATTGCCAAGAGCGTCTATGTGTGGCTTCATCAGCTTTCTGAAAAATACGGCCGGGAGATCTCCCGGCTTGACCATATCCCTGATCAGGAGCTCGAGAGCCTTGCCCGGTGGGGCTTTACCGGGCTGTGGCTTATCGGGATATGGGAGCGGAGTCCTGCATCGAGAAGGATCAAGCAGATGACCGGGAACCCGGAGGCTGCGGCATCTGCCTATTCCATCTACGACTATATCATCTCACACGAACTTGGCGGCAGAGGTGCATTCGAGAACCTCAAGACACGGGCTGCATCGTACGGCATCAGAATCGGTACCGACATGGTGCCCAACCATATGGGGATCTACTCGAAGTGGGTAATCGAACATCCGCAGTGGTTTATTCAGGTTGATTCCAGCCCGTTCCCTGCGTACAGCTTTTCCGGTGAGAACCTCTCCCTGGATGATCGCGTCGAACTGAACATAGAAAACGGCTACTGGGACCGGAGCGATGCCGCGGTGGTATTCAAACGGTATGACCGGTATACCGGGGATACGCGGTATATCTATCATGGGAATGACGGCACGAGCATGCCGTGGAATGACACGGCCCAGCTCGATTTTTTGAAATCCGAGGTGCGCCAGGCGGTTATCAGAACCACCATAGAGATTGCAAAGGACTTTCCCATTATCCGGTTCGATGCGGCCATGACCCTTGCCAAGAGACATTTCCAGCGGCTCTGGTATCCGCTTCCGGGTTACGGCGGCGATATCCCCTCCCGTGCCGAGCACAGCGTCTCACAGGAAGATTTTGACAGGTTGTTCCCTGTGGAGTTCTGGCGCGAACTTGTCGACCGGGTGGCTTTAGAGGCGCCGAACACCCTGCTGCTTGCAGAGGCATTCTGGCTCATGGAAGGCTATTTTGTCAGGAGCCTGGGCATGCACCGGGTATACAACAGTGCCTTCATGAATATGCTGAAGGCCGAGGAGAACAGCAAATACCGGGATGTGATCAAGAACGTGCTGCGTTTCAACCCCGAGATTCTTAGAAGGTTCGTCAATTTCATGAATAATCCCGATGAGGAGCCTGCAATAGAGCAGTTTGGAAAGCAGGACAAGTACTTCGGTGTTGCCACCATGATGGTAACCATGCCGGGGCTGCCCATGTTCGGTCATGGACAGATCGAGGGATTTGGTGAGAAATACGGCATGGAATACATGCGGGCCTACTGGGATGAAAGGGTGGATGAAGATCTGGTCAGACGCCATGAACGAGAGATCTTTCCCCTGCTGAAGAAGAGGCATCTCTTTTCCGGCGTCGAGAATTTCGTGTTCTATGATGTTCTAAACGATGACGGTCACGTGAATGAAGACGTCTTTGCCTATTCAAACACCTCAGGGGATGAAAAGGCGCTGATACTCTATAATAACCGCTATGCCGAGGCCGCAGGGTGGGTCCGCAGGTCCGTAGCCATCAGTGCGGACACCGGATCAGGCAGACACATCGTGCACAAGAGTCTGGCTGAATCCCTCGGGTTTGCCGATGATGATACCCTCTACTACATACTCAAGGACAGCCTGAGCTCTCTGGAGTTTCTCAGGCAGGGCAGAGAGCTGTGCAGAGATGGTCTCCGTATTCATCTGGGCGCCTTCAAGACGAATGTGCTGACAGATTTTAGGGAGATGAGAGACTATGACGGCCAGGTAAGAAGGCTCTGGGAAAAGCTCGGGGGCAGCGGGGTGCCGGATGTTATGACAGCCCTGCAGGAGTTGTATCTGGAACAGGTCCTGGATCCCTTCAGGCAGATTCTACGCGTTGATCTGTTGAGCCGGACCTTGATGGATGGACGTAGACAGGGAGCGATTCCGGCAGACTTTAAGGCCAGGGTGTCTCATTTCATCACGCAGGCCGGTCAGTATGTGCAGGCAGGAACCGATCAGCATCTCCTTGATGAAACCATTCATTCGTATGTTGAGGCACTGATTCGCCTCGAAGATCTGAAAGGGATCGCAGCAGGCAAGCGACTCCCTGCGGTAAAATACCTCTTTTCCAGAGTGTCTGACAAGATTCCGGACGATCTTTCCTGGTGGCGGATCCCGCTGCTCTGGTGTGTCGTCTGCCGGCTTGGCTGTCTGTTCGGACCGGAGGGTTATGCCGACAAGAGCAGGTCTCTCATGGACGAGTGGCTGCTGAACAAGGTTGTCAAGGAATTTCTCATGAAACTCGGACTGGAAGAGGAAGCGGCATCATATGAGACGCTTCTCCTCGACATCCTGACCACGTATCAGAACTGGGTCGCAGTGGTGCAGACGCAGGGAACAGGGGCCCTCATGAGGAGGATGTTCTCGGATAGAGACGTCAGGGCCTATCTGGGTTTGAATGAATACGACGGGAAGTGGTGGTACAACAAGGAATCCATGGAAGCCCTTTTGTACTGGTTGTACTGCATCTCTGCCATAACATCGGTTCATTCCTACCTGGGCGATGAGGCTGCATTGATAAAGTCACTGAGAGCAAACCACCGGGCAATCACGGGTATCATGAAGAATTCATCCGATGCTGGCTACAATGCAGAGAAATTCCTTGCCCTGTTCGATAAAGAACACAGGAGAAGAACGGTCACACCTTGAAAACATGGGATTCAGGAAAATCGTTCTTCTTAAGAAACAGAATTCATCCCGGGGGGTGCGTAATCAGAACCAGCTGCTGCCGTCCCAGCAGTGCGTGCACAGTTTCTCCTTGGGCATGCCGATAGCCTTCACGAGGTCGTCCATGGTCTGGAACTTGAGCGAGGTCAGGCCGAGACGTGCCCTGATCTTCTCCACCATGGCAACGTTTCTGCTCGAGCCTGCCTGGGCATATTCCTCAAGGAACTTGTCATCTTTCCCCTCGATCTCCTGGATGGCCATCCTGCCGGCCAGGTCCAGAGTGGACCTGGATGTGGAGAAATTCAGGAATTCGCACGGATAAATCAGAGTAGGGCATGCGATCCGCATATGGACTTCGAGGGCGCCGTAGTCATACAGGATCTGCACATTGTCTTTCAGCTGGGTGCCGCGGACAATGGAATCGTCGCAGAATACGATTCTCTTCCCCTCGATCAGGGCCTTGTTTGGTATGAGCTTCATCTTTGCAACAAGGTCTCTCATGGCCTGGCTCTGGGGCATGAAGCTTCGAGGCCAGGTGGGGGTGTATTTCACATAGGGCCGCATATAGGGTATGTGCTTTTCCATTGCATAGCCCACGGCATGGCCTATCCCGGAGTCCGGTATGCCCGAGACCAGGTCCGCTTCGATATCATCCTTTCTGGCAAGAGTTCTTCCGCACCGGTAGCGGACAGACTCGACATTGATGTTTTCGTAATTTGATGGCGGGTAACCGTAGTAAACCCAGAGGAAGGAACAGATCTGCATGTCCTCGCCGGGTTTTTTGAGCTGTGTGTAACCGTCTGCGGTTATAGAAACGACCTCTCCGGGTCCGACGTAGTATTCCACCTCATACTCGAGGTTTGAAAGGGCGCATGATTCAGAGGATGCAGCAAAAGCCCCCGCTTTTTTTCCGATAATGATCGGTGTTCTTCCCAGCTTGTCCCTGGCTGCGATAATGCCTTCATCAGTGAGGACCAGCAGTGAGCATGATCCTTGAATGGAAGCATAGACATTCCTGATACCATCGACGAAGGTGGATTCTTCGCAGATCAGCATTGCGACGAGTTCTGTAGGGTTTATATCCTGGCCTGAAGTCTCGGAGAAATACTTTCTCCGAGAAAAGGCTTTCTTTCCCAGTTCATTAATATTGTTGATCTTCCCCACGGTAACAATACCGAAGGTCCCCAGGTGGGAGTTGATGATCAGCGGTTGCGCATCGTTGTCGCTGATAATCCCGATGCCGTTTCCCCCGCTGAAATCAGAAAGTTCCGGTTCGAACTTTGAACGGAAATAGGCGTTTTCGATGTTGTGGATAGAACGGGTAAATCCCTCCTCATTGACAACGGCGAGACCTCCCCGTTTTGTCCCGAGATGGGAATGATAGTCCGTACCATAAAAAAGATCCCGTACACAATCGTGATGAGAAGTTACTCCAAAAAGCCCACCCATATCAAGCACCTCACTTAATTGATAGTCTTAGAACATTTAAGTATTCAAATACGTTTTGCCTTAGATCATCATGATCATCAGGCTCCGATAGTGCCGTTGACTCGTTACAATCTCCGATTTCTTTTTGTCGTGATGCACCTTCCGGTTCCATAACCCGCTTAAAAGGCCCTCACTCCCACTCAATGGTACTTGGTGGTTTTGAACTGATATCGTATACAACCCGGTTTACGCCCTTTACCTCATTGATGATCCTGGTGGATATCCTGGCCAGGACCTCATACGGGATCTTCACCCAGTCAGCGGTCATCCCGTCAAGGCTTGAGACTGCCCGGATTGCAATAACATTTGCATAGGTGCGTTCGTCCCCCATAACGCCGACGCTCTTGACCGGGAGCAGCACGGCAAATGACTGCCAGATATCCTTGTAACCGTCATACTTCTGGATCTCTTCCTGGACCCGCTTGTCCGCCTCCTGGAGGATAGCCACATTTTCGGCATTTACCTCACCGAGGATACGGACCCCCAGTCCGGGGCCCGGAAACGGCTGCCGGTTGATCAGCCTCTCGGGCAGGCCGAGTTCTCTGCCGAGAACCCTGACCTCATCCTTGAAGAGTTCTTTCAGCGGTTCAATTAATACGAATTTCAGGTCTTCGGGGAGGCCCCCGACATTATGATGACTTTTGATGGTTGCAGACGGTCCTCCCTTGGCTGACCGGCTCTCGATGATGTCAGGGTAGAGGGTTCCCTGGGCCAGGAAATCCGCGCCGCCTATTCGTTCGGCCTCTTTGTAGAACACATCGATAAAGGTATTGCCGATTCTCTTTCTTTTCTCCTCGGGTTCGGTAATTCCTTTCAACCGGTCAAGAAAGGTGTTTCGTGCATCGACAATATCGAGATTCAGAGGGTATTCCTTTGTGAAGAGATGGCGGATTTCATCCACCTCTCCTCCACGGAGCAGTCCATTGTCCACAAAGATTGCGGTCATCTGATCTCCGATGGCCTTGTTGATAAGGGCAGCTACCACTGTTGAATCCACACCACCCGAAAGGCCGCAGATCAGCCGGGAAGCCCCGACTCTTGAACGGATTTCCTTGATGGACTCTTCTATGAACCCGGCCATGCTCCAGTCGCCTGAGCAGCCGGCAATCCCAAAGAGGAAGTTCTTGATAATCTCCTTGCCCAGGGGTGTGTGCACCACTTCCGGGTGGAACTGCACGCCAAAGAGCTTTTTTGTCAACTCGCCCATCGCTGCGATGGGGCAGACACCGGTGCTGGCAAGAACAGAGAATCCCTGAGGGGGTGAGACCACCTGGTCACCATGGCTCATCCATACGTTTATTTTCTTATCGATACCGGAAAAGAGCGATCCTTCAATATCAATATCGATCGTTGCAGGTCCGTATTCTCCGGAAAGCCCCCGCTCGAGACTTCCGCCGAGAACCTGTGCCATGAGCTGCATGCCGTAACAGATGCCCAGGACCGGGACACCCAGGTCAAGTATCTTCGGGTCGATTCCCGGATGGGGGTCCTTCAAGACCGAGGCAGGTCCTCCGGAGAGAACGATTGCCTTTGGGGCAAGGTCAGCCAGATCTTCACAGGCGATGTCATGGGGCAGGATTTCACAGTAGACGCCGCATTCCCTTACACGCCGTGCGATAAGTTGGGCATATTGTGACCCATAGTCAAGAACAGCAACGAGTTCATGCATGATAATATTCCTTGTTCTCAGGGATTTTCATAAATACCGGTATGCACGGCAGACGGTTCATGTCTGATATACGACAGTGCATACTCTACAGGATGAGGGTTCCGGTATACACCGTAACCACCGCACCGCTGAGCCATACATCGGTAACACGTTCATGGTTCAGGGTAAAATCTATCTTCAATTCACCGCCGGGCATTGTGACGTGCACCGGTGGGGGGACATTCTTTACATATGTGCTGATGATCGCCGAAGCCACAGCTCCTGTTCCGCACGCCAGGGTCTCGGCCTCGACGCCGCGTTCATAGGTGCGGACGTTGATATGGCCTGCCTGAGAGACCTGAACAAAATCAACATTCGTGCCTGCAGGCGAGAAATACTCATGCATGCGTATGGTCCGGCCGAGATCTTCGACCGGCATCGTAGAGAGTGAGTCGGTAAAAACAATGGTATGGGGAACTCCGGAATTGATGAAGTGAACGAGGTGGAGATCATTACCGATCTCAAGACGAATATCCTTCTTCAAATCAGTAGGTTCCGTCAGCCTTATGGATACATCATCTGCGTTTACTCTGGCCTGAATGATACCTGCCAATGTCTTGAACCTCATCTGATCGCCTGCAATCTTTTCATGGAAGGCAAACAGTGCGGCACAACGGGCCCCGTTTCCGCACATTTCAGCTTCGCTTCCGTCTGCATTGAAGATGCGGTAATTGAAATCCGCTTCTTCGGATGCTTCAAGGATGAGGACCCCGTCTGCGCCCACGGCTGTTCTCCTGGGGCAATACCGTGCTGCAAATGCGGACCAGTCAAGGGCAAATCGACCCTGCATGTTATTGATGACAATGAAGTCATTGCCCGTGCCCGACATTTTGGTAAATGGAATCGATTTGTTGCTATGTGCAGATCTCATATTTTTCTAACTTTCATCCCTGTTCTTGAGAAGAATGTGATCATTAAAATGTGTTATGATCACCAAGAAGTGAGCTTGCATTAACAAACTCTCCTGCCTAAGTCAAGGCTCCGTGGGCCTAGTTTTTTGCACTTTCCTGCCAGGACCGGTCTGTTGTGGTCAACAGAGCATGTCTTCCGTGATGGCCTATTTTTTCAAGGCATTTGTGATCCTCGACATTGCCTCTTCCACATGTTCAAAGTTATTGAATGCACTGATTCTCACATAACCCTGACCGCATGTGCCGAATCCTGCTCCCGGGGTACAGACAACCCCGGCCTCTTTCAGGAGCAGATCAAAGAATTCCCATGAATCCTTCCGGGCATCCACCCAGATATACGGTGAATTCACTCCTCCGACACAGTCATATCCCAGGGCCTGGATCTTTTCCCGGATATGCCGCGCGTTCTTAAGATAGTAGTCGATCAATGATGCGACCTGTTTTTCTCCTTCGGGGGTATAGATCGCTTCAGCGGCCTTCTGCACCGGATAGGAGACACCGTTGAATTTTGTGGTCTGCCGTCTGTTCCACATGTCTCGAAGCGCATGCCTGTTCCCGGAGCCGTCATAGGCAACGCAGGTCTCAGGAACCACCGTGTATGCACAGCGGGTTCCGGTGAATCCGGCTGTCTTGGAGTAACTTCTGAATTCAATTGCCACTTCTCTGGCGCCATCTATCTCGTAGATGGAGTGGGGCAGTGTTTCGTCTCTGATAAAGGCTTCATAGGCGGCATCAAAGAGGATAAGCGCCTTGGTCTCACGGGCATAATCCACCCAGTTTTGCAAGAGATCCTTGGTTATGGTTGCACCGGTCGGATTGTTGGGAAAACACAAGTAGATCAGATCCACCTTTTCTTTCGGGAGATCGGGGACATATCCGTTATCCCGGGTGCTCTTAAGGTATACGATCCCGCCATAGCGGCCGTCTGCAAAGTCGAGTGTCCGCCCTGCCATGATGTTTGTGTCCAGATACACCGGATATACCGGGTCGGGAATTGCAATGGTAATATCATTTGCGAATAGTTCCTGGATGTTCGCCGTATCACACTTTGCGCCGTCGCTTATGAATATCTCATTCGCAGATATGTCTGCGCCCCGTGATCGAAAGTCATGAGCAGCGATGGCCTCACGCAGGAAAGAATATCCCTGTTCCGGGCCATAACCCCTGAATGTGCCGTCATGTGCCATTTCATCGACTGCCTTGTGAAATGCATCGATGCATACCTGTGGGAGAGCCCTGGTGACATCTCCAATGCCGAGCTTGATCACATCTTTTTCAGGATGCTCCTTCTGAAAGGACGCTACCCGTTTTGCGATCTCGGAAAACAGGTAGGATGCCCTGAGTTTCAGGTAGTTTTCATTGATACGGATCATATGCTGTCCTTAACGTTTTTGCATTATTCCATACCATGAAACCCATAGATTTCCAATGCATTAACATTTTATACAACAGGCCTTTTGTGATGATCGAGCCCTGGCTTTGTATGATCCATGCCTACCTGGATCCCGGTTTGTATCTCGGGTGGTAACTCCCTTAAAAAACTCCATGTGCGTGATGAATATTATAGTAAAGGAAATTCCGTGAGATGTCGAAAAATGATTATAAAGCCAAAGACAGGTAGCGTATGGATGATAAAAGGGGACAGATAAGGGAAAAATTGAGAATCGCTGCCCGGTATCAGGATAGTGCGGGCAATGTCTTGTGCGGGACGGTGCTCAATATCAGTCTGGGCGGTTTATATATCGAGACAAGGGATCCCCTCACTGCAGGTGCCCCGTTAAACATCAGTCTGGATGCCGTTGACATCGGCAAGATCATGGATGTGCATGGACGTGTTGTCCGGGTTGATACCGACAGAGGTATGGCCGTTGAATTTACGTCTGTCGGCGATGAGAAAATGCATGAGCTCATCAGGATGATTAAACGGACCACGATCTCGTCAGCCCATGAGCAGCCGGAAGTTGAGGACACTGTATTAAAGAATACACAGAATTTGTCGAATAATACTATAAATCAGGGTGACAGCGTGAGCAGGAAAGAAATGAGAAAACACTCCAGGAAATTGCTGAGAATAGAGGCTCGGTATCAGGATACCAACGGTGCGGTTTTGAAAGGAATCGTCAGAGATCTCTCTCTCGGCGGAGTGTTTATTGAGACCGGCTATCCCCTTGAGCCCTCAGTCTATGTTACTATCAGTCTCGATGCAAAGGACATCGGCAAGGTGATCGATGTGCAGGGAAAAGTGGTGAGGGTCGTTGCCCACAAAGGCATGGCTATCGAGTTTGCCAACAAAGAACACCGCGATATCAAACTGCTTCTCCATGCCATGAGAAGACTTGACCAGGCGTCGCTCCTTTCCCTGAGCAGATCCGCCATGGGTGATTAACCGCAGATTAGAGAGATCCCTCGATTCTCTCATTCCTTATGGTTCCCTGATAAAGAATAAAAAGCACCCCTTGGAGAACAGGGGCGCTTTCTTGTCGCTAAGAGGCAGGCTTAGAGCTCAGCAAGAAGCCTGTTTGCCCAGTCAGCATAGTATTTTTCATCAGCTGTTGCAGCCTTCTCCAGGAGGACCTTTGCTTCGTCCGTTGACTTGGTCTTAATCAGGACTTCTGAGAGAAAGACCTGGCCTTCGGCATCATCCGGGAAGAGCTGCTGGTATTCTTTGAGGTACGTGAGAGCCTTGTCCTTCTTCTGGAGAGGCCATGGCAGGACAAACCAGAAACGGCCCAGGGCCTTTATGGGGCCGCCGTCCTCATACATCTTGTCCAGTTCGTATGATTTTTCAAAGCTGCTCTGGGTCTTATCTTTCAGTCCTTCTTTCAGTGCAGTGAGGATGCTCACGCCGTCCGAATAGTTACCCACCGAGCATCCATACCAGAAATACCCGTCTATCTTGTTCGGGTCGAGTTCTATTGCCTTCTCCCCATATTTCATCCCTAGTTTTCCGTATTCCTTGCAGATATCCTCCCAGCCTTCGACACCCAGCTTCTTGGAATCATTGGCGTACTCCCTGTAGGCACGTGATGTCTTCCATGCAGCCTCATAGCTGGTGGGGTCCTCCTCTAAGGCCTGAGCGTAGAGCTGTGCGGATTTCAGCAGATTCTCTACTCCACCCTGATCATAAAGCGCATCGGCAGCTGTAAGGTCCACCGCCAGGAGACTCATCGGCAGCAACAAGACAAAAAGAAGACCGATTCCCCCTAAGATAACTCTCCTCATAATAACATATCCTCCTTCCTCAAAGTATATATTGTTAACCAATATAATCTATCGCTATCAATGCAGTATATCAAGGGAAAAGATAGAGACGACTATATAAAATACATAAATATACAATAATGTGCATCGCGGCAGGGTTGTATATATTACGCAGGGGCCTTGTTCTGCTGAATCAGGATGCCGGCAGGTGTTGCCCGGTGCATTCTTTTTATACTTGCCAAAAAAAGGGAATTGGCGTAGCTCAAACATCTATGGCGTACGAGAAGATCAATTCTCAGGTGCCCAATATGAAAGGTATTGCGCTTGATTTCCCTTTTTTCCGTTTCAGATACGTTAAAGTCCAGGAAGAACCGCAAAAACAGGTCCAGCCGGAGACCGCAACAAAGGTCGAAACTTCCAGGAGTATAGAGTATTCATCTCCCAGGACAATAACGGTTTCATACGTAAAACCTGCCGAGGTCACGACCCTTGGCATTGATCCGTTGGTATCCAATGCATCGGTCATCCATGAACTTGTCTATGGACGAATCAATGGATATTCCAGTGGGGCGAAACCTGAAACAAACTACCCTGTCTCAAAGGAATATATTCCCCCGTCTCTTGATATTATTGTGTAATTGTTTTAAGTTGCTTATATGATAGGAGTTGTTTCCGATCCCATTTTTATGGATCATGATACGGGAGGCTATCATCCTGAGAGCCCGCTCAGGATACAGTACATTCATACCCTTTTTTACCAGGATACCCCTGGAATCGTTCTGGTGGACCCCCTCAGGGCGACGAAAGAGGATATTATCCTCAATCATGACAGAGGCTACGTCAACTCTATTGCCAGCAACTGCTCATCGGGAAAACTCGTAAATCTTGACATGGATACGATCTGCTCGGAAGATTCATATGATGTTGCACTGCTGGCTGCGGGTTCTGTCCTCAGGCTCACGGAAATGGCCCTGAACAAAGAGATCGATGCCGGTCTTGCATTTGTGAGGCCTCCGGGGCACCATGCACGAAAGGGTTCTGCCATGGGATTCTGTCTGTTCAATAATATTGCCATAGCTGCAAGGAAAGCATTGAAGACATATGGTCTCAAACGGGTCCTGATCGTCGATTTCGACGTACACCATGGAAACGGCACGCAGGAAAGTTTCTATGCTGACAAGGATGTTCTCTATTTCTCAACGCACCAGTATCCATTTTATCCCGGTACAGGGAGTATGACCGAATCGGGAAGGTCTCAGGGGCTCGGGTATACCGTCAACTGCCCCTTGAAGGGGGGGCAGAGGGACGGACATTACATCGCCGTGTACCGGTATATTCTCTCACCCATCATCGAGGCATATGAGCCGGAGCTGGTTCTCGTTTCAGCAGGGTTCGATGCCCATGCAATGGACCCCATTGGCGGTATGGAGATGAGTTCGAAGGGGTTCGGGACGATTGCAGGGATCATACACCAGGCAGCCGGTAAAATATCTGCACCTGTTGTATACGCGCTTGAAGGAGGGTATAATCTGGGAGCATTGAAAGAATCCATAGCATGTGTTGTTGATGTTATGAAAGGGGCGTCTCCACCTGAAATCGATGCCATAGCAGGGCCTGAACTGGATTCCATGATAAAGACCCACTCACAGTTCTGGCCGTTGATGCACCAGTAGGTGTTAAGTTTCACCCGTGGGATGCCGAAATGGGAGATATGCTGGAACCTAGAACCATCGAAGCAGTGGACGTGAGGGAATATCGACCCGGTGAGATAGTTGTCCGTGAGGGCGACTCTCATGAATATTTCTACGCCATTCTCCAGGGAGAAGTCCAGATATATCAGATGGACAAGCCGATACG
>ERZ795048.3098-NODE-3098-length-12741-cov-5.110673_pt1 | contig 12741 bp, 7 predicted proteins | sample MGYA00375132_ERZ795048 | MGnify/ENA primary metagenome ERZ795048 (study PRJEB30177, sample SAMN05720225) | activated sludge metagenome | isolation source: Anaerobic digester | place: Hong Kong | collected 2014-12-17 ...
ATTTTTTCACACGAATAAAAAATGCTTAAAGCTATAACCCAAAAAAATACGATTCTTTTCATTTTAAAACTGTTATTTCATCCTCAACATCTGAAAAATTGCCTTCACTATCGCTAACCGAAAATTGAAAATGATATTGGCCGGGCATTGCACTATCGGGAATAGATATATGCTTGTGAAATTCAACATTCTTTAAGCCCGAAAACTCACTGTAAATTGAATCGAACGACCATGTACTATTATTATTTAAGGCCAGCGATTTGTCACTTTCTTCAGCATGAATTTCAACCCGCAACCAATCAATTCGGTTAATGGCCAACACTTCAATATCGATATGCAAATCATTACCAATTTGAACTGTTTTTGAGTTTTCGGCTCCTAATTCATGCAAATGTAGCTCAGGACGCTGATTTTTTTGATTGTTACAGGCCATTAGGGCAAAAACCAACATCAATGTAAAATATACTTTTCCATTCATATTTTTAATTTCTTATAGGTATTGATAAACTAATAATAAAATTCCGACCCGGTTCGGGCACATTAATCAAACGATAGAAACTGGTATGTTTGAAATATTTAATATCGAACATATTCTGAACCTGAAAGACCAAGCTAACTGCATTTGGTTTTTGAGTAATATTTGCTCCAATGGAAAGATTAACAAGCTGATAACCCGGTGTTTTTTCCTCGGGAGGCACTACTCTGTTTTGCTTTGCAACCAAATTTAAATCGGCCGAAAAATAAGGCAAATATAACACCCATAGTTTTTGAAGATTGTACTTAACATTTAACAAAACCGATGCAGGTGGCGAATATGGAAGAGAAAAGCCTTTTTTATTGCCCGAGGTTTGTACTGCATATAAATAATTGCCAATTAGGCCAAATTGGAATGTTTTTACGGGTTGTAAGTGTGCATGAACTTCGCCTCCATAGCGCAAAACCGCATTTTGTGTATATTCAAAAACCTGATGGCCGTTACCGTACAAACGATCGTGCAAATGAGTGGGATTCAAATAAATATAATTTGGAGAAAAACTCACAAAAGGAGTAATTTCAAATGCAAACAAACTACTGTGCCACTCAGCTCCAAAATCGATTTGATAACTAATTTCGGGAGCTAAGCTTTGATTTCCTCTTTCGAAACTAAACCGATGGTAATTGATACCATTTGCTGCCAGTTCGTTGGCAAGGGGCATTCTGAAACTTTTACCAATGTTAGCTTTCAATTTTAAATAATCGAATTGATGATTGATACCTGCGGACCAAGTGAGACTAGTAAAAGAGCGATCGAGCTGAACGGCTCGTTGTAAGTTTATCCACAATGTATCGGTATTGTTTAAAACTGGCGACTTGAACCAATCGTAATAATCATCAATATTTATTCGGCCATAATCGGCTCTAAGGCCAGCATGCAGCAAGGTTTTTTCAAACAAATTATACTTAAAATAGGTATATGCACCCATATTAATCTGTTCATATTCAGGAATAATAAAACCTCTGCCATCGATACGGTTCATTTGATATTCGTTGCTTAGGCCTGCATACAAAATACTTTTGGGAGTAATGTTGGTTTTCAGGTTAATGTTACCTGTTAAAATATTTTTTCGGAAAGCCCTCTCAAGTTCAGATGAGAAAGGCATATTATTGGGGAATATTGCAGGCATAAAGCCATGGTTCACATATTGGCTCCATTCTTGCCTGTAATTTTGCTGAAAAGCCAACTCAAAATCCCAATCATATTTATTTGTTCTGACTTCGTTTAGGCTGATGACTTTAATGTGGCTAACCGTTTGATATGGATACTGAAAATCGCGATTGCTCATATCGTGCAACAAAGCATCAACCATACGTGGCTCGAGCCCATGTGCATTTGCAAAAAAACCATTTTTACTTCCTACTATGCTCGTAATCAGTTTCGAAGAAACTTTTTTACCATCGAAACCTAAAGTAACATGAAAATTATTTTCTTTCCCGGCAGTATTTCGCATGCGGTTTTTGTACAGTGGAGCACGGTACGAATAAATATCTATACTATCGGTTGGCACACGGTAATCGGCAAATCGGGTCAAAGTAGCGCGCATGCTAAACCATATTTTATTTGAACGCCCAAACAACAATATCGAACCACCGCCATAACTATTGTTGCTTTTTGCACTTAATTCAACAGTTCCGCCTAACTTTTTATTGGCTAAAATTTCGTTATGCTTTACGTCAATCACCCCACCAATTGCATCGGAGCCATAACGCAACGACGAAGGCCCCCTAATAATTTCAACCCTTCCAGCTGCATACTGATCAATTTCGAGGCCATGATCGGCGCCCCACTGCTGCCCTTCATGCCTGATACCATTTTCGAGCACCACCACTCTATTAAAACCCAAACCCCTGATCAATGGCTTTGATTGGCCTGCACCTATATCAATAACAGAAATACCGGGTAAACGTTCGAGGCTTTTCATTAAACTATTGCCTTGATTCTGCCTTATAAAATCGTTGTTGATTACCTCAATATTCAACGACTCGGTCATCTTACGTTGTTCAGCATAGGAATCGGCCACCACAACTTCGTTTAAGTTAACCATCGAAGGGCTTAAATGAATATCAAGCTCAAGATGTTGGTTAAATTCAAATTCAACAATATACTTCTCGTAGCCAATAAACGATACTTCGAGTTTGTATTTACCCGAGTTCAAGTTTGAAAAACTAAAGAATCCATTTTGGTCTGTCGATACGTTTTTATTGATTGGCATTAGCGCAACAGTTGCACCGGGCAAAGTTTTATGGTGCTCATCGTAAACAAATCCCGAAAGCGCCATATTGCCTTGTGCATTTGCAAACAATGCAAAATAAACAATTATAAACATGGATGCGAAAGAATATTTCATGCAGAACTGTTAGTTATTTGAGCACTTTTTACAAATACCTTTAATAATAAGCTCAACACTTTCGGCCTGAAAACCTTCGGGCAATTGGGGCATTGATACTGAAACTGAATCCATGCACAAAACACATTCGCACAATTGACAATAAAAATGCCCATGCGTATTTTTTTGTGTAAGGGTGTTGTCAATTGCATATTTTACCAATTGGTTATCGACAACAATCTTGTGCAGTATATGATTCTCTTCCAAGGTTTTAAACGAACGATAAAATGTTGTACGATCGAAATCGCCAACTAAACGGTCTTTAATTTCGGCTTCAGACAATGCCTCACCCGAACGAATAATTGTATTAATAATCCCTTCGCGACAACTGGTACGTTTTAAACTGTGTTTGCGTAATACTTCGTTTGCTTCCATAATTTCGATAAATACAAATGCAACAATGTTGCAAATATATTTGTTTAATTTCAAATTGCAACACTGTTGCATTAAACTTTAAAACAACGAATATGTTTACTTAAATTGAAACATATATCTTTTTGAATACAAACACTTATCTTTGCATAGATTTATAAACATCTACAAACAATAAATTTATTGAAATGAGAAGACTATTACTAACACTAATTGCTACTGCCAGCACTTTGATGGTGTTTGCACAACAAGCCGATACAACTTACTGGACAAAAGGCGGAAACTATTCATTTAACGCCACCCAAGTATCATTAACTAACTGGTCGGCCGGAGGGCAAAATGCCGTTTCGGGGGTAACAAAACTCCAACTGTTTGCCAACTACCTAAAAGGCAAAACTGCATTCGATAATAAAATTGACTTGGGTTTTGGCTTATCGAAGGTTGAAGGTTTAGCATTACAAAAAAACGAAGACATTATCGACCTCCAATCGAAATTGGGCATTAAAGCAAGCGAAAAATGGTTTTACAGTGCTTCGTTGGCATTCAAATCGCAATTTGGGCCTGGCTATAGCGATGCCACAAACACAACAAAAACATCGAACTTTTTAGCACCAGCCAGTCTCACACTTGCCATTGGTATGGATTATAAACCCAACGACAAACTTACAATGATGATTGCCCCAATAGCCGGTAAACTTACCATTGTTAACGACAAAAGCATTGATGCAACGCTATACGGGTTAGCCTCGAGCGATGCCACAACCCGTATGGAAATGGGTGCCAGCATTGTGAGTGCCTACAAAACAGAATTGATGAAAAATGTTGGGTTCAGCACTGAGCTTGGCTTATTTTCGAATTACCTTAATAACCCGCAGAATATTGATGTGGATTGGAAAGTTGGCATTATTATGAAAATTAATGAATACCTGAGCGCACAACTCGACACCCGTTTAATTTACGATGCCGATATTAAAGATCCGGCAGACAATGTAGCAAAAATACAATTCAAAGAATTATTGGGTTTAGGTTTCAACATTAAATTCTAGTCATTCAATTTTTATTGAAATAAGAAACGCGAGGCAATCAACCTCGCGTTTCTTATTATATCGAAATATTTAAATTCTGTAAAACTATTTATAATGCTTACTTTCGGGTGGGCCAAGATATGAAAATGGCACCGAATCGCTTTCAATTACAATTTTCTGATAAACAACGGCATTGTCCATCATCCACAATTTAAGCGTATGCTTTCCGGCATCGGCTAAAGGCAACTCAATAGTTTTAATCATCACCTTTTCGCTTACAGCCTTATTGAACCAATAAGGATATTTCCAATCCTGCACTTCGGTTCCTTCGTGAATGTTTACAATTTGAGGTTCATCATCGTTTATTGAAACACCAAAATGCAAGCCTTCGTTGCCTTTAAAGTTAAGTGTTGATGCCACATAAACAACAATCTTAACCTTATTATTTGCAGGTTTTTCCAACAAGAAGAAGTCGTAATTCAACGAAGGAGATTTGCTATCGATGTTTTCGTACGAAGCAGTTACAGGGAAAGTAGTAACCGACGAACCTGTACGTCCCATACCTGGGATCACTTTCCATTCAACCTCATTATTATCAACAGCTTTTGTGTATTTACTGGCATCGATGCTAACATATCCGTTACGTTCAAGATATCCTTTTGGTTTAACGGTTTTGTCGAATTTCGAAGCCACAACATTAATTTGCTGTTTTTCCCCATTTTCCGATTCAACAATTACAAAACCATTGTTTAAACCATTGGCTGCATTCTTCCAATTAATCGATACTTCAATTCGTTCCTGATCGCTAATTTTCACACTTTGTTTCGAAACCTTTATCCAATCGGCCGATGTAGTAACATCAACCTTAAAGCTTTTTTTACCTTTATTGAATACTTCGAAATAGAATTGTTGTTGGTTAAAGGAATCAAATTTGGGAAGAGCAGGCTCGTTTAAAGCTCCAGGCCAAGCATCGCGGCTTCCTTCAACAGCTACACCCATTGCTGCCTTATCGCCAACCTGAATTTCGGTTACCCGAGGCATAATATTATGAGGAGGTTGCTGCCACGAAGTATAACCTATACGTGGTTGCGCCATCATGTGGTTCCATTTTCCGTCTAACAGCTTTGTATGGAAAAAATCGGTGATATCGGCATCAATCTGGAAATGATCTTTCACTTTCTGAGCCATATCGGCTGTAGCAACACGGTTTTGCTGAGCATACAATTTATTCAGGGCATGAGCATAATAAAGCTCGTACAGATTAGCACACGCTTTAGCAGGCTGATAAACCAACTGATAAAATGCAGGTTGTAATTCTTTGTCCATTTTCATGTACATTGCTTCGGCTTTATTAGCCAAAGCAGTATAATCGGCAGTTACCTTTTCAAATTCCCTGAAATCGGTTATGCTGTAAGTATCGGAGTACAACATTTCAGGTGTACGCCTGCTGTTGTATTTGGTATAAGTATCGAGAATATAAGCTGCATCTTTAGCCAGCTTTTCACCAAATTGTTCTTCGGCCCAAATACGGGTATAGTTATCGAGTTCGGCTACAGTTATCCTATCGGGATCCCATGCAAAATCGAGGAAAAATGAAATGGGCAACTCCATTGGCTTTAGGTCGCCAACATTTACGAGCCATAAACGATCGACTCCATGACGATAAGCCAAGTTCATTTGTTCCCAAATACGAGGTATCGGGCTAACGTTAATCCATTTATAATTTCGAGGTCCACCAACAAAATCAAAGTGATAATAAATACCATAACCTCCACTACGAGGAGGATCATCAGGGTTGGGCAATTTGCGTATGTTACCCCAGTTATCGTCGCAAAGCAAAAGCGTTACATCGTCGGGAACACGCATGCCATGATCGTAATAATCTTGTACTTCTTTATAAAGTGCCCACATTTGAGGAGTTTCTGATGCTGGTTTTTGGGTCACTTCCTCAATAATAACACGTTGGTCGTCAACAATTTCTTCGAGCAGTTTAATGTTGGTATCTTCACTCATTGCCTCGTCACCATCGCCACGCATACCCATGTTTACAACTACTTCGCGCTCACCTATTCGCTCAATACCTTCGCGCCAAAACTGTTTGAGTTCATCGGCATTGGTTTCGTAGTTCCAAGGGCCTTTAACTTCTTTGGCTTTCCATTCGGCATGGGCACGATCCATTGGTTCGTGGTGCGATGTACCCAATACGATGCCCATTTCGTGAGCAAGTACTGCATTTTGCGGATCGTCGGCATTAAAACTGGCCCACCACATTGCCGGCCAAATGTAGTTAGCTTTCAAGCGAAGCATCAGTTCAAATACTTTTTCGTAAAACTGATGGTTAAAGCCACCATATTTTTCAACTGCCCAGCGCCCTAGTGCAGGCTCTTCGTCGTTCAAAAAAATACCGCGGTATTTCACCTTTGGCTCGCCCAAATTGTATCGGCCATTCTTAACGTACAATGATTCGCTTTTAACAACTGGCACATCGGCCCACCAATACCAAGGCGAAACGCCCATTTTTCGCGAAACATCGAAAATACCGTACATTGTTCCGCGTTTATCGCTACCAACAATTACCAGTGCTTTTTCGACACCATCGAAGGGTTGATCGACAACAACTATTAACGAGTTTTCCCAACGTCCTTTAATATCATCAACATTAATTTTATTCGCTTTAATTAATTGATCGATGATTTTGCTTTTCCCAAGAGTACCTGCCACAATAATGTTTTTTTCGGCAGGAATGTTGCCCAAAATAATATTGGGTTCTGCTCCTGATACATTTTTCAAGTCGGATTTAAAATAGCCAAGCACACGGTTTATGCCCTGATAATCGTCGGTACACATAACCAAAGTTGGAACCTGACCATTCTCGGCTAAAGGAAAAGCATCGACAGATTTTTTGTAAGTGATGTAGTTGAGTTCGTTGTTTTGGGTTAAAATATTTTCGCGGGGCTGCTTGGATGTGCAGGCCGTTAAAAATACGCCAACAGCAAAACAGAAAAATACAAGGCTGATTGCCTTTCTGATAGTTGTAGTTGAAGCCATATTCTTTGTATTTATGTTAAAATGCAAGTTGTTCGGAAATATACTAAAAAAAGAAAAACGACCGACATTTATCTAACATAAACACCGGCCGTTTCTTTTTATGAAAGGCAATTATTCAGTATAACCTTCGTTTTGCGGTACGCCTGTCAAATCGACAAAAGTACGTGGCAAAGGAAATTTAGTATGGTAATCCTGTATGTTTTTACCTGCAGCAGGGTTATTGGCTTTTACCCTTTCAACCAGCAAGCCCATGCGTTTAAGCATTTCCCAGCGATGGCCTTCGTGACCCAATTCTCGAGCTTGTTCGTCAAGTAAAATATCTTGCGAAAGTGAAGCAAATTCGGAAACGCCGGCACGTTTTCTCAGTTCATTGATAAATTCAAGTGCTTTTGCTTCGTTACCATTGCGCCAAAAAGCTTCGGCTGCAATCAAATAAGCCTCTGATAAACGATAAACCGGAATATTACGGAAACCTTCGGCATCGCCAAGTTGTTTGCCAAGCACATCGGAATCTTCGCGGAACTTATCGGTTGTTGGCAACACTGCATCGATTCCAAAGCCGGCTGCACCACCTACATTTTCGGGAGTTACCCTATCGCCAATTTGAACAGAAACGCCATCGGTACGGCTATCGATACCTGCCTGATCGTCGTAATACCAATACCTCATGTGCCAAGCATCTAGTCGCTTATCGCCCTCTTCGAATAACGACCAGTAATAATCGCTGGGTACAATACGCGACCACGCACGACCACCTTGCTCAAAAGTACGGGCAACACCTTCAACCCTGTCGTAAAGTGGGTACCACTGATGGGTAAAACGTTGCGGGTGACTTTTGTCGTTAAACGAAAATTGCCACGAGAAAATTATTTCTTTATTTTCCTGATTATCAATAGCAAAAATGCTTCTCAGATCGGTTAACAGTTCGTAAGCGCTATCGTTAATCACCTGTTCGGCCAATTCGGCAGCTTTGGCCCAATCGCCGGTATATGCAAAGGTTTTTGATAACAAGTGGCGAGCAACACCTTTCGAAACACGACCGTTACTGGTTACAGCAGAAGCATCGGGAAGTAAACCAATAGCCTTTTCGAGATCGGCAATAATAACCGGGAATACTACATCGTTACCCACTAACTCGATTGTTGCGCCAGGATCGGCAGCTGCATTGAGGTTGAGCACAATGTTTTCCCAACGTACAGCCAATTGGTAATAGTAATATGCCCTGAAAAAATAGGCCTCGCCAAGTACTTTGTCCCTACGGGCACGGTTGGCTTCAGTATCCGATTTCAGAACAAGATTATCAATTCCGTTTATTATTAAGTTTGCACGGTTTATACCAATGTAAAAACCATCGAAAATAGATCCCAACTGTGTTAAACTACCATTGTATTGATAATCCATTTCGAAAATTGCTCGGAACGGAGCTTGGTCATTCAAGTTTGTTCCAGGTTTAACCAAATCGGTCTGACACTGCATATAACAGCTAACATCGTTGCTTTCTAAAACATTACGGCCGCGCTCGTACACACCGTAAATTGCCCCTTCTAAACCTTCGAGATTCGAAAGGGCTACATCGGTGGTAAATTTATCCCTTGGCGACAGATCGACAACTGCATCGCCACAACCTGCAAAAACCAAGGCCACCAAACCTGTTATTAAATATGATTTTATGTTTTTCATTGTTGATACTTTTTAAAAGTTATTAGAAAGTAATTTTTGCACTGAAAGTCCAGGTTTTTGTAATTGGGTATTCCCATGGACTAATCTCGGGCGAATAAGAATCGGTATAATCGGTAAAATATTTCAGGTTATTGCCCCTTACGTACAACGATAAATTTTTAATTGGTGTTGAAGCAATAAGTTTTTTGGGCAAAGTATAACCCAACGAAATATTCCTTAACGAAATGAACGAAGCATCCCTAAGTTTTACGGCACTTCCAAAATCGAAATCTTTTGTTGCATTAGGTTGCGGAAAAACATTTGATGGATTTTCAGGCGTCCAATAGTCAACTTTAATGTTGTTATCCCTCGACATTAAACCGCCGTAATAATCGTTAATTTTCTCAACACCTTGAACAGCTTCAAAAAGCACGGTAAGTTCAATTCCTTTGTACGAGAAGGTATTGCGCAAACCGCCATACCAATCGGGAGTTGGGCTTCCGAGGAAAGTACGGTCGTTTGAGTCGATAATGCCATCGGGCACACCATCGGGACCGCTAACGTCTTCAATTTTAGCATCTCCTGCTCCATAGTTGCGAATACTTGGATGCCTTTCGGCAGCAAGTGCTTCTTCGCCCAACTGATAAATACCTATAAATTTATAATCGTAAATCACATCAATATCCTGACCTATAAACCATCCGTTAGCCGGGTCGTCAACAGTATCATCGTAACGGCTTAAGCTTACAATTTTATTTCTGTCGAGTGCCCAGTTGAGTGCAACATCCCATTTGAATTCACCATCTAAAACCCTTGCAGTAATGTTTGCATCGATACCCCAGCTTTGAGTGCGACCTACGTTACTGATAACCGAAGTTGCCCCTGTTGTTGATGGCAATTTTTCGGTAAGCAACAAATCGCTTGTTTGAGTATTGTAATAATCGACCGAACCGTTAATACGGTTTTTAAGGAAACCGTAGTCGATACCTGTGTTAAACTGCTTACTTGTTTCCCACTGGAGGTTAGCATTACCCGGGTTAGTTGGATCAGTAGTTTTACCAGTAATTACCACATTATCGAATACATAACTGGCATTGTTTGTTGTGGCCAGGTAGGCAAAGTTTTGGATATTATCGTTACCCATTACACCATAGCTCACCCTGTATTTCAATACGCTAAGCGGAGAAAAAGATTTCATAAATTCTTCGTTATGAATATTCCATGCAGCAGCAGCCGATGGGAAATTTCCATAGCGTTTACCGGGACCGAATTTTGATGATCCATCGCGCCTCATGGTCAATGTTACATTATATTTTTCGCCATAACTGTAACCCAAACGTCCAACGTAATATTCTTTTCCCCATTGGTCGGGAGCCAAATTCACAGTAGTTCCGGTACTTGCAACTGCACTAATATCGTAATACGTCAATAAGTCGGTTGATGAACCTTGACCAGTAGTGGTAAGTGTGTGTGAATCGTACATTTGAACACCATACACAAAGGTAGCATCAATTGAATGATCGTTAAACTGTTTTTTGTAGTTGAAAATATTGTCCCACAAATAGGTCATTGTTTGTCCCCAACGTACGGTCATTTTATTATCAACCGGGTCGTTACTCAAATCAGAAATTGAATAGAGCGACGAATAAAATTCGTTGTAATTCTGCAATCTTTCTTCGGCAAATGCATTCAACCGATAAGTAAAACCGTCGAAAATTTTTGCTTCCAACCATGGGTTTATGTAAATACGTGAAGTTCCGCGACTGATGTCCGACTCGCGATAACGCCACAATGGGTTGTACTGAAATTGGTCGCCTTTAACTGTTGGAACCAGTTCGTTGTTTTCGTTATGGGTACGTCCAAGTGGCGAGTTTCCCACAAAGTCGCCAAAGTCGGCACCACCCCAGTGCCCTAAGGTAAGACCAGTTTCGTCGCTCCATGTTTTCGAAGCTTGAACCCTAACACCAACGGTCAAAAAATCGTAGGCCGAATAATCGGCATTTACCCTGAAAGATACACGGTCGTATGTTGAACGCTGCACAATACCATCTTCTGAATAAATATCGCCATTCATATAATAACGGAATTTATCGGTACCGCCCGACAACGACATGCCCACATTTTTTGTATTACCCTGGCTAAGCATTGCATCGTGCCAATCGGTAAACTTTTTATTCATGTAATTCTCGTATTCAACAGGGTCGGTCAATACCTTGGTAACATCGGTATAATCTACTTTGTTACTTGGGTTTCCTCGCAAAGCTTCAACCTTTAGCTGATAAAATTCTTCACCATCAAACATTTCAGGCCGCATGGCCAAATCAACCATACCGTACGATACGTCAACACTCAACTGAGGTTTACCGTGCAAACCATTTTTTGTGGTAATAAGCACTACACCATTTGCACCGCTGGCACCATAAATCGATGCAGCAGCAGCATCTTTTAGTATGTTTATTGTAGCAATATCGGCTGTATTGATTTCGGCAATATTTCCACCGGTATTTGGCACACCGTCGATAACTATAAGTGGTTCATTGCCCGAGTTAAGCGAGTTTTTACCACGGATCAGAAAATCGACACCCGAGCCAGGCTGACCACTACCACGACTAACTTTTACACCCGGCACTTGACCGCGCAATGCTTCAACAACGTTGGGCACTGGCGCTTTCATAATTTCTTCGGCTTTAATCGACGAAATTGCACCGGTCACATTGTTTCGTTCCATTGATCCATAACCAATAGCAACAACTTCTTCCAAGCCAATATAGCCTTCGCTCAACGAAATGTCGATAACATTAAGACCCGAAACACTTTTCTCTTGCGTTTCCATACCAACAAAAGAGAATTGCAAAACAGCTTTATCGCCCGATACATTGAGGGTATATGCCCCGTCGATATCGGTTACGGTACCATTGGTAGTACCTTTTTCAACTACAGTAACACCCGGAAGTGTAGCTCCATTTGCATCGCTTACTGTACCGGTAACCTTTTTTCCTTGCATAACCTCATTCGTTTCTATTGAATAAGATGGGGAAAAAGCACCGGCAATCATGATCGACACCATTACGAATACACGTAAGGCTTTACTCAGATTGTTCGATTGGGGAATTATTATCCCCCAAACTTTGGTTACATTTTTCATAAACATTTAGGTTAAATTCGATTAATTAATTTGAATTAGCTATTATCATAAGTAATTAGTTTACACTAAATAATTCAAAACTACTATGCAACCGATTGCGTGAAAAACAATATTTGTTGCTTAAAACGAAAAGAAATCCTTCGCAATTAATAGTAATCATGTTATAACTTTGTAATTGTAACCAAACCGGCATCGGGCACAGCATCAAAAACCACACAATTTCCGGCATCGCACTTCTCTAGTTTAAAGGCAATTGCTCGATCATTTTGCTCCACCTCAATGTTTTTCCATTTGCGAGGCAAAAACCTGCGAATAGTAACCGGCATATTATATATTGTATTATCGAGCGTGTCGTTTAATGCAAGCTCAATTGCATTACGACCAACTTTGCTATCGGTGACCGACAAACAATTGCGCTGCAATATATAAATGGCAACATTCGAAAAGTTATCAACCCAATATTTGTCTCTGTTGTTATTGAAATAAGACAAGCTTTGATCAAGCACTTCGGAAGTAACCGGCGAATAACCCCCATCATCATCGATCCCGTGCAACAAATACACACACC
>ERZ795048.3104-NODE-3104-length-12710-cov-38.644093_pt1 | contig 12710 bp, 11 predicted proteins | sample MGYA00375132_ERZ795048 | MGnify/ENA primary metagenome ERZ795048 (study PRJEB30177, sample SAMN05720225) | activated sludge metagenome | isolation source: Anaerobic digester | place: Hong Kong | collected 2014-12-17 ...
AATCGTCTTGATACCTTCCGCTAAAAGTTTTCGCATATAGCATAATGGCTGAGCAGCCCGACGTCGCCGGGACTTCATTAAATTTCTGACACAAAAAATTGGCGATGTGCGCTCGCCCTGAGCAGTTCGACAGGCTCACTGACCACCTGTCGAAGGGTTAGCGAACGGGCTGTGTCAATTATGACGATGTGTGGAGAGGGTGGAAGAGTTCATGGAACGGGGAGTTATTTAAATAAGTTCTTTCAGTTCATCAATGGTGATACCGACTTTTTTTATAATATTATTCAGAGTCCCTTTTTTTATTTATTTGTGATTGGGTATAATGACAGAGATATTCCTTTCCAGATTATGCATGAATATGTGGCTTCCTCTCTGATGATCTACAACAAAACCTATTCTTCTGAGGGCCTTGATTAATTGGCTACCTGAGAAAGTTTTACTCAAAGGCAGACCTCAACTTCTTTAATGATGGATTTAGGTGCTGATTTTATCTGATTAACCTTTTCAAGACCTTCAAGATAGCAAAGGATAGCTTCTTTGGCATTTTCCAATGCTTCTTTTTCAGTTTCGCCCTGAGTGTAGCATCTATCAAGAGCGGGAACAGTGACATTAATTCATATGTTTGAATTTTTATTTATCTTTATTTCACAGCTTCTCTATCCCGGCAAAGATGATCTGCTCCTATCCCCTTTCCTTGCGGAGATTCTTAATTCTATGTGAAAGTGGCAGTTCCTGAGTATTCATTTTTATAATATTTTGTTTTTATTGGAAAAATTCAATAATAAAAACAGCTTAGCTTTTTAATGTTTTATTAAAAATAATTTAAGACAAATGAATGATCATTCAATGCTGCTGACAGGGCTGTTTTAAATAAACCAATTTCTTCATCTGAACCGGATATTTCCGGAAAAACAGGCTGGATTCTCTATTTTGAAATTAACTCTGCTGAATTAACCGGCAATATTCAAAAAAATCGGTAATTATTTAAAAAAGTATGTTTTAAAATGTATATTTTTTTAATGTATATTAATATTATTATTGATTTTTGCAATAATTTAGAGTAAAATTTAAAAAATAATACAGGTCTTCCCCAATAATAGAACATTTATTGCCTGAAGTAACTTAAGGAATAAATACTGAAATTTTAATGACAGCGTATAAAAAATATTATATTTTTTTTGATTTATTATAGTAAGTAATATATATTTTCTTATAAATATTTTAATTATATTAAAATATAAGGAGATTATGGAAAGCCTTGTTGTTAACTGATTAACCTGTTTTTAAAAGGGTTTTTTCATGATTTATGTATAAAATTGATAATGATTTTTGAATTAAAATTTTTCCGGGAGTATGGCGATGAAAATTGAAATTACTATTCTTGGTCTTCTGATGGAAGGGAATCTTTACGGCTATGAAATTAAAAAGAAGATAGTTGAGAGGCTTGAAGACTACGTTGACATTAAATTCGGCTCAATCTATTACGCCATAAAAAAATCAGTGGATAACGGATGGGTAAAAAGGGTAGGTACTGAAAAAGAGAGTGGAAACCCCGAGAGATACGTATATGAGATCCTCCCTGCAGGAAAAAAGCACTATAAGAAACTTCTTAAACAGTACTTTGATTCAAACTTTATCCATTTTGATGTTGATATCGTTCTGATGTTTTTTGATTTTCTCTCTGAAGAGCAGAAAGAGCAGTTCCTTGAGGAACGAACTTCAATTATAAAGGATAAGATTGATAGCATAAAAGAGAAGATCGAAAGAAATGCAGGTGATGAGAAGTCATACAGGCATATCCTCACCTATCTTGAGCATCATCTTAAAGCTGAGCTTGCATGGCTTAAGACACTGAAGAGCTGATTAATCCAGTTCGTCAACTATAGGCTGGAGGTAATCGGCGTCTTTTTTATATACTGCGTCCGCAAGGTCGTTTTTAAGTTTTGAGATATCGAGTTTAAGCCTTTCAGCCTGGTTAACTTTTTTATCTTCTCCAGGTTCCGCGTCAAGTGCATGTTCAATGAGGGATTTATTTACGGCACTGATTTTAATTATATTGAAATAATGTTTCTGCGCCAGTGAAAATGCCACATTTTTAAGGAGATCATTGTCTTTTTCGCAGATCTCCTTCAGCTCGCTTTTCATAATTTTTGTAACTACAGTATTATTTTTTGCGCGCAGGGTTGCAGTGCGTTTTTCGTTCAGAAGTAGAGCCATCTCTCCGAAAACAGTCCCTTTTTTATCAATAGTTGCAACCCTGTTCCCCCCTATTTCAACATCAATTGATCCGGCCTGGAGAATATAAAGCTCCTCCCCTGCGCTGTTCTCTTCACATATGGCAGAGCCCCTGGGATATTCGATCATTTTATCAGAGAGCATGTTTGATGATTCAACTGTGAGGGATTCCTGGGATTTGCAGAAGGCTTCACCTCTTTTATAGTTAAGGGATGTAATATGTTTTTTAAGGATTTCATTTATCCAGGGGAGCTTACGTTTATCGAATTCCTTTGAGAGGTCAGCCACACCTTTATAATATTTTATGGAGAGGTCTTTTAAGAGCCTGTCGCTGCCGTCAAGAGCATCCATATTTTTATTTATAATTTTATTGGTGAGGAGAACCTGTTTTGCCAGTACAATTGATGTGTTTATCAGAAAAGAGAATGAGTTTATACTGCTTATGAATTTATCGTGAGGAATCCTTTTAATTGTGGAATTTGCCGTGGTTACAGCAGTTTCCAGCCGAAGGGTATTCTCCCCCAGAATATGCTTCATAATAAGTTCAGTTGAACCTATAATAAGGTTCTGCCCTTTAATTGAGTATTTATCATTGTTTGAAGCATACATAAAGACGCTCCCTTCGTTGAGAAAGAAAGCGCTGTCAGGTTCTGAATTTGAGGAATAGAGTTTTAAAAAATTTTGTGACATATAACTACTGAAGTATCTTATCTACTATAGCAAGGAGTTCTTCTTTTGTAAATGGTTTTGTTACGAACGCATCTGCATTAATCATCTCGTCATTCATTTTTATCGTATTCTGGTTAAGGGCTGATACAACAATTATTCTTGATTCGGGATTTCTTGCTTTTATCTCCCTTATGGCATTAATTCCATCTTTACCCCCCATGGTTATATCCATGGTCAGAAAATCGGGTTTAATTTTATCATAAAGCTGAATGCCGTCCTGCCCGTTATCAGCTTCACCTTCAATTGTGTGGCCGCCGGATGTCAGTATATCCGCTATTATTTTTCTCATAAACTTTGAGTCATCAACTATCAATGCCCTGGCCATCAATTATCCCCTGTTAAATAAATCTTTTCGCATTAAAACTTCTTTTAATGATTACTGATTTTTTATAATCAATAATATAATAAAAATGTTCAAGTATAAAATATAGCTTTTAAATGATGTTTCTGAAAAAAACTGAAGAAAAAAAGAGTCTGGAATTATTAAAATTAAAATTACCGGAAAATATAAGAATCTGTCAGTAGAGAGCAGGTTGAGAACAGTTATAATTTTATGCGAATTTTTTTAAAAAAGTGAATTAATTGCAATTAATCTTGACATATAGCAGTAACAGAATTAAGTTAGTAGTAGCTAATATTATTAACTATAGCTATTGTGAAGGGTAAAATGAATCACATGAATAAAATAGAATGCCGCAGACTGACAGATATGGTAACAGGTTCTCTTGCAATTGTAGACAGGTTTGAGGGTGGTGGAGCTTTTAAAGAGAAACTGATAAGCATGGGTATTCTCCCCGGTAAAGAGATAGAAATTATCTCTTCAAGGAAAAACGGACCTGTTGTAATAAGAGTAAACGACACAAGGCTTGCCCTGGGACACGGAATGGCTTATAAAATTCATGTAAAGTAGATATTGTTTGTCAGCAGAATCCCCCTCTTTTCAATCTCTTTTACCCCTTTTAAAAAAAAGTAGTTTATCAAATAATCCCCCCGTATAGTAATTACTATCCGGAGTAATTTTTAACTATGACAATCAGAACAATTGCAATCACAGGTAACCCCAATTGCGGGAAAACCACGCTTTTTAACGGCCTCACAGGGAGCAGCCAGAGAATTGGAAACTGGCCCGGAGTAACCGTGGAAAAAATTGAAGGTATAATGAAGCATGAAACCGGTGATATAAGGGTAATTGACCTCCCGGGAATATATTCACTCTCAGCTTTTTCAGAAGACGAAAGGGTCTCCCGTGAATATCTTATGAGCCGCAATGCGGACCTTGTTGTGAATATTGTTGATGCCTCAAATCTTGAAAGAAATCTTTATCTTACCACGCAGATCATGGAACTGAAAGTTCCTATGATCGTGATTCTTAACCGTATAGATATGGCGGAAAAGCAGAACAAGGTTATTGACAGCACTATCCTCTCTTCCCAGCTGGGCTGTCCTGTTATTGAGGCTGTTGCAACCAGGAAAGATGAGATTGAAAGAATAAAGGAACTGATAATATCTTTTACAGGAACAGTCACCCCCTCTCCCCGCAGAATTGAATTTCCCAATGAAATAGAAGAGGTTATCCGGAAATGGTCTGAGCCGCTGGAGGAACTCAGCTCAATCAATTCCCCTGATCCTGCATGGGCTGCAATAAAAATACTTGAACGGGATCAGTGGATAACCGGTATGGCAGTTTCTCATAAACTACTCTCTGCTGAAGAGATAGATAATGAAATTTCCGGCATAGAAAAACTTTTACATGAGTCATCGGACATTGTTATAGCTGATTACAGGTACGGATTTATACAGGGAATTACACGAAAGTGCGTTTATAAAAAAAGCGACAGGAAAGAGGTTACAGATTTCCTTGATAATATTCTCCTTAACAGGTTCCTTGCGATTCCCCTTTTCGCACTGGCTATGTATTTTGTTTTCTGGGTTACTCTTTTTGCAGGCGGGGCATTGATTGATTTCTTTTCTGCTGTTACCGGTGCGATCTTCATGGATGGGACACGGCTGCTCCTTGAATCAGTGAACTCCCCTGAGTGGGTTGTCACCGTGCTTGCTGACGGCGCAGGGGGCGGCATCCAGGCAGTGGCTTCATTCATCCCTGTTGTTTTTGCAATGTTTTTTATGTTGGCGCTACTTGAAGATTCCGGCTACATGGCCCGTGCTGCTTTCATCATGGACAGGTTCATGAGGTTTATAGGTCTTCCGGGGAAAGCTTTTCTCCCTCTTATGATAGGGTTCGGATGTTCGGTACCTGCTGTTATGGCGGCACGGACCCTTGAAAAGAAGAGGGACAGGATAATTACTGTTTTTATGACACCTTTCATGTCATGCGGTGCAAGGCTTTCGGTGTATGCTCTTTTCACAGCTGCTTTTTTTCAGAGGAGCGCGGGGCTTGTGGTTCTCTCTCTCTATGCTGTGGGTGTTATACTTGCGGTTCTAACCGGGCTCCTGATTAAAAAGACAATTTATCTCGGTGAGCCTTCATATTTTGTAATGGAACTCCCCACATACAATTTCCCGAGACTGAGACATATAATGATCCATACATGGATCAGGCTGAAACTTTTTCTGTTCAGCGCAGGTAAAATTATTGTAGCTGCAGTTATGATACTCTCATTCATGAACTCCCTCGGCACCGATGGCTCATTCGGAAATGAAAACACAGAGAAATCCGTGCTTACAGGGATCGGCAGGAGTATTCAGCCTGTCTTCACACCCTTTGGCGTGCAGGAGGAGAACTGGCCTGCTGCTGTTGCACTTTTCTCCGGCCCCTTTGCAAAGGAGGCCATTGTAGGTACTCTCAATACTCTTTACAGCCAGATGGAGCATGCAGCTGCTGTTGCAGGTGAAGAGAAGATCTCCATCACGGATAAAATTATTCAGGGGTTCAGGTCTGTGCCGGCTAACCTTGCGGAATCGCTGCCCGGTACTGCTGCCGGAGATCCGGAAGATGAAACATCAGGCACTATGCTTGAGATGATGAAGAAGTATTTCGGAGGTGGGGCAAGCGCTTATGCTTATCTTCTTTTTATACTCCTTTATTTTCCCTGCATAGCGACAGTTGGAGCCGTGTACAGGGAGGCGGGGATGGCAGTTGCTTTAACACAGGCTCTGTATATGACTTTACTTGCCTGGTCTGTTTCTGTGCTCTTTTATCAGGCTGTTGCAGGGCATAGTTTGTTCTGGAGCGGTATTTCTATAGCAATTCTTATATTAATTGTGCTTGTTTTTTTTATAGCGGGTAAAATAATCAGAAAAAAAACAGGTCTCAACAATATTTCTGCCCGGTAATGATATGCATAAAACAAGTGATTCAAATATGAGTTTCGGCAACCTTATTCTCATAGGTCTGAGCCATAAGACAGCTCCTGTGGAGACAAGAGAACTCCTCTCCCTCCCTGCTGCGCAGCTCCCTGCATTTTATGAACGCCTTGCGGAAACCGGAGTTGAGGAATCAGTTTATGTCTCTACATGCAACAGGGTGGAAGTCTATATGACAGCTGATGATAAGGAGTCAGCTGTTGAAACAATAAAGAAACTTATGGAATTTTACACTAAGCTCCCGCATGAACAGTTCAGGAGCTCAGTTTATACCTGCTACGGGCTTGACGCAGTGAGGCATCTTCTTAATGTCACATCATCACTCGACTCAATGGTTGTCGGTGAAAATGAGATTACGGGACAGGTGAAGGAGTCATATAAAAAAGCTGTTCAGTGCGGTTCCACAGGGACTGTTTTAAATAAACTTTTTCATAAAGCTTTTGCCACTGCAAAACGGGTAAGGACTGAAACCGGGATATCCAGGAACCCTCTGTCAGTTGCATCTATTGCTGTTGAACAGGCAAGGAAGATCTTCCCCGATATGAGCGAAAGGAGCGCGCTTCTTATCGGCGCAGGGGAGATGGGGGAGCTGATCCTGAAGTATCTTGTTAAAGAGAACCTGAAAAAGATTATTATTGCAAACAGAACTGTTGAAAAGGCTGAAAAGATCTGCGCTGAGATAGGTTTTAAAGCTGATATTATACCCCTTGTTAAAGTTGACCGTGCTGTTCTGGAAACAGATATAGTGATATCCTCAGTGACAGCTCCTCACCATGTGATTACAGCTGATGACACAAGGGAGATGATGCTTGAGCGTGAGGATCGTCCTCTGTTCTTTATTGATATTGCTGTACCGAGAAATATTGAACCGGCTGTTGCTGATATAAATAATATATTTTTATACAATGTTGATTCACTGAAAAAGATTGCGGAAGAGAATAAACGGTGCAGGGAAATAGAGATGGAGAAAGCTGAAAAGATTGTGGAAGATGATGTTGATGATTTTATTTCATGGTGCGAGGAGAGTTCCCTTGCCCCTACTATTGCGGCAATTAAAAACAAGTTTGATGAGATACGCGCAGGTGAAATTGAAAAATTCAGAAACAGAAAAATGAAACATTTATCTGAAGATGACTTCAAACTTATCGAAGAGCTTACACTGTCGATAATGAATAAAACTCTGCACAACCCGATTATGAATCTGAAGAAAAGTACTGTTGCATGTCATGACTCCGGGTTTGAAAACATTTTTAAAAACGCCAAATTTGTAGAGGATCTTTTTACTAAATGATGAATAAAAATACCCCCAGGCTGATATTCTGGGAGCTCACTAAAAGGTGCAACCTTAACTGCGCCCACTGCCGCGCTGAAGCGGAAGATATAGATTATTCCGGTGAACTGGAAACTGACGGCATTAAAAAAATAATAGATGATATTACATCAAAGTATTCACCCATACTTATTCTTACAGGCGGCGAGCCTCTTTACAGGGAGGATATTTTTGATATTGCAGCTTACGCAACATCAAAAAAACTGCGTGTTGCACTTGCCACAAACGGGACGCTAATAACAGATGAGAGTGCGAAAAAAATAAAAGCAGCGGGTATTGCGAGAGCCAGCATCTCCATTGACGGTAAAAATGCTGAGTCCCATGACGGGTTTCGCGGCATACCCGGAGCTTTTGATAAAGCGCTTAACGGCGCCAGGCTATTGAAGCAGAACGGTGTCGAATTCCAGTTTAACATGACTGTGACAAAGAGAAATGTCGGGGAGATCAACGATATCCTCTCACTTGCTGTAAACGAAGGGGCTGCCGCTCTTCACCTTTTCATGCTTGTTCCTGTTGGATGCGGTGTTGAGATTGCTGAGACAGATATGATTTCCGCAGAGAAATATGAAGAGGTGCTCAACTGGTTTTATGATAGATCACGTGAAGTCAGTATTGAATTCAAAGCAACATGCGCTCCTCACTACTACAGGATAATAAGGCAGAGAGCAAAGGCTGAGGGCCGCACTCTCTCCTTTGAGACTGACGGCATGGCTGCTATGACACGGGGCTGCCTTGCTGGTACAGGTGTATGTTTTATTTCACACAGGGGTGATGTTCAGCCATGCGGATATCTCCCTCTCTCTGCAGGGAATGTTGTGCAGACCCCTTTCCCTGAAGTATGGGAAAACTCTGAACTTTTTGCCACACTGCGTGATTTTAATGCACTTAAAGGGAAGTGCGGAGCCTGCGAATATAAGGGTGTATGCGGCGGATGCAGGGCCCGCGCGTTTTATGCTGAAGATGATATGCTTGGTGAAGAGCCCTACTGTTTATATGAACCTCTGAAAGGGCGAAGCTGATATGGATTTCAGCCGGGTAGAAACCCTTGTTCTTAACAGGGTGCAGGTTGGAATTCCCTGCGCAAGTGAACCTTTCCGTGTAATGGCTGATGAACTGAGCCTGAAAGAGGATGAGGTTCTTGAAACAGTTGCGCATTTAAAAGAGAAAAAAATCATACGGAATATTTCAGGTATTTTTGACGGAAAAAAGTTGGGCTACTACCTCAGCCTTGTTGCTTTTGAAGTTCCTGAGGAGAGAGCTGATGCGGCAGGTGCTGTAATAAGCTCTCATCCCGGTGTGAGCCACAACTACCTGAGGAATCACCGCTACAATATATGGTTTACACTTGCCGAAGAGTGTGAGGATGATTTTTATAAAACAGTATCTGTTCTTGCAATAAAAGCGGGAGCTGATGATTACCTTGTTTTGAAAAATGAAAGCCTTCTTAAAATCGGTGTTTTTCTGAATATAGGTGAGAGTGAAGATGTGAATCATGTTACTGCTCCCTATGGAGCGGAATATGCTTCTTACCTTGAACTCGATGAAACAGCAAAAGACGCGGTCCGGCTGCTGCAGAGGGATCTTCCCGTTGAAAAACAGCCCTTTAAAAAGATTGCTGAAGAAGGGAAGCTGATTTACAGCGAAGAGCAGGTGCTTTCTTACTATCTTGCTTTCCTTGAATCAGGGATAATGAGGAGATACGCAGCGGTTCTTAAACACCGCAGCGCGGGATTTACTGCCAATGCCATGACCGCATGGAAAACAGATGAAGTGACAGATCTGGAACTTTTTATAAATGAAAAATCCGTTTCTCACCTTTATCTCCGTACCGTTTATCCCGGGAGATGGGAATATCCCCTCTTCGCCATGATACACGCGAAGTCTCAGGATGAACTTGACGGCATAATAAAAGAATTATCTGAAAAGAGCGGAATTACAGATTTTCTTGCTCTTGAGTCTCTGAAAGAGTTCAAGAAGAAGAGGGTAACTTATTTTTCTGGAGAATTTAAAGAATGGAAAAGGTTGAATTATGATTGATATAGGGAAACTCTACTGCGGCGGAACATCAACAGGTGACGGCCTGAGATACGGGACTGAGGCTAAGGCTGACTGTCACGGAAATACTGCTCACAGGGTGGAGAAGGATGCATCTCTTCGCAGGCCCATAGTTGTATGGAATACAACCCGTACATGCAATCTCCGCTGCGTTCACTGTTACACAGATTCAGATAACAAAAAGTACGATAACGAGCTGGATACAAAAGAAGGGCTTAAACTTATTGATGAGCTTTCAGATTTCGGAATACCTTCACTTCTCTTCTCCGGCGGGGAACCCTTCATGAAAAAGGATTTTTTCCAGCTTCTTGAGTATGCGGCAAAGAAGAATGTGAGGCCTGTAATATCGACTAACGGAACTCTTATCGACAAGGATGCTGCAAAGAGGGTAAGGGACGCCGGTGTTGTCTACGTCGGGATAAGCCTCGACGGCCTTGAGTATATTAACGATAAGTTCCGGGGAGTAGAGGGTGCCTTTGCCCGGACAATGAAGGGTTTTGAGAACTGCCGCGATGTGAACCAGAGGGTGGGCCTGCGTCTTACTCTTACAAGGAAGAACTATGAGGACCTTCACGGAATATTTGATTTCATTGAGAAGGAGGGGATAAACAGGGCCTGTTTTTATCATCTTGTCTATTCAGGACGCGGAGGTTCAATGTATAATGATGACCTGTCCCACTCTGAATCGCGTCACGCAATGGATATAATCCTTGAAAGAACAGAGGATTACTTCAGGCGCGGGCTTGATATAAATGTGCTCACAGTTGATAACCATGTGGACGGTGTTTATCTCTATATGAAGATGAAAGAGAAGAAGATGGAAGGCGCGGAGGAGGTTTTTAATCTCCTTAAGTGGAACGGCGGCGCTGCAAATTCATCCGGTGTTGGTATTGGTAATATTGATTTTAACGGGAATGTCCACCCTGACCAGTTCTGGCAGGATTATACTTTCGGTAATGTACGTGAAAGAAGTTTTGGCGATATATGGATGGATGAGTCTGACCCTCTGATGAAAGGGCTGAAGCATAAGTCTGAATTTATTAAAGGTAAATGTAAACTCTGTAATTATAAGGATCTCTGCACAGGTGCAATGAGAGTTCGCGGATACAGGGCCTACGGAGATTTCTGGGCTCCTGATCCGCAGTGTTACCTCACTGACAGCGAGATAGGGCTTGATGCAGAAAAGAAGGAATACCTGAAAAAGACCGGTGAGGAGTTCCCTGTACCTTCGGAGCTGGCGCGCTGATGAAGCTCTATCCTGTAATGGTTAACATGGAGGGGCGTCTCGCTGTTGTTGTGGGAGGGGGGAGTGTTGCTGCACGCAAGGTTGCGGACCTCCTTGATTCCGGGGCCAGGGTTAAAGTTGTATCCCCCGAAATAAATAATGAGATTGTTGAGCTTTCGAAGGATAATGAGCTTCAAATTGTGAAGAGGGAGTATGAATACGGCGATCTTGAAGGAGCTGCACTTGTATTCTCTGCCACGAATGATCGTTCAGTGAATGAGCTTGTTTTTATGGAGGCAGAGGGGCTTAATATATTCATTAACGCAGTTGATGATCCCGAGAACTGTTCATTCTATGTTCCATCATTTACACGCAGGGGTGATTTTCTCTTCGCTTTATCAACAGCAGGAGCCGCCCCGGCTTATGCTGCGCGCATCAGGCGGGAGCTTGAAAAGCAGATACCTGAGGAGATAGATGTTCTCCTCGATAAACTGAGACGTGCCCGGGAAATTCTTAAAAATGAAGAAGTATTTTCTGACCTTGAGTCGCCTGATCGTGGCGATATCCTGAAAAAAGTTGCAAACAGCGATGAACTCCTTGATTCCCTCAAGTGCTGTAAAGATGATGAGGATATAATTAAATGCCTTTCAGGTGTGAAAAATTCCTGCGGGGATTAATTCAGCACCACCTTATCCCTCGCTTCCTGTGAATCAGCCTCTCTGCATAAAAGTATTATGATAATTCCACATGAAACATAAAGTTCAATAACCCGCTTAATTCAGGCCGGGTCTGAAAAAAAGAGTTGAAAAGAGATTAAGATTATATATTAGTGTCGCAGGCTCTGATTTTTTTATGAAAAAAATTTTATATATAACATTGATAATACTTTTTCTGCTCCCCTGCGCTAATGTATTTGCAGGTGAAGGGGATTTATATTCTCCCGAATCTTTGAAGTATACCCGGAATGAGGAATTCAGGGCAGACTGGGAGAGCGAAGAAAACGCCCGGATAATGGGTGAATCAGTAGTGAGCTCTTTCAGAAACGGTGACGCCCCGGGGATTAAACTGAATGCCCTCTGTTCTGCCGCATCTATGACTGAGATAAGCAGAATAAGGGGATGGTTTAAATCATTAATAGAGAATGAAAAAAGATCGGGCAGAGTAACAGAGCAGTCTCTCCTTGCAGCAGAGATTCTTCAGAAGAGTGCGGAATATGATATAACCGGCCTCACAGAGGGGGAAGAAATACTTATTAATAGCATAAAGAGATCACCGGTCTCCGAAGCGGCTGCAAAGCCCGGAAGCCTTACGGGCAACGGTATCCCGGATGAAGAGATAGCTCTCATTATCCCTGTAACAGCAATAAATTCAACATCTAAAACAATACACTTTAAATCAGTATTGAGCAACAGGTACAGAAGCAGCAGCATCAGCAGTATAACCCCCGGCAGAAACTTCGAAACAGCACACGCTGATTACTACAGGCTCTTCCTTTACATGAGGGATGCCGCAGGGGATTTGTTTGCTCTTACGAATAGATATTCTTTTCCCCCATCCAATACGCAATTCTTTACTTCATACATTTCAATCACACAAATCAGAAAACTTCAGAAAACAGTAATCCTTCAAAAAGGGAGGATGCTGCCGTTAGCAACAATTTATCCGCTCTTACCCCTCGGCTCCATTTTTCATAAATGGTTGAAGGCGGGGGTTTTTTCTTTTTTTCCATTTCATCACAGCATCCATGGAGGGCTTTTATGAAAAAGTTCAGCCGCGTAACCGCTATTATAATTTTCTGCGCAGTGTCAGCAT
>ERZ795048.3112-NODE-3112-length-12688-cov-4.240323_pt1 | contig 12688 bp, 12 predicted proteins | sample MGYA00375132_ERZ795048 | MGnify/ENA primary metagenome ERZ795048 (study PRJEB30177, sample SAMN05720225) | activated sludge metagenome | isolation source: Anaerobic digester | place: Hong Kong | collected 2014-12-17 ...
TTACGGCTCGATGCTGCCGATCAGCCAGGTCGCCAACGTGACGCTGCTGGACGCGCGCACGGTCGGCGTGCAGCCCTGGGAGAAGGGGATGGGCGCCAAGATCGAGAAGGCGATCCGCGAGTCCGACCTGGGGCTGAACCCGGCGTCGCAGGGCGACCTGCTGCGGGTGCCGATGCCGGCGCTGACCGAGGAGCGGCGGCGCGAGCTGACCAAGGTCGTCCGCCATGCCGGCGAGGAGGGCAAGGTCGCCGTGCGCGCGGTGCGGCGCGACGCCAACGAGCACCTCAAGCGCCTTCTCAAGGACAAGCAGGTCGGCGAGGACGAGGAGCGCCGCGCGCAGGAGCGCGTGCAGGACCTGACCGACCGCACGATCGCCGAGATCGACCGCCTGGTGGCCGCCAAGGAGGCGGACGTGATGGCCGTGTGATGGCAGTCGTCGAACCCAGCGCCGCCGCGCGCGGCAGCTCCCCCCGCACGCAGGCCGCCGCCGACGGCGAGGGCACTGCGGTGCCGCGCCACGTCGCCGTCGTCATGGACGGCAACGGCCGCTGGGCGCGCAAGCGCATGATGCCGCGCTTCTTCGGCCACAAGGCCGGCGTCGACACGCTGGTCAGGACGGTCGACACGTTCGCCGCGCGCGGCGTCGAGTACCTGACCGTCTTCGCCTTCTCGTCGGAGAACTGGAAGCGCCCGAGCGAGGAGGTCTCCGGGCTGATGAGCCTGGTGCTGGTCGCGGTGGCCAAGTACCTCTCCAAGCTCGCCGGCGACGGCGTGCGCATCCGCATCATCGGCGACCGCAGCCAGGTCTCGGACAAGCTGCGCCGAGCCTGGGAGGATGCCGAGTCGCGCACCGCCCACAACACGCGCATCACGCTGTCGGTGGCGTTCAACTACGGCGGGCGGTGGGACGTGGTGCAGGCCTGCCGGCAGGCGCTGGCGCAGCGGCTGGCGCCCGAGCAGCTCGACGAGGCCTGGCTGGGGCGACACATGGCGCTGGCGTTCGCGCCCGACCCGGATCTGTTCATCCGCACCGGCGGCGAGATGCGTATCAGCAACTTCCTGCTGTGGCAGGCGGCTTACGCGGAGCTGTTCTTCACCGACTGCCTGTGGCCGGATTTCGGTGCCGCCGAGATCGACGCCGCACTCGCGACCTACGCCCGGCGCGACCGCCGCTTCGGCGCGATCAAGCCCTGATGCTCGCCCAGCGCGTCGTCACCGCGCTGGTGCTGCTGGCGCTGCTGCTGCCGGCGCTGTTCGCCCCCGTGGCATGGCCGTTCCAGGCTTTCACGCTGCTGCTGGTCGCCGCGGCCGGCTGGGAGTGGGGGCGGCTCTGCGGGGTGGGCTTCGTGCCGGCGCTGGCCGCCGGCGCCGCGATCGCCGGCGCCGGCGTGGCGGCGATCGCGCTCGGCTGGGTCGACCTCGCGCCCGGCATCGGATGGTGGCTGCCGGGCGCGGCGTGGATGGTGGGCGGGACGCTGGCGCTGGCCGCCGGCCCCCATGCCTGGCAGCGCGCACCGCGCCTGCCGCGCTGGCTGCTGGGCGCCGTGCTGCTGTGGGCGGCGTGGCTGGCGATGGCGCAGGCGCGCACGCTCGGGCTGCCGTTCCTGCTGTCGGTCTTCCTGCTCGTGTGGATGGCCGACATCGCCGCCTACGCCGGCGGGCGCGCATTCGGGCGCCGCAAGCTGGCGCCTTCCATCAGCCCTGGCAAGAGCTGGGAAGGGGCGGTCAGCGGGCTGATCGGCGTCGTGCTGCTCGCGGCGGCCTGGATCTGGGCCGACGGCCAGCTGCCCTGGGCACGCGGCAGCCTGTACGCGCGGCTGCTCGACGGGCTGGGGTTGGCGGGCGCCCTGGTCGCGCTGGCGCTGCTGGTGGCGATGAGCGTCGTCGGCGACCTGTGCGAGTCGCTCGTCAAGCGCGCCTGCGGCGCCAAGGACAGCTCGCGGCTGCTGCCCGGCCACGGTGGCATGCTCGACCGCATCGACGCGCTGCTGCCGGTCTTCCCGCTGGCGGTGGCGCTGGCCGCGCTGGCCACGCCGGCGGCACCCTGACCCGCGTGGCCGACAATCACCCGATGTCGACGCTGCAGCGCCTGGCCATCCTCGGTTCGACCGGATCGATCGGCGTCAGCACGCTCGACGTCGTCGCCCGCCACCCGGACCGCTACGAGGTCTTCGCGCTGACGGCGATGCGGCGCATCGACGAGCTGCTCGCGCAGTGCGAGCGCTTCCGCCCGCGCATCGCCGTCGTCGCCGGCGACGCCGAGGCGCGCAGGTTGCGCGAAGGGCTGGCCGCGCGCGGGCTGCGCACCGAAGTCGCGGCCGGGGAGCGGGCGCTGGCCGAGCTGGCGGCGCATCCCGAGGTCGATACCGTGATGGCGGCGATCGTCGGCGCCGCCGGGCTGGCGCCCTGCCTGGCGGCGGCGCGCGCCGGCAAGCGGCTGCTGCTGGCCAACAAGGAGGCGCTGGTCGTCGGCGGCGCGCTGTTCATGCGCGCGGTGCACGAGGGCGGCGCCACGCTGCTGCCGATCGACAGCGAGCACTCGGCGATCTTCCAGTGCCTGCCCGAGGATCGCGGCCGCTGGGCCGAGCGCATCGACCATATCGTGCTGACCGCCTCCGGCGGGCCGTTCCGCCGCCGCGACCCGGCCACGCTCGACGCCGTGACGCCGGACGAGGCCTGTGCGCATCCGAACTGGGTCATGGGGCGCAAGATCTCGGTCGACTCGGCGACGATGATGAACAAGGCGCTCGAGGTGGTCGAGGCGCACTGGCTGTTCGACCTGCCGCCCGAGCGCATCCGCGTCGTCGTCCACCCGCAGAGCATCGTGCATTCGATGGTCGTGTGCCGCGACGCGTCGGTGCTGGCGCAGCTCGGCACGCCCGACATGCGGGTCCCGATCGCGTACGGGCTGGCCTGGCCCGAGCGCATCGAGGCTGGTGCGCCGTCGCTGGACTTCCTGGCGCTGGCGCCGCTGACCTTCGAGCCCGCCGGCCACGACCGCTTCCCGGCGCTGGCGCTGGCCTACCAGGCGCTGGCCGCGCCCGAGGGCAGCACCGCGGTGCTCAACGCCGCCAACGAGGAGGCGGTGGCGGCGTTTCTCGCCGGAACCCTCCGATTCCCGCGTATTCACAGCGTCAACGCGCGCACGGTCGACGCGCTGGCCGGGCGCATCGGCGGCATCGGTGCCCTGGACGACCTGCACGTGCTCGACGCGCGCGCGCGCGAGGTCGCGCGTGGCTTTATCCGGGAGCTGGCCGCTTGATCACCACCGTGCTCGCCTTCGTGTTGACGCTGGGCGTGCTGATCGTCGTCCACGAGTGGGGCCACTATCGCAGCGCGGTGGCGTTCGGCGTCAAGGTGCTGCGTTTTTCGGTCGGCTTCGGGCGCCCGGTCTGGCGCTGGCAGCGCCGCCCCGACGCCACCGAGTTCGTCGTCTGCGCGCTGCCTTTGGGCGGCTACGTGCGCATGCTCGACGAGCGCGAAGGCGAGGTCGCGCCGGGCGAGCGCGATCGCGCGTTCAACCGCAAGCCGCTGGCGCAGCGCTCGGCGATCGTCGCCGCCGGGCCGGCGGCCAACCTGGTGCTCGCGGTGCTGCTGTACGCGGCCGCGCACTGGATCGGGATCGAGGAACCTCGCGCCGTGCTGTCGACCCCCGTGGCCGGCAGCCTGGCCGAGCAGGCCGGGCTGCGCGGTGGCGACTGGGTGCAGGCGCATTCGCGCGACGGCGCCGACTGGACCGACGTCGACTCGATGACCGACCTGCGCTGGCAGGTCACGCAGGCCGTGCTCGACGGCCGGCCACTGCACCTGCTGGCCGCCGACCGCAGCGGGCAGGGCACGCGCAGGGTCGTGCTGGCGCTTGACACGGTGCCGGCGCGCGAGGTCGACGCGGCGCTGATGCGCCGCATCGGGCTGGGCGCGCCCTACAGCGAGCCGGTGATGGGTGCGGCGCGCGAGGGCGGGCCGGCGGCGGCCGCCGGGCTGCGCGAGGGCGACCGCGTGCTGGCGATCGACGGCCGTCCGGTGGCCGACGCACAGTCGCTGCGCGAGGCGATCCGCAGCTCGATCGATGGCCAGCGCGGGCGCACGATGCGCTGGGAGGTCGATCGCGAAGGCGCCGCCATGGTGATCGCGGTCACGCCGCGTGCGCAGGCCGAGGGCGATGCGCTGATCGGCCGCATCGATGCCTACGTCGGCGCCGCGCCCGAGATGGTCACGGTCCGCCGCGGCCCGGTCGACGGCATCGTCCAGGGGGCGGCGCGCACCTGGGAGGTCTCGATGCTGACGCTGCGCATGCTCGGCCGCATGCTGGTCGGCGAGGCCTCGGTCAAGAACCTCAGCGGGCCGCTGACGATCGCCGACTATGCCGGGCAGTCGGTGCAGCAGGGTCTGGCCTACTACCTCGGCTTTCTCGCGCTGGTCAGCGTCAGCCTGGGGGTGCTCAACCTGCTGCCGCTGCCGATGCTCGATGGCGGGCACCTGATGTATTATCTTTTCGAGGGCGTGACAGGGCGGCCGGTGTCGGAAGTCTGGCTCGAGCGCCTGCAGCGAGGCGGGATGGCCTTGCTGCTGATGCTGATGTCGTTGGCCTTGTTCAACGACGTGGTCCGGCTCCTCGGTCTGCACTGACCCCCTTCTTCCATGGCCTTTCTCCTCCCGTTCGGGCCGTCGCGCCCCACTGCGGCTTGCGTCGTGCTGGCGTGCGCCGCGGCCGGCTGGTCGTCGTCCGCGATCGCGGTCGAGCCGTTCGCGCTGCAGGACATCCGCGTCGAGGGGTTGCAGCGCACCGACCCCGGCACGGTCTTCGCCGCGCTGCCGTTTCGCATCGGTGACACCTACACCGACGACAAGGCGGCCGCGGCGCTGCGCGCGCTGTTCGCCACCGGGCTGTTCTCCGACGTGCGCATCGTCGTCGAGGGACGCACCGCCGTCGTCATCGTCGACGAGCGGCCGGTGGTCGCGCGGGTCGACTTCGTCGGCCTGAAGGAGTTCGACAAGGACGTCCTGGTCAAGTCGCTCAAGGACGCCGGCATCGGCGAGGGGCTGCCGTTCGACAAGGCGCTCGTCGACCGCGCCGAGCAGGAGATCAAGCGCCAGTACCTCGGGCGCAGCCTGTACGGCGCCGAGGTCGTGACGACGGTGACGCCGATCGAGCGCAACCGGGTCGAGATCAGCTTCGCGATGAACGAGGGCGAGGCCGCGCGCATCCGCGAGATCCGCATCATCGGCACGCAGGCCTTCAGCGAGGCGACGCTGCGGGCGCAGATGGAGCTGACCACCCCCGGCTGGCTGACCTGGTACACCAAGACCGACCGCTATTCGCGCTCCAAGCTCAACGGCGACCTCGAGACCCTGCGCGCCTACTACGTCGACCGCGGCTACCTCGAGTTCGAGGTCGAGTCGACGCAGGTCACGATCTCGCCCGACAAGCAGGACATCTCGATCGCGATCTCGATCCGGGAAGGGCAGCTCTACACCGTCACCGGCGTGCGGCTGGAGGGCGAGTACCTCGGGCGCGACGCCGCGTTTCGCGAGCTCGTGCGGGTGCGTCCGGGCCAGCCGTATCGGGGGAGCGACGTCACCGACACCCAGCGCCTGTTCGGCGAGCTGTTCGGCCAGTACGGCTACACCTTCGCGCGCGTGGCCGCGCGGCCGGAGATCGACCGGGATACGGCGCAGGTCGTCGTCGTCTTCGACGCCCGTCCGCAGCGCCGCGTCTACGTGCGCCGGATCCAGATCGCCGGCAACACGAGAACGCGCGACGAGGTGATCCGGCGCGAGCTGCGCCAGCTCGAGTCCGCGTGGTACGACGGCGAGCGGATCCGGCTGTCGCGCAACCGTATCCAGCGGCTGGGCTTCTTCGACGAGGTCGAGATCGACACGCGCGAGGTGCCCGAGGCCCCCGACCAGGTCGACCTCGTCGTCACGGTCAAGGAGCGGCCGACCGGCAACCTGCTGATCGGGGCCGGCTACTCGAGCGCCGAGAAGGTCTCGTTCACCGCCTCGGTCAAGCAGGACAACGTCTTCGGCAGCGGGCACTACCTGGGCCTCGAGCTCAATACCAGCCGCAGCTCGCGCAGCTTCGTCTTCAGCACCGTCGACCCGTACTTCACGATCGACGGCGTCTCGCGCGCGATCGACCTGTACTACCGCACGAGCCGGCCGTTCAACAGCCTGGGCGACGAGTACCAGATCTCGACCCCCGGGGCCTCGGTGCGCTTCGGCGTCCCGTTCTCGGAGTTCGACACCGTCTTCTTCGGCGCCGGCTGGGAGCGCACGCAGATCGGCACCTCGGCCGGCATCCCCAACAGCTACTTCCTCTACCGCGAGCAGTTCGGACCGCGCAGCACGGCGTGGCCGCTGACGATCGGCTGGTCGCGCGACGGCCGCGACAGCGTGCTGGCACCGACCTCGGGGCGCTACCAGCGCCTGAACCTGGAGGCGAGCCTGTGGGGCGACGTGCGCTACCTGCGCGGCAACGCCCAGCTGCAGCAGTACCTGCCGCTGGGGCCGCGCTTCACGCTGGGCGTCAACGCCGAGATCGGCATCGGCAAGGGGCTGGGCGACCGGCCCTACCCGCTGTTCAAGAATTTCTACGGCGGCGGCCTGGGCTCGGTGCGGGTGTTCGAGCAGGGGTCGCTCGGCACCGTCGACCCCACCGGCGCCTACATCGGCGGCACGCGCAAGCTCAATGTCAACGCCGAGCTGTACGTGCCCGTTCCGGGGGCGGGCAACGACAAGTCGCTGCGGGTCTTCGGCTTCGTCGACGCCGGCAACGTCTGGGCCGAGGGCGAGCCGGTCGAGGCGTCGTCGCTGCGCGCGTCCACCGGCATCGGGCTGAGCTGGCTGTCGCCGGTCGGGCCGCTGAAGATGAGCTGGGGCACGCCGATCCGTTCGCAGCCCAACGATAGAATTCAACGTTTCCAATTCCAGATCGGGACCGCGTTCTGATGAAGCTCTCGCACCTCAAGTCGCTCGTCCTGGCGGCCGTCCTCGCGGCGGCGACGTCGGTCGCCGTGGCGCAGGAGCTCAGGATCGGCTATATCAACAGCGAGCGTCTTCTGCGCGAGGCGGCGCCCGCCAAGGCCGCGCAGGCCAAGCTCGAGGCCGAGTTCGGCCGCCGCGAGCGCGAGATCACCGACGACGCCGCGCAGCTCAAGGCCGCCGCCGACCGGCTCGACAAGGATGCGCCGACGCTGGCCGAGACTGAGCGCAACCGGCGCCAGCGCGAGCTGGTCGACCGTGACCGCGACCTGCAGCGCAAGCGGCGTGCGTTCCAGGAAGACCTCAACCAGCGCAAGAACGAGGAGCTGGCCAACGTCGTCGAGCGCGCCAACCGCGTGATCAAGAAGATCTTCGACGACGAGAAGTACGACCTGATCCTGCAGGACGGCGTCGTTTTCGCCGGCCCTCGCGTCGACATCACCGACAAGGTCATCCGCGCGCTCGACGCCCAGGGCGGCGCGCGCTGAGGCCGCCGCAGCGCGCGTGAGCCTGCTGCGCGCCGCCGACCTGCCGCGGCTGCTGGGCGGCGAGCTGCTCGGCGACGCGGGCGCCGTCTTCTCGCGCCTGGCGCCGCTCGCCGACGCCGACGTCGACAGCATCGCCTTCCTCGCCCATCCGCGCTACCGGGCACAGCTCGACGCCAGCGCCGCCGGCTGCGTGATCGCGCAGCCCTCGCTGCGCGAGGCGCTCGCCGGCCGGCGCGCCGCGCTGCTGCACGACGACCCCTACCTCGCCTTCGCGCGCCTGACCCAGTGGTGGGCGGCGCGCACGCGGCCGGCGGCCGCGCCCGGCGTCCACCCCAGCGCCGTCGTCGAGCCGCTGGCGCGCGTGCACGCGAGCGCCTCGGTCGGCGCGCTGGCCTATGTCGGTGCCGGCGCGGTGATCGGCCCGCACGCCGTCGTCGGCGCGCAGGCGCATGTCGGCGCGCATGCCGAGGTCGGCGAGGGCACGCGGCTGATGCCGCGCGCGACGCTGTTGGAGGGCTGCCGCATCGGCGCGCGCGGCATCGTCCACGGCGGCGCGGTGATCGGTGCCGACGGCTTCGGCTTCGCGCCCGACGCCGCCGCCGGTGGCGCCTGGGTCAAGATCGAGCAGCTCGGTGCGGTCGCGATCGGCGACGAGGTCGAGATCGGCGCCAACACCTGCATCGACCGCGGTGCGCTCGCCGACACCGTCATCGGCGACGGCGTCAAGCTCGACAACCTGGTGCAGATCGGCCACAACGTGCGCATCGGCGCGCACAGCGCCTTCGCCGGCTGCGTCGGCGTGGCCGGCAGCGCGACGATCGGGCGCTTCTGCACCGCCGGCGGCGGCGCGATCATCCTCGGCCACCTCGAGATCGTCGACCACGTGCACGTCAGCGCCGCGACCGTCATCACGCGATCGATCCTGAAGCCGGGCACCTACAGCGGGATGTTCCCGTTCGACGACAATGCGGCCTGGGAGAAGAATGCCGCGACGCTGCGGCAGCTTCATGCGCTGCGCGACCGCCTGCGGGCGCTGGAAAAACGCACATGACGACGCCGCCGGTCCTGGACATCCACCAGATCATCAAGAGGCTGCCGCACCGCTACCCGTTCCTGCTCGTCGACCGCGTGCTCGAGTTCGAGAAGGACGTGCGGATCAAGGCGCTGAAGAACGTCACCATCGACGAGCCGTTCTTCGTCGGCCACTTCCCGTCGCGGCCGGTGATGCCGGGCGTGATCATGCTCGAGGCGCTGGCGCAGGCGGCGGCGCTGCTGTCGTTCGAGTCGGCCGGGCAGGGGCCGGTCGACGACACCGTGGTCTATTTCGTCGGCATCGACGGCGCGCGCTTCAAGCGGCCGGTCGAGCCCGGCGACCAGCTCGTCCTCGAGGCCTGGATCGAGCGCGCCCGCGCCGGCATCGTCAAGTACCGGGTGCGCGCCAGCGTCGACGGCGAGACCGCCGTCGAGGCCGAGCTGATGTGCACGATGCGCAAGGTGGCCTGAGCGGCGGCCGCTGCCACGCCTGCCGCCACGCCTGCCGCCGACGGCGCGCGCCACCGCCATGAAGCCCGCCCGCGCATGACCAGGATCCACCCGACCGCGATCGTCGACCCGGCGGCCGAGCTCGCCGCGGACGTCGTCGTCGGCCCCTTCGCGGTGATCGGCGCCGGGGTCGTGATCGGTGGCGGGACCGAGGTCGGCGCGCATGCGGTCGTCGAGGGGCCGACGACGATCGGCCGCGACAACCGCATCCACGCGCACGCGGTGCTCGGCGGCGCGCCGCAGGACATGAAATACCGCGGCGAGCCGACCTCGCTCGTCGTCGGCGACCGCAACACGATCCGCGAGTTCTGCACCTTCAACCGCGGCACGGCACAGGACGCGGGGGTGACGCGCGTCGGCGACGACAACTGGATCATGGCCTACGTGCACCTCGCGCACGACGTGCAGCTCGGCAGCCGCTGCATCCTGGCCAACAGCGCGACGCTGGCCGGCCACGTGCATGTCGGCGACTGGGCGATCGTCGGCGGGCTGACCGGGGTGCACCAGTTCTGCCACATCGGCGCGCACGCGATGACCGGCTTCCAGAGCCATGTCTCGCAGGACGTGCCGCCCTTCATGACCGTCAGCGGCAACCCGCTGGCGGTGCACGGCTTCAATGCCGAGGGGCTGCGCCGGCGCGGTTTCTCGCGCGATCGCCTCGCGCTCGTCAAGCGCATGCACCGGCTGCTGTACCGCGACGGGTTGACGCTCGAGGCGGCGCGCGCGGCGATCGAGGGCTTGCGCGGCAGCGTCGACGGCGGCGACGCCGACATCGCGCTCGTGCTGGACTTCCTCGCCGCCTCGACGCGCGGCATCGTGCGGTAGCGCACGCGATGCGGCTGGCGATGGTGGCCGGCGAGGCCTCCGGCGACCTGCTCGCCAGCCTGCTGATCGGCGGCCTGACGGCACGCTGGCCGGCGATCGAGCTCGGCGGCATCGGCGGGCCGAGGATGAAGGCGCTCGGCTTCGACGCCTGGTGGCCGAGCGAGCGGCTCGCGGTGCGCGGCTATGTCGAGGTGCTGCGCCACTACCGCGGCATCAAGGCGATCCGCGACCGGCTCGCCGCGCGGCTGCTGGCGGACCCGCCGCGCGCCTTCGTCGGCGTCGACGCGCCGGACTTCAACCTCGGGCTGGAGGCGCGACTGAAGTCATCCGGCATCCCGACCATCCACTTCGTCTGCCCGTCGATCTGGGCTTGGCGCGGCGGCCGCGCGAAGGCGATGGCGCGCGCCTGCGACCATGTGCTGTGCCTGTTCCCGTTCGAGCCCGAGCTGCTGCGCGCGCACGGCGTGGCGGCGAGCTATGTCGGCCACCCGCTGGCGGATGCGATCCCGCCCGAGCCGCCGCGCGCGGCGGCGCGCGCCGCGCTCGGGCTGGGCGAGACCGAACCGGTCGTCGCGCTGCTGCCGGGCAGCCGGCGCTCCGAGATCGAGGCGATCGCGCCGGTCTTCCTGCAGGCCGCGGCGCGGCTGCAGCGGCTGCGGCCGGCGCTGCGCTTCGTGCTGCCGGTGGCACCCGGGCTGCGCGCGCGGGTCGAGCCGCTGGCGGCCGCGCATGCGCCAGGGGTGGCGCTGCAGTTGCTCGACGGCCGCTCGCACGAGGCGCTCGCGGCCTGCGACCTGACGCTGATCGCCAGCGGGACGGCGACACTCGAGGCCGCCCTCTTCAAGCGGCCGATGGTGATCGCCTACCGCATGCACCCGCTGAGCTGGCAGATCATGAAGCGCATGGCCTACCAGCCCTGGGTCGGGCTGCCGAATATCCTGTGCCGCGACTTCGTCGTCCCCGAGCGGCTGCAGGAGGACTGCAACCCGGCGCGGCTGGAGGCCGACGTCCTCGCCGGGCTCGACGACGCCGCCGGCGCGGCCAGGCTGCGCGCCCGATTCGACGAACTGCACCACCTGCTGCGCCGCGACACCGCGCGCACCGCCACCGATGCGATCGCGCAAGTCCTGCAAGCCTGAGCAGCTCGCGCTGCCGCTGCCGCCGCCACCGGCCGGCGCGCCGCCGCGCGGCCGCGCGCCGCGCCGCCGGCTGCCGCCGGGGCTGGCGCCGCTGCTGGCCGGCGGGCTGGTGGCCGGCGTCGACGAGGCCGGCCGCGGGCCGATCGCCGGCCCGGTCGTCGCGGCGGCGGTGATCCTGGACCCGGCCGCGCCGATCGCGGGGCTCGCGGACTCGAAGGCGCTGTCGCCGCGCCGGCGCGAGCGGCTGGACGTCGAGATCCGCGCGCGCGCGCTGGCGCTTTGCGTCGCGGAGGCGAGCGTGGAAGAGATCGACTGCCTCGACATCCTGCAGGCCACGCTGCTCGCGATGCAGCGCGCGGTGCAGGGGCTGCGGCTGCCGCCGCGGCACGTGCTGGTCGACGGCAACCGGCTGCCGGTGCTGGCGCAGCCGGCGACCGCGGTCGTCGGCGGCGATGCGACGGTGGCGGCGATTTCGGCGGCGTCGATCCTGGCCAAGGTGCACCGCGACCGGCTGTGCGAGGGGCTGCACGCTGAGTGGCCGCAATACGGATTCGCGCAACACAAGGGCTACCCGACGGCGGCGCACCTGGCGGCGCTGCGCGCGCATGGCGCCTGCACGGCGCACCGCAGGAGCTTCGCGCCGGTGCGCGCGCTGCCGGCACCCGACGCCGCGGAGCCGACGTGAGGCCGCGCGCGATCGCCTCGCGCGACAACCCGCTGCTCGTGCGGCTGCGCCGGCTCGCGCAGACGCCGGCGGCCTACCGGCGGCTCGGCCAGATCTGGGTCGAGGGCGACCACCTGGGGCGCGCGGCGCTGGCGCGCGGCGTGCCGCTGGCGCTGGCCATCGGCACCGAGGCGGCCTGGGCGGACCCGGATCTGGCGCCGCTGCTGGGCGCGGCACGCGAGGGCGTCGTCGTGCCGGCGCCGCTGCTGGCGGCGTGCAGCACGCTGGCGTCGCCGGCGCCGCTCGGGTTCGTGCTCGACTTGCCGGCGCCGGCCGCACCGGCGCAGGGGGTCTCCAGCGTGGTGCTGGACGGGGTGCAGGATGCGGGCAATGTCGGCAGCGTGCTGCGCAGCGCGGCGGCGCTGGGCGTCAAACAGGTGCTGGCGCTGGCGAGCACGGCAGCGCTGTGGTCGCCCAAGGTGCTGCGCGCCGGCATGGGGGCGCACTTCGGGCTGCGGCTGGTCGAGTCGCTGGTGCCTGAGGATCTGGATGCGCTGGGCGTGCCGCTGCTGGCGACCAGCCCGCACGCCGGCATCGCGCTGCCCGAGGCCGAGCTGCCGGCGCCCTGCGCCTGGGTCTTCGGCCACGAGGGGCAGGGCGTGACGCCCGAGGTCTCGCAGCGATGCGCGCTCGCCCTGCGCATCCCGCAGCCCGGCGGCGAGGAGTCGCTGGGCGTCGCCGCGGCGGCGGCGATCTGCCTGTACGAATCGGCTCGGCGCGCGCACGCGCGACGCTGAGGCCGCCTTGTACTCGATCGGCGAGGAACGGGTTGCCGGCGATTGACCCCTGTCAACCGCTGACAAGCGGTTCTGCACGTAACTCTGGACACTACCGGCTACCGTGTTGGTTCTCGACGGTCGAATGCCCGGGCGGTGGCAGGCCAAGGTCGGCGGGCACCCTCGCACGTAAGTCAAGGAAGAGGGGCGGACGTAGCCCGGCCCGGGGGAGCGAGCCCGGACACAAACAGTCCTGCGGACTGTTTGTGC
>ERZ795048.3114-NODE-3114-length-12678-cov-5.455359_pt1 | contig 12678 bp, 6 predicted proteins | sample MGYA00375132_ERZ795048 | MGnify/ENA primary metagenome ERZ795048 (study PRJEB30177, sample SAMN05720225) | activated sludge metagenome | isolation source: Anaerobic digester | place: Hong Kong | collected 2014-12-17 ...
AGCTGATGAACCAGGTAATCATTTTTATGAAACAACCCATGTACATATCAATGACCCATATGCGCGTGTTAGTGACGATACTTGGGGTAAGTGCCGTATTTGGCATAAAACGACTCCGGCAACTCCGCTTGTGCATGGCATACCCAAGATGCAAGATGTGATAGCATATGAAGTGCATGTGCAGGACTTTACGGATCAGTTGCCTGTCTCAAAGAAATTAAAGGGTACTTTCAAGGCTATGACGATGCCTGGACTGACAAATAGTTGCGGTCGAAAAATCGGTTTTGACTACCTAGTAGATCTCGGTATCAACGTAGTGCATCTGATGCCAGTACAAGAGTATGTACAGTTCCCAACTGATGATTGGAAAGCATCGTTCAAAGATGATAAATACATGATTAGTCAAGGCATCTCGGAAGAGAATTACCAATGGGGCTATAGAACATCGTTTGCGATGGCTGTAGAATCTAGATATAGAACCAAAGGAACTACACCTGGTCAAGAACGCAATGAATTTAGAGATTTAGTGCAAGCTTTTCATGACAAAGGTATTGCCGTGATTATTGATATGGTCCCTAACCATACAGCTGAGAATATGGATGGTAATTCTTGGTTTTTCAATTTCAATGGAATTGATATGCAGTATTATTATCGAACTAAAGATTTTAAACATCTTGGAGCGTATGGTAATGAGGTGAAAACAGAGAATCGTCCGATGACTCAACGATGGTTGGTCGATCAGTGCAAGTCTTTCATCAATGAGTTCGGTGTAGATGGATTCCGTATTGATTTGGCTGGACAGGTGGATCAACAAACTTTGACGGCACTGAAAGCGCAAATTGGTCAAGATAAGATCGTCTATGGTGAAGCATGGATTGGATCGAATGATCCAAATTATGAAGCAAATCCTGATTGGGATTGGTATAAAGAGGATGCGCCTATAACCTTCTTTCAAGATGACTCTCGTGGTGCCTATAAAGGTCCAGTGTTTGAACTAAAAGACAAATTGAAGGACCGAGGATGGTCTGGTGGTAAATTTACCGATAGACCTCTTGTGATGAAAGGACTTGCCAATAAGTTTAAGGATGATAAGACGCCATTATCGGGTATTAGTTACCTAGATATTCACGACAATTTCGCCTTAGCCGATCAGTTTGGTGGGGATCATTTTGATGGGCGCACATCGGTAGATCAAGACGAATATAAGATTGCAACGACGTTGTTGTACACGACGCTAGGCCCTATCGTAACGCATGGAGGATCTGAAATTATGCGTAGCAAAGCATCAGCACCTTTGAAGGAGGTCGTGAAACAAACAAAGGCTGGTTTTAAGGTGTATATGCATGGATACAGAGATACGTACAACATGCGTAAGGCGAATGAATTTGTTTGGAAAACAGTAGGGCAAAAACCGACGAAACATAATTCAAATGATTACGATAATATGCTAGCATTCTGGAAGGGATTGAATGCATTCCGTTTATCGCCATATGGGGCTGTCTTTCGTGTAGCTGATGCAGTTCCAGAAGGATATTATGCATGGATCACTCCACAAGATAATAGTTTATTGGGATACTGTGTAGACAACAAAGTCATGGTTTTAATAAATGCAGGGCAAAAGAATAATGCTTTTAAAGAAGTACATTTCCCTGTCGGTCAATGGCGATTGATTGCTACAACCAAGGCCGTCAATTACAAAGAAGGTGTAAAAGGACCCAAAAAACTAAAACAGATACATGGGGATCTTACCATTGATGTACCTATGGCTGCTACCTCACTGTATATCTGGGTAAACACGAGTCAAGATGTTGTTAAAATGTAAACTAAACTAGTCATTATCAGTCTGTTACAAAAAAATAAATGGACTCAATACGCCTCTCTTATTGAACTGCATTTTCTGTATGACATGTATCATAGTCAAGAAATACACTTCAATATGGGAGGTGTTTTATAATTCTTAAAATACCAGCAATCTTTGGTTTTTTAAAAGGTTGCTAGTATATTTGTCTGCAATTGAGGGGCGTGAGGACATGAACCACAAGCATATAACCTTTTAACTAGTATTTATGGATAGCCGAGAATCGAAGCATGGAACAAGCACTGTTATTCCTTTCTTAACAGCACTAGGAGATGTCTTAGTGGGCAATGCTGTTTTCATTATCTTTTTTATGTTTATCGATCAAATGAGCATAGAAGAAGTCTGTATCTCCAATTTACGACTCCTTGTTTTATATAATGTAAGCTACTTCTTAAGTGGCATGCAGCGCAACTATAGTTATAAGATTCGATTTGGTCAAGCTGCCCAGATGTTGCGTAAGATATTCGGTATAATTATCTGGTGGAGTGGTATTTTCTTTGTGCTTTCATTTCTTGTCGTGGCACATATAGACCAAATGATTGAACCTATCGTGTATCTTTTACTCATAGAAGCCTGTGCTATCTTAACTTGGCGCATAATCGTACGAGGTGTGCTGCATGTTTACCGTGAGGTAGGGGGGAACAACCGAAATATCGTGTTCTTGGGCAATTCAAAGAGTATACGTCGTCTATTTGACACCACCAATTTAAATCCATTTACTGGTTTGAAGGCTATGGGGTATTTTGCAGAAACTCCTATGGAAGATGAACCAGAGGGCTTGAATTATTTGGGAGATTTTAGCAGCATGTATCCGTGGTTTATGGAGCATAAAGTGGAGGTGGATCGCATCTATAGTCATCTGTGTAGTGAATACTCTGAGATGATATTACCTATCGTTAAACTGGCCGAGGAGAACTGTATTCATATGTTCTTTATACCTAGTCTGCATAAATACTTTAAGCGGAGTATGAAGTTCAGTGTCTTAGATCGGGTACCGCTATTGACGATGCGGGATGAACCGCTAGATAACGACGTCAACAGATGGGCGAAGCGTGTCTTTGATGTGGTCTTTGCACTGTTGGTCATTGTGCTGGTATTTCCATGGTTATTGCCTATAGTATGGGTGGGCACGATGTTGAGTTCCCCTGGACCACTGTTCTTTAAACAGCTGCGTACAGGGTTGGATGGTAAAAATTTCTATTGCTATAAATTCCGCAGTATGAAAATCAACAAAGATGCGGACAAACTACAGGCCACTAAAAATGACCCACGTAAAACAAAATGGGGAAATTTCCTGCGGAAGTCCAATATTGATGAACTACCACAGTTTTGGAATGTACTAACAGGAAGCATGAGTGTGGTCGGTCCACGACCACATATGCTAGCACATACTGAAGAATATTCGGCATTGATTAGTAAGTACATGGTGAGACATTTGGTCAAACCAGGGATTACTGGCTATGCGCAAGTTACTGGATTTCGTGGAGAAACCAAACAATTGTCTGAAATGGAAGGAAGAGTGGAGCGTGACATCTGGTACCTGGAAAATTGGACGATGTTTTTGGATCTTAAAATTGTATTTCTTACAATATATAATGTCGTGAAGGGGGAGGAAAAAGCTTACTAATCAGAAAAAAAAGCCCCCACAAAGAGAGAAGTTGCGAAATACTTTGTACCTTTGTGACACAAAACAAATCATTATAATATAAAACGATTTTATACATGGGAAATCAAGAACTTATCAAGCAAGTAACAGAAAAGGCCAATCAATGGCTTTCACCTGCTTACAACGCTGAGACACAAGCGGAAATCAAACGCATGCTTGAAGCTGAAGACAAAACAGAACTAATCGAGTGCTTTTATAAAGACCTTGAATTTGGGACTGGTGGTCTTCGTGGTATTATGGGTGCAGGTTCAAACCGCATGAATATCTATACTGTTGGTGCAGCTACTCAGGGCTTGTCTAACTATATCAATAAGCAGTTCCCAGACAAACAAATGAGTGTTGTTGTGGGTCATGACTGTCGTAATAATAGCCGTTTGTTCGCAGAAATCTCTGCAAATATTTTCTCGGCAAACGGTATCAAGGTGTATCTTTTTGAAGATCTACGCCCAACTCCAGAAATGTCTTTCGCTATCCGTGAACTTGGTTGCGTGAGTGGTATTATCTTGACTGCATCACACAATCCTAAAGAATACAATGGATATAAAGCCTATTGGGATGATGGTGCACAAGTATTGGCTCCACACGATAAGGGTATCATCGACGAAGTAAACTTGGTGAAAACTGAAGATATTAAGTTTGAAGGCAACAAAGAACTTATCCAAATTATCGGTGAAGATGTCGATAAGAAGTATCTTGATGCAGTTAAAACGGTATCTATCGAGCCAGAAGTCATCGCTCGTCACAAAGATATGAAGATTGTATATACTCCTATCCATGGTACTGGTATCACATTGATTCCACGTGCATTGAAGATGTGGGGATTTGAAAATATCATCAATGTACCAGAACAAGATGTGATCTCTGGTGATTTCCCAACTGTGGAATCTCCAAATCCTGAAGTGGGTAGTGCATTGGCTATGGCTATTGAGAAAGCAAAAGAAACTGATGCTGAACTAGTGATGGCATCCGATCCTGATGCAGACCGTGTAGGTATCTCAATCAAAGACGATAAAGGTGAGTGGATCTTGGTTAATGGTAACCAAACTTGTATGATCTACTTGTATTATATCCTTTCTCAATACAAGAAGTTGGGTAAGTTGACAGGCAACGAATATTGCGTGAAGACTATTGTAACAACAGAAATGATCAAGAAAATCGCTGATAAAAACAACATCGAAATGCTTGATTGCTACACTGGATTCAAGTGGATTGCTCGCGAAGTACGTCTTCGTGAAGGTCAGATGAAGTATATCGGTGGTGGTGAAGAAAGCTACGGATTTATGGCTGAAGATTTCTGCCGTGATAAAGATGCTGTTTCTGCATGCTGTTTGATTTCTGAAATCGCTGCTTGGGCTAAAGACAATGGCAAGAGCTTGTACCAAATGCTTCAAGATATCTACGTAGAATACGGTTTCTCTAAAGAAAAAGGTATCAGCGTTGTGAAGAAGGGTAAGAGTGGTGCAGAAGAAATCGCTCAGATGATGGAAGACTTCCGTGTCAATCCTCCTGCAAGTTTAGCTGGTAGCAAGGTGGCAACAATCAAAGATTACCAAACTTTGAAGATGACCAATACGGCAGATTGCAGCGAATCTGATTTGGATTTCCCTGCTACAAGCAACGTACTTCAGTACTTCACAGAAGATGGTTCTAAGGTTAGTGTACGTCCTTCTGGTACAGAACCTAAGATCAAATTCTACATCGAAGTTAAGGGCGAATGTGCATCTCGTGAAGCTTACCGTGAAGCTGATGCACAAGCAGATGCGAAGATCGAAGCTGTTATGAAAGATCTTGGTATCTAATTAATGAGTAAACAATAGCAGCTCATGCTGCTGGATATACTATAAAATAGCCTGTCAAAACGTTGATTTTGACAGGCTATATTTTTGTATTTGTGGGGGATATACGAAAGAGCAAACCGAGAAGTATGTGAGAGCAAACTGAGAAGTATATAAGAGCGCGCTACCATATACTTGACAACAGGGCTAGCACGTATATAAGAGCGTGCTCTTATATACTTCTCGGTTTGCTCTCATATAAATGTCCGCTTTTTGGCGCACATATAACAAAAAAGAAGAGCCTATCAGCGACAACTGATAGGCTTTCTTTCATATATAAAAAAATAAGCATTCTTTATCTTGGGGCTCTCCTATAGAGATACCATGCAATACCAGCATAAACAACATTGGGTATCCATACGGCTATTATAGGGGGAGTATTTCCATTGACGGCAAATGTAGAGGAAACTGTTTGGAACAAAATATATCCGAAACTAAGTGCTAAACCTACACCGAGCTGAAATCCCATACCTCCCTTGATCTTGCGTGACGATAACGACGCGCCGATAATGGTGAGGATAAAACTAGCCATAGCCATAGCTATGCGCTTATGATATTCAATTTCGAAATCCTTAGTATTCGCAAAGCCACGTGCTTTTTGCTTAGCTATATAAGCAGACAGTTCAGCCGATGTCATGGTTTCTTCCTCGTTGCGTTGAACGAGGAAAATAGCTGGATCCATATTGATAACAGAATCCATTTTGGTTCCTCGAATAATCTTTTCATGCATACCATCCATGGTACGGATAGTATAGTCTTTGATTGTCCAAGTATTGACCCGGGTCGTGTCATAGACAGCACGACGAGCTGTTAGATGGCTTACCAGTTTTTTATTCACGAATTTATCCAAGCTAAATCGACGAGCCGTCTTACTGTAGTTGTCATAGTGCCCAATATAGGCTACGACTCCATCACTGACTATCAATTGAATATTACTCGCACTGGTGACTTCGCGCTTCTTGTAGTATTTATTCTCGAATGCAATTCTTGTTTTACTTCCTTTGGGAATCACATAACTGCTCAGCGTAATGGTTACAATAGATATCAACGCAGCAGATATCATGTAGGGACGCATCAGTCGACGAAAACTCATACCGGTAGACAGCATCGCAATAATTTCGCTTTGATCGGCTAGTCGAGACGTGAAGAATATGACAGCGATAAAGACGAAAAGTGGGCTGAATAGGTTAGAGAAATAAGGAATAAAGTTTAGGTAATAATCAAAAATAATGGCACTCCATGGTGCGTCATGTGCCATGAACTTATCCATGCGCTCGTTGAAGTCGAAGACTACTGCAATGGATATAATCAGGGCAATGGCGAAAAAATAAGTCCCCAAAAACTTCTTGATAATATACCAATCTATTTTTCGTATAAATTTATTGCTCATAAGCTTAAGTTCTACCTCATTTATAGGCGTGTGGACAATCGTGGAACCATTTGTGCTTTCCAACTAGAGAAGTCACCTGCAATAATATGCTGACGAGCTTCTTGGGCAAGCCATAGATAGAAAGCCAAATTGTGAATTGAGGCAATCTGACCTGCTAGCAATTCCTTCGCATGGAATAGGTGACGCAAATAGGCTTTAGTGTACGTGCGATCAAGTTCGCAAGCCCCATCGGCCTCTATGGGACTAAAATCAAGTTCCCATTTCTTATTGCGCATATTGATGATACCATCTTTAGTAAAAATCATCCCATTACGTCCATTACGTGTTGGCATCACACAGTCAAACATGTCTACCCCTCGTTCGATACCTTCTAAGATATTGATAGGAGTACCTACACCCATCAGATAACGTGGTTTGTCTGTAGGAAGTATCTCATTGACAATCTCGATCATTTCATACATCTTTTCCGCAGGTTCACCAACTGCTAGTCCACCAATGGCATTACCATCGGCTTCTTTACTAGCTACAAATTCTGCTGATTGACGTCGAAGATCTGGATAAACACATCCTTGTACAATAGGGAAAAGCGATTGGTTATATCCATACAGTGGTTCAGTTTCATTAAAACGCTTAAAGCATCTATCCAACCAACGATGAGTTAGTCCAAGAGAGTCTTTGGCATACTGGTAAGACGCTGTACCTGGAGGACATTCGTCAAAAGCCATCATAATATCAGCACCAATAACACGTTCGATATCCATTACTTTCTCTGGAGTAAAGATATGCTTGCTACCATCTATGTGGCTACGAAATTCACAACCCTCTTCGCTTAGTTTGCGAATACCAGTCAGTGAAAAGACTTGAAAGCCACCACTATCGGTCAACATTGGTTTGTTGAAACCGTTGAACTTATGTAGTCCACCTGCTGCTTTAAGTACTTCGAGACCTGGACGAAGATATAGATGATAGGTGTTGCCCAATATAATTTGAGCAGATACTTGTTCGATTAGATCGCGTAGTTGTACACCCTTGACACTGCCTAGGGTGCCAACTGGCATGAAAATAGGAGTTTCGATTACGCCATGATCCGTGTGAAGCAAGCCCGCACGGGCATTGCTCTTAGGATCTGTATGTTGTAATTGATAATGCATATATTGCTTTATAATTTAGTTATTGGTTAATTGTTTGGCATCATGAACGCTTTCTTTTGTTAAAGCGATGTCGATGACTTCACAAACATCTTCTACATAATGGAAAGTTAGTCCCTTTAGGTAATCTTGGTTGATTTCTTCCACATGATGTCTGTTCTCTTTGCACAAGATAATCTCTTTGATACCAGAGCGTCGAGCAGCAAGAATCTTCTCACGAATACCACCTACTGGCAGTACTTTGCCACGAAGGGTGATCTCACCAGTCATGGCTAAGAAAGCTTTCACTTTGCACTGGCGCAACACACTGACTATGGCTGTAACCATGGTGATACCTGCCGATGGACCATCTTTTGGGATAGCCCCTTCAGGACAGTGTAAGTGAATCTTCCAATTTTCCAAGATTTCTTGGTCAATACCCAATTTGTCTACATGCGACTTCACATACTCATAGGCTAGGGTAGCTGATTCTTTCATGACATTACCTAGATTACCAGTAATGGTCAAACCACCTTTTCCTTTGCTTAAACTAGTCTCAACAAAAAGAATTTCACCACCGACTGCAGTCCATGCCAATCCAGTAACGACACCAGCATATTTGTTGCCTTGATAGATGTCATGAGAATTGGTTGGTACACCAAGAAGATCTATTAAGTGTTCTGGTTGCACTGTTTGGTGTTCGATCTTATCGTTGAGTGCAAATTCAAACGCTAGTTTACGTAGTACTTTCTGAATTTGTCGTTCGAGTTGACGCACACCACTTTCACGAGTATACTGGTCAATGATAGCTATAATCGTTGCTTTAGGCAATTTTATGTCTGTGTTTTCCAAACCTGTAGCTTTCAATGCACGTGGAAATAAATGACGCTTGGCAATCTGATATTTCTCTTCGGTGATGTATCCACTGATATCAATCATTTCCATGCGGTCTTTCAAAGGCTCTGGAATATTACCGATATCATTGGCTGTTGCAATAAAGAGTACTTTGGACAAATCATAGTCCATGTCGATATAATTATCGTGGAAACTATTGTTTTGTTCAGGATCTAACACTTCTAGCAATGCTGCATATGGATCGCCTTGTACCCCGTTGTCTTTTACTTTGTCAATTTCATCAAGAATAAAGACAGGATTGTTAGCTTGCGCTTTAGTCAAACTTTTGACAATACGACCTGGCATCGCACCGATATAGGTACGACGGTGACCACGGATTTCGCTTTCATCGTGCAAACCGCCAAGGGCGATTCGTACATATTTACGATTCAAAGCATCTGCTATTGAGCGTCCTAAAGAAGTTTTACCAACCCCAGGAGGGCCATATAAACAGATAATTGGCGATTCCATATTGTCACGAAGTTTCAATACGGCTAAGTGTTCCAATATACGTTGTTTGACTTCTTCAAGACCAAAGTGATCTCTATCCAATGTACGCTTAGCTTTGGCCAAATTGGTATTATCTTTTGTATGCTTGGACCATGGTAGATTGACTATAGCTTCAAGATAGTTCATCTGAATACCATAATCAGGACTCTGCTGGTTCATGCGCAGCATTTTTTGAATCTCACGATCGAAGACTTCTTTTGCTTTTTCTGGTAGAGGATTTTCTGTCTCTAAGTCAAGTAGCTTTTTAACGTCTGGATTTGATTCTTCACCAAGTTCTTCTTGAATGAGGCGCATTTGTTGTTGCAAGAAGTACTCGCGCTGCTGCTCATCAAGTTGCGCTTTCGTTCTATCATCAATACCATGTTTTAGATGCTGTATCTCGCTAATGTATTTGATGTGATGTAAAAAATGTTCGAAACGTTCTACGACACTGGTGATAGTAAGCATCTCAAGCTTTGCCTCACGAGGTATTAAAGTCTCATTGATAGAATGAGCTATATCCTGTATTAGAATATGCAAAGGTGCTTCGTCTGGAATGGAAGCCGTATTATCGACAACCACTCCTGGCACCACCATTTGTTCACGCACTTCTGGGCCAAGGTCCTTCAAACGTTTCTTTATCTCGTTGCGCAGCACTTGGAAATGTTTGATCTGGGCATCTGTGGTTGGGTAAATATCTCTATAGATAGCCACATGTGCCATTGGAAATTTTGTCCCAGGTTGGATACTATCCAATGTAATGCGATCTTTCAATTCAAGCATCACAAGGAAAGAGTCTTTCTCGTTAGGGAAGGGGACTATATTGGCGATTTCGGCAAGCACACCCAATGGGAAGATATCATCTTCTGAGGTAGGGTACTCATCTTGTTCGTCTTCACGTTGAGTGAAACATGCTATACGATGAAATGGCACATCACGCATCGCTTCTAAAATGGCAAGTGATTCTTTACGAGCCACCATGATAGGACGCATTGTATTGGGCATCAATACCATGCCACGCAAGACAAGCATTGGGATGGTGTGGTTGCTGCCTTGTACAAGGGCTCGGTCAATACGAAACTCATTTTCCAAAAATGGGATGGGCATATCACGTGTGAAGTATACCATATCGGGAGCTGCTAATGACTGGAAAGATGGTTCGTCATCATGCGCCTCGTTATCATTAAATGAATCTTCAAGAGCTTCATAGGGATTGATTGTTTGCTCTTCCTCTATGATGGCTTCAAGTTCGTCTTGATTAGCTTCTTCTATAGCCCCGTCGTCTTCTGATAGTTCTTGTTTGTGCTGCTGTTGTATAGACATTTGACTGGTTATCTCAATCAATCTGGAGTACAACGCCAACCCCTCTTCTAAAGGGTAAATAAGTTTATCCTTATTTCTCTCAAAGCTAGGCCGTATTAATTGGCTGAATGGATCAAAGTGACTGCCTTCATTAATAGCTTGTAGAAATGCAGGATCAATGGGAGCATCATCATTTGACATATCATCGTCGTGAGCTTGTTCATCTTTGCCTTGAACAAAATCATTATCTTCTGTGTATTCGCTCAATTGTGCAAGTATACTTGGGAAATCGATATCTACACCTGCTGTATACGAGATAGGTGCTGTTATATCAATTTCACCTTTGGGTTGCCCATTAAAAATACGCTCGGTATTGATAAAACCAGGCTCTTGTATTATCTCTAAAAATTTCGCCTTATTGACTATATAGAAAGAAGTCATTCCAGCTTCTGCAGGTGCATTGGGAAAAGGAACAGCCTCAATTTGTGCTAACTTTTCAACTGGAAAATCCACTAGTTCAGCGATATAGCGATCGGGTGGAAATCCGTGTTGCGCTAAGAAGGTCTGTAAAGCAGCCTCGTCTTTTTGCAGACGGGTGATTTGTTCGATTAATTCTTTATGCATATTTGTTCGTATAGAGATTGTAGTTGGACAACCTCAAGTTTAAAATTTTTGAGTGATACAAAAGTAGTGTTTTTTTTCTGAACTCTCATATATTCTGGTTATTTTTGCGGCTTCAATATGAATAATAATAGTACAGATATGCCAAATCCATATTTTCAATTTAAGCAGTTTACAGTACATCACGATCGTTGTGCCATGAAAGTGGGTACGGACGGTGTCTTGTTAGGAGCATGGACTCCTCTGCCACAGCAAGATAAAATAAAAGTGTTGGATATAGGTACAGGAACTGGACTTGTGGCATTAATGTTGGCGCAGAGGTTGGCTAAAACGGAAGGTGCTGATTGTTCAAAATCAGTACTTTGCGCCGACAAGGATAGTCTCAACGAATCGAGTCTTACGTTTATTGTAGATGCTATAGAGATTGATGTGGATTCTTCGAATCAAGCTAGTGAGAATATTAGTAATTCTATCTGGTCTAAAAACATTCGCATTGTAAATAAAGACTTTGTTACATGGAGTAAAGAACAGGTGTGTCAAACAAATAAATACGATGTTATTGTGTCTAATCCTCCATATTTTCAAAATAGTCTCAAAAATAACACCGCTCAACTTACTCAAGCCAGACATACTGATAGTTTGTCATTTTGGGAATTGTCATCAGGTATAAAAAGCCTCTTGTCACCACAAGGAACTTCAGTGATTATTCTTCCAACTACAGAAGCTGAAGTGTTTGAAACGGAGGCAAAAAAACTAGATCTCGTACCTCAACAAAAGCTGCTGGTACGTACTAAACTAGATGGACCTATACGCAGGGTGCTTACACAATATGTGCACAAAAATGCTTTTTGCGTAGAAGAATATAAAGAGAATGCCTTGCTCACTGAAGTGGCAAGGCATCAATATAGCAACGAGTTTAAAGAGTTGACTCGTGATTTCTATTTAGACAAATAGTCGGTTGATTTAGTCAAACTTTAGATGACGTACTGTCTTCTTTTCATCAATAATCATATGAAGAGAATCAATCCCCATTTGTACATGTGTATTGACAAAATTGCGTGTAATTTCTTTATCGCTTTCATCTGTTTTTACACCTTCTGGTACCATAGGTTGATCACTCACAAGCAACAATGCGCCTGTTGGAATATGATTGGCAAAACCACAAGAGAATAAGGTAGCCGTCTCCATATCAACACCCATAGCACGTGTTTTACGAAGATATTCTTTGAACTCATTGTCATGCTCCCATACTCGACGGTTGGTGGTGTATATTGTACCTGTCCAATAGTCACTTCCATGATCTCGAATGGCCGAAGAAACGGCACGCTGCAACATAAAGCTTGGTAGGGCTGGGACTTCTGGTGGTAAATAATCATTGGATGTTCCTTCGCCTCGAATAGCTGCGATTGGTAAGATAAGATCTCCAAGCTTGTTTTTACGAGAGATTCCACCACATTTTCCTAAGAAAAGTACAGCCTTTGGAGAAATCGCACTCA
>ERZ795048.3117-NODE-3117-length-12673-cov-5.660089_pt1 | contig 12673 bp, 11 predicted proteins | sample MGYA00375132_ERZ795048 | MGnify/ENA primary metagenome ERZ795048 (study PRJEB30177, sample SAMN05720225) | activated sludge metagenome | isolation source: Anaerobic digester | place: Hong Kong | collected 2014-12-17 ...
TAAAGTATTTCGAATTGGTGCCCGAAGACAAATCGACCAATGGCAAAGTTATTTACGAAATGGCCTATTGCGCCAACCAAATTGATAAAAACGACGAAGCATTAAGCTTATACCAAACTGCCATTGACCTTGATTACAGAGCCGATGCTTCGATGTTGCGTGTGGCCGATATTTACCGCAAAGCCGGTGATGATGCAAAAATGACATCGATTTTAAAAGATGCTTTGAGCAAATACCCACAAAGTCGCGACCGTTCAAAAATGATCACCATGCTTACAATTCCTATGCTTAAAGAAGCCAGTTTACCTTTTAACGAAGCCAACGAACTGGCCAAAGCTGCATCGGGTGGCGACCCTGCAGAATACCTTGCAAACATGAGCAAAGCAGTTCAGAAATTTGAAGAAGCATTACCACTTTTTGAAGACATTCTGAAATACGATCCCAACAACGAGCAAGCAAGAACCTATATTAATGCTTGCAACGACAACATTAAATCGTTCAACGATTATAAAGCTACATTAAAGAATTAAAAGAAATCTTTATAAATAGAAAAGAGCGACTGCAATTGTAGCCGCTCTTTTTATATGCTATAAATGAAAGGTATAAATCAATATGCCCGGCCATCGCGACCTTCGTAGTACAATATAAACGAATTATTAACCACCTTATTACCACCCGGAGTTGGGTAATCGCCTGTAAAATACCAATCGCCTGTATGCTCGGGCGATGCTTTGTGTAAATTCTCAATTGTTTGATAAACCAATTCAACCTCAGCCTTGCAATCGTCGGGTTTAAGCATGCGAGCAATTTGTGCCGATATTTGCTCGGGAGTAAAAGGCTTGTAAATATCTTTCACATAATTCACAATTTCCTCTTTTGCAAAATTACGTTGCTCGTAGCATTTGCGGTAAACCTCATCAATAACCGATTGTTGCCCTGTTTCTTTTAAAAGCGAGATAGCAGCATTAAAAGCGGCAAACTTACCCAACTGCGCCATATCAATTCCATAGCAATCGGGGTAACGTATTTGCGGTGCCGACGAAACAATGATGATTTTTTTTGGGTTCAACCTGTCGAGCATCCTCAAAATGCTTTCTTTTAATGTAGTACCCCTCACTATCGAATCGTCGATAACCACCAAGGTATCTTCGTTGTTTCGCACAATACCATAAGTTACATCGTAAACATGGGCAACCAAATCGTCGCGCGAATTATCATCGGTAATAAAAGTTCGAAGCTTTACGTCTTTAATGGCAATTTTTTCCATTCGAGGCTGCACCGAAATAATTTCAGCAATTTTTTCCTCGGTTAAATTACCGTTCAATGCCTTAATTTTCTTCTTTTTCCAGTCGAGCAAATGCTCCCTTACCCCTTCCATAATGCCATAAAAAGCAGTTTCGGCAGTATTGGGTATATATGAAAAGACCGTGTTTTCGAGATCAAAATTTACTTTTTCGAGAATAATTGGCGCCAAATATCGCCCAAGATTTTTTCGTTCGATATAAATATCGCGATCACTGCCCCTCGAAAAATAAATCCTTTCGAACGAGCAAGATTTGCGCTGATGCGGCACACGCACCATTTGAGTACTGATGCTGCCGTCTTTTTTAATAATTATGGCTTCGCCTGGTTTCACTTCCTTAACCTTATCATACTTAACGTTCATTGTTGTTTGAATAACCGGCCTTTCGGAAGCTACAACCACAATTTCATCGTCGTGATAATAAAACGCCGGCCTAATGCCCCATGGGTCGCGGGTCACAAACAAATCGCCATGTCCTACCATTCCGGCAATTGTATAACCTCCATCCCAATCGCGCGAAGCATTTTCGAGTATTTTTTGGATATCGAGGTTTTTTTCGATCAATGGAGAAATGTCTTTGTTCGATTGTCCCTCGTTTTTGTATTGCCTGAATTTGAATTCGTTTTCCTGATCGAGGAAATGTCCAACCTTTTCGAGAATAGTAACAGTATCGGTATAAGCACTTGGATGCTGTCCTAACCCAACCAATTTATCGAACAACTCGTCGGTGTTGGTTAAATTGAAGTTACCTGCCAAAACAAGGTTTTTCGAACGCCAATTGTTTTGACGCATAACAGGGTGAACAAACTCAATTGAATTTCGGCCAAAAGTACCGTAACGTAAATGCCCTAAATAAGCCTCGGCAACAAAAGGAAGGTGTTCCTTTGCCCACTCAGGATCACTAAAACATTTACCGTTTTTAGCTTCGACCTTTTTGTAATTTTTTGTTATATGATCGAAAATGTCTTTAATAGGATTTGCTTTTACCGAACGTAACCTGTCGAGATACTCTTCTCCGGGAGTGCTATCAATTTTTAACGAAACAACACCGGCACCATCCTGCCCTCGGTTGTGCTGTTTTTCCATTAAAAGGTACAGTTTGTTTAAACCATACATCCACGACCCATACTTTTCTTTGTAATACGAAAGGGGTTTAAGTAGCCGAATCATGGCCACACCACACTCATGTTTAATTGCTTCACTCATTTTAACCTAACTATCTAATAAACAAAAATCGGCCACTAGTGGCCGATTTCAGGAAAATCTATAATATCTTCAACAATGAACGGATTTGGAAAATCGGTGATGATTTTGTATTTGAGGTTTATGGCTTCGGATCGGTTGCGAAAGTCGCCTAAACGCACCCTGAAATCGGGAGTCAAGAACTTCACATGTACACTTTTTTCAGGAAAATCGGGATAAGTTGACAAAAACTTGGCCTTTACTCGATAGGCTTCGTCCATTGAACCTTGAAATATTTGAACCCGGTAACCATCAATACCTTTTTTACGTATGCATTCTTCTTTATGAATGGCCAATAAGTCATCAATACGCGAATCTGAAATAATTGTTAAATGATCCCAACGGTTTTGACAATCCAACGAATCGCTTTGACCGATTTCACCACCAGGTTCAACTATAGCACTTTGAAAGTCACTATCGATTGCGGACAACAGCGCATCCTGAGCCGAAATTCTGACACAAAAAGAGAAAGTTACAAGCAGAAAAACAATTAAATTCCTCATTTTCAAAACTAAATCCATCGGGTAATTGTTTTTGTTTACGATACAAATATAAAGCAATTATTAAAGAAACGTTCACCCTAACACAAAAGTATTCAACATTACCAATAAATATCAAAAAGATTTAAATTTTAAATATTAGCTAACAAAATACCACTTATTATTGATTACTTTTGAAAAATCACAATTCAGAAACAGGGATAAAAACACATAAAAAAGGGGGAAGTGTAAATGATTAATCCGGATATACCCAACAACGAAAACGAACGACTAAGCGCATTGTACCGCTACGAAATACTCGACACTTTGCCTGAAGACGATTTAGACAGCATTACCCGGTTGGCATCCGAAATTTGTCAAACACCCATTTCGCTTATATCGCTTATCGACAAAAAAAGGCAATGGTTTAAGTCGCACCATGGCATCGAAAACACCGAAACGCCTCGCGACGTTGCCTTTTGTGCCCACGCAATAAACACTCCAAACCAAGCATTCATTGTACCCGATTCGCGCATCGACGATCGTTTTTACGACAACCCTTTGGTAACCGGTGCACCCAATGTTGTTTTTTATGCCGGGATACCACTGCTCAGCCCCGACGGATATGCACTTGGCACGCTTTGTATTGTTGATAACAAACCTCACGAACTTAAACAGTTTCAAATTGACGCATTACAATTATTGGCCGATCAGGTAATACGCTTGTTTGAACTTCGAAAGGCTAACAGAGAGCTGGAAAAAACAAAAAAAATCCTCGAAAAAAGAAACCGCGACTTGGAAACCTTTGCTTCAGTTGTTAGTCACGACTTAAAATCACCTTTGTCGAATATTTCTTCGTTCATTGAATTGTTTAAGCTTAACTACAGCAATTTACTCGACAATAAAGGACAAAAATTGCTGAATTACATTGACGATTCATCAATGAAATTACGCAACCTTGTAGATGGCATCCTAACCTATTACCGCAGCGACCAACTTTTATTTGAAAAAAATGAGAACGTCAATATCAACCAGCTATTGAATAACATAATAAACCTATTAAGCCCCGGCGATAGCATAAAATTCAACCTACCTCCCAATAATGTGATCAATGTAAATAAAGCAGCACTAATGCAAATTTTCCTAAACTTATTGAGCAATAGCATAAGGTACAACAACAAAGCCCAGCCAATTATTGATATTACCTGCCAAAACAACGATAAGTATTATTATTTCAGCATAAAAGATAACGGTATGGGTATTGCCCCCGATAAAATCGACATTATTTTCGATCTGTTTGTGACAGGACAAAAAAAAGATATTAACGGAGTTGATTCAATTGGTATTGGTTTGCCTACAGTAAAAAAACTGATCGGGAACCTTGGTGGTGATATTAAAGTAGAATCAATTCCCGATCAGTTTACTAAATTTAGTTTCTCGGTTGCAAAAAGACCTACAGCTAGCGTTTCCGCCAGACAGTAATTTCACAAACATCTACCTCGAAATTTCGGGCTGTTAATGGTTTAGCCATGTACATATCGAAGGGCTCGTGTTCAAGCTCGAAATGCTTTTCAAGTATCGATTTAATACCCTCAAATGAACTCACAGGTTCGCCATCGCGCTTAAATCCTCCTGGCCAATGCTCTTTTTTGATTTTGTTTCTTTCCCAGTTATATGTCGAGCCCAAAACGAAAATACCTTTTGTATTGAGCCGCTGATGAATATTTGCCAAAAACAAATCGGGAGCATACAATTCTTCGAGCAAATTTACAGCTACCACTAAATCATAATCAGTGTATATTGGTTTCAGGTTGTTGGCATCGGCCTGCATAAAAGCAATATTATTGATTTTTTCGAGATCTAAATCCGACAATTGCACATCGTTATAATCGACCAATTCATTTTCGTTATTGACAATATAGCGCAACCATCCGTTCTCAAGCAGGCGCGTTGCAACTTGTATAAACCTGGCCGAAAAATCGAGACCGGTCACGTTATCGAAATTTTTAGCCATTTCGAAAGCAGCACGACCAGTATCGCAATTTAAATCGAGTGCATTTACATTCGTGCGTCCCTGCATTAAATGCACACAATAACGTGCCAACTGTACCGGAAAATTATCATAAGCGGCAGGCACTTTGCCATAGTTCAACTGGCACGAACGCACCACTTCGCTGTCGGTTTCGTAAAAAGTATTACTTATTTTGGGCTCAACATTGCTACGCACCAACCTAAATCCTGCATGCTGATAAAAATGCCTGCGAAAAGCATATCGCGAATGCCAAGTATGCTCATTGCCGGTTGAAATCCAAGAGCCTCCTTTAATAATATTATGCTTTGCATCGAAGGTAGGTGTCGAGAAGTCGTCGTACAGAGGATGTACCTTAAAGCCCGGATAACCCGATATTGGCGTTTCTGTCCATTGCCAAACATTGCCTACAACATCAAAAAATTGCCCATGTTGGTGCATATTTACCGGGCACGACGACGACCATTTTTCGAGATTTATATTTGCCCTGGTTTGATGAAAATTATTATCGTCGATACCACTCACACCTGCAATTCGGTACCATTCGGCTTCGGTAGGCAAACGATGAGTTTTATCGGTTTGCTCCGATTTCCATTTGGCAAAAGCCTTTGCTTCAAGATAGTTGACCTCAACCGGCCAATCCCAAGGCATATCAATAATATCGGCAACCAAACGCAAACGATAGCTATTATCGGTTTTTACCCAGAAACGGGGATGTACAGCTTGTTGATAATTGCACCAAGCCCAGCCTTCTTCTGTCCAATATTTGTGATTTTGGTACCCACCTGATTCAACAAATTCCAAAAATTCGCCGTTTGAAATGAGAAATTTTGAAGTTTCGAAAGATGGCACTTGTTCTTTCACATTGCCATATTCATTGTCCCAACCATAAAAACGATGATTTTGAGGTTTGCCGAGCAATACTTCACCCGAATCAACTTTAACATATTCGTTTTGTGGTGCTTTACCTTGTAGCTGGCATATATCACCAAACGCAGAGCCATCGAGCATCTCAACAGGCAACTGCCTTATGAGTACCGATGATGTTTCTAAATGAATACGTTCGTGTTCAATACCCATCATGATTATCCAAAACGGATTTTCCCAAGTTACAGGCATTGCTAGAGGCGTACGTTCAATTACATCGAGCACCAAAGCCTTAACTTTTGCACGGTATTCCCACACCTCATTAACGGTAGGCCAATTGTAATGCGCTTCGTTCAGGTCGTCCCAACTCATCTCGTCAACACCAATGGCAAAAATTGATTCAAAATGAGGATTGATGCGTTGATCAATTAGCTTGGCCAACATCAACTTATTAATATAGAAAACAGCTGTATGTCCCAAGTAAAAAATCAAAGGATGGCGCAATGGATCGGCCCTGCGATAAAAGGCCTCATCGGTTTTTAATATGCGATACAATTGTTCGTCAATTGCATAGGTTCTTTCAAAATATTGTTTGATTTCGATTTTCTTACTTTCAGGATCGCCATGAACCAAATCGATGGTATGTGTAACAAAATTCTGCATTGTTGATTTTTTAAATTTTTACAATAAAAACTTAAACAAAAGAAAATTGTTCGGTATAAAGCAAAAATATTTTTGAGAAAAAATAATTACAACTCCTTATACAAATAAAACTTTTCGAAGCTACGATAACCTGTTTTGTCAGCTTTCATTTTTTGCTGTACAATAGATTCAACTATTGAAAACCCCAAACGTTCATAAAGCTTAACTGCGCCTTTGTTGCGTTTCCACACTCGGATTACAGCATGATTAAACTGCTCATTTTTAGCATACTTTAAACACTCTTGCAACAAAAAAGCACCCAATCCCCTACCCCTGTATAGCTTATCAACCATTAATTCGGCTATATAAATTGTTTTCTCGGGTATTATGGTTGATTTCAATGAAACTGGAAACATGTTATCGAATTCAAGCGGACATGCAAGCAACCCACCGACAAGCTTTTCGTTTTCGGTTTCAACAATAATTGCAAATCCCTTCTCAACAAAAAGCTTTAAATATTTCTCGACTTCGGATTTGGGCAAATATTGAAACGAGGGTTCAGCCGAAAAAGTATCGATGTACAAACCGACTAACTGCGACCAATATTTTTCGAATTGTGATGACTGAATAAGTTTTGTTTTCACCATTAACTATTTTTCAAGCACTTGTGATACAAAACAAAGTGAATCAGAATTGGTTCAGCTCAGCTCTCCATATAAGTCAAAATAGTCGGAACCAGTTATTTTTACGTGATAAAACTGTCCAATTTGAAGATTATCGGCCTTAATAAGCACTTCGCCGTCAACCTCGGGCGAATCGAACTCGGTACGACCAACAAAATATTCACCTTCAATTCTATCGACTATCACCTTTAAGGTTTGTCCAATACGGGTAGCTGCAATTTCTTCCGAAATGGTTTGCTGAACTTCCATAACCTGGGCGGCACGTTCGTCCTTGATTTCTTGTGAAATATCATCGGCATACGACTGATAACCAAAAGTATCGTCTTCGTGTGAATAAGGAAATACGCCCAAACGGTCGAATTTCATTTCGCAAACAAAATCGAGTAATTTTTCAAATTCATCATTCGTTTCGCCAGGGTGCCCAACCAACATTGTAGTGCGCAAAGCTATTCCTGGCACTTCGGCCCGAATATGCTGAACCAGTTGGCGGGTTTGTTCTTCAGTAATGTTACGGCGCATATTTTTAAGTACTGGCGTTGAAATATGCTGCAGCGGAATATCGAGATACTTACAAACTTTTGGATTATTGCGAATAACGGGCAATAAATCGAGTGGAAAATTTGCCGGATAAGCATAATGCAACCTGATCCATTCTATGCCCTCAATTTCGGAGAGGCGCTCAATAAGTTCAGCTAACTTACGCTCTTTGTAAAGATCGATACCATAATAAGTTATTTCCTGTGAGATGAGTAACAGCTCTTTAACCCCTTTTTGTACCAACAGTCTGGCCTCAACAACCAAATCTTCGATGGGTACCGATTTGTGCTTACCGGTAAATTGGGGAATTGAGCAAAAAGCACAATTACGGTCGCAGCCCTCGGCAATTTTCAGGTATGCAAAATGCGATGGTGTAGTAAGTGTGCGGTCAAAAAGCAGGTCTTTTCGTTTTTGAACACCAAGTTCATTCAATATTTCGTCGAAATCGAATTTTCCAAAGAAGCGATCCACCTCGGGAATTTCCTGTTCAAGTTCATTGCGGTAACGGGCCGACAAACAACCAAACACATACAATTTTTTGATTTTCCGCCTTTTCTTTGCATCGACATAAAACATGATAGTGCCAATTGATTCTTCCTTGGCATCGAGAATAAAGCCGCAAGTATTCACCAATACAATATCGGCAAAGGCATTATCTTCGAATGTTACCTTAAAACCATCAGCTTCGAACTGGGTCATCAAATGCTCCGAATCGACAAGATTTTTAGAACAACCTAAGGTGATAATGTTTACTGTCTTCATTCGTATTACTGTTGTTTACTAACTATAGACTACTGGGTTGAGGTTGAGGTTAAGGGTGAAGTTGAGTGGGGAAAGTTATCATTGTTGTTGTCGTTGAGATTTGAGATTCATCTCCGCTTCAATTCAGGTTTAACTACGCTTCGCTACGTTGATCTGCACTTCGCTCCGATTCAGGTTTCAAGTTTCAGGTTTCAGGTTTGGCTTCGCCGATTTCCACTTCGCCCCAATTCAAGTTTCAGGTTGTTGATACACCTTGAAATCAACTCATTTTCAAATCTTCAAATCCATTTTCCATTCGATCTCCCATTACGTTTCACGGAATTCCGCTACGCTCCATCTCCCGTATTCGGTCTCCCGTCTTCGGTCTTCCTACTACTTATTAAAAAACGATTCAACAAATTCTTTTCGGTTAAAAATCTGAAGGTCTTCCATTTTTTCGCCAATACCAATATATTTTACCGGAATTTTAAACTGGTCGGAAATGCCAAGCACTACTCCGCCCTTAGCAGTTCCATCGAGTTTGGTTAGGGCAAGGGCTGAAACTTCGGTAGCTTTAGTAAATTGTTTGGCCTGTTCGAAAGCATTTTGGCCTGTTGATCCATCAAGGATAAGCAAAACTTCGTTAGGAGCATCGGGTATTACCTTTTGCATAACGCGTTTAATTTTGGTAAGTTCGTTCATAAGGTTCACTTTATTGTGAAGCCTTCCGGCAGTGTCAATAATGCAAACATCGTAGCCATTGGCTTTTGCCGAAGCAACAGTGTCGTAAGCAACACTAGCGGGATCAGATCCCATGGTTTGTTTAACTAGAGGCACATCGACACGTTTTGCCCACACTTCGAGTTGATCGATAGCAGCAGCTCTAAAAGTATCGGCTGCACCAATAAGAACTTTTTTTCCGGCTTGTTTGAACTGGTATGCCAATTTACCAATGGTGGTTGTTTTGCCAACGCCATTTACACCAACTACCATAATCACATAGGGATTACCAGTTTGCGGCAAATCAAAATCCGACACATCGGCACTGTTATTTTCTTCGAGCATCGAAGCTATTTCTTCTTTCAATATAAGATTAAGCTCATCGGTACCTAGGTACTTATCGCGAGACACACGTTGCTCTATCCGTTCAATAATTTTAATGGTGGTATCGACTCCCACATCGGAGGTAATAAGTACCTCTTCGAGCCGGTCGAGCACTTCATCATCTACTTTCGATTTACCAACAACAGCACGCGACAGCTTGCTAAAAAAGCTTTCTTTAGTTTTGCTCAAGCCTTCGTCGAGGCTTTTTTTCTTTTTGGATGTAAAGCTTCCGAAAATGCCCATAATTAGAAAAGTATATTAATACAAAAAAAGCTTTCACCTGTGGGTAAAAGCTCTATATATTTTTGATTTACAAAAATTACTTTTTAAAGTATTCTTGTACTAACTCGTTTGGCACTACACTTTCTTCGAAAGTATATGCACCGGTTTTTTCCGATTTAACTATTTTAATCACTTTAGCGTGACCTTTTCCGGCTCCTTTTTGGAGCGATGCAACTGCTTTCTTTGCCATAACTTATTATTTAATTTCTTTATGAACAGTAACCTTTTTCAAAATTGGGTTGTATTTTTTCAACTCCAACCGATCGGGTGTATTCTTACGGTTCTTTTTGGTAATATAGCGTGAAGTGCCAGGCATACCGCTCTCTTTGTGCTCGGTGCACTCGAGAATTACCTGAATTCTATTTCCTTTTGCTTTCTTAGCCATCGTTCTTTCTTTTATTAGATGTTAGCAACTAAACCTTTTTCTTTGGCAGTTTTTAACGCTGCAGCCAAACCAATTTTATTGATGGTACGGATACCTGCATTTGAGACTTTCAAAGTTATCCAACGATCTTCATCAGGAAAATAGAATTTTTTCTTGAACAAGTTGGGATAAAACTTGCGCTTAGTCCTGCGTTTCGAGTGCGAAACATTGTTTCCCACCATTACCTTTTTTCCGGTTATTTGACAAATTTGTGACATGTCTTTAAATATTTACTCCGAACACTTTTTTCAAACAGAGCGCAAAATAAACACTTTTAAATTGAAGAAACAAATAATTAGCGCATTTATTTTTAGAAAATTATATCCTAAAAGCTTTTTCAATAATCTATTCGCTCAAAACTTTATCAAACAGACAATTGGCACAAAAATAATGAAAATAAAATCGAAAAAAGCTAAAACTTATGTGTCATTCGTATGTTTATTTTTGACATTTGAAAGTAACAAGAATAAACTATTTTTACATGGCAAAATAATTTATCTAATAATTAATAAATGGACAACAGCAGCAGAAAATATTACCCCACCACTCTCGAGGCAATACATTTCCTTGTGTTGTATGTTTTTTTGCAATCGTTGGTTGATTTTCCACTTGCTTTGTACGATTATCATCACGACACCAATTGGCTGGCCAATGGATGGATTGGCTCTATTTCGACTTTTGCAATAACCGCCTTTATATTGATTTTTGGCTACCGGAAAACACACAATACCATCAAAAATACATTTTCGATTAAAGGCTTCAACCCATTACTGATTGTAGGCATCTTATTTATTTTACCTTCATTACAATATTTAGTGGGATTGCTTAATACCGAAATTGACAAAATATTACCTGCTCCACCTTGGTTTTGGGAGCTGTTTGAACGTGTAATAAACAACCGCTTCGGATTTTGGGGCAGTGTGTTAAAAGTAGCTGTTTTAGCACCAATTATCGAAGAATTAATTTTCAGGGGAATAATTATGCATGGCCTCATGCGTAATTACAAACCGTGGTTTGCCATTTTTATGTCGGGTTTACTTTTTTCTTTGTTTCACTTAAACCCATGGCAAATGACCTACACTTTTTTCCTTGGCTTGTTGCTTGGATGGGTGATGGTCAGAACCCGCTCGTTACCCTTGGCAATACTTATCCATTCAATTAACAACCTGATAGTGCTTTTTACAATAAGCTATCATGTTGAAATGTCGGAAAATGCTCTTTTTATGCTTTCGGAAAAAGACAATCTATTCATGAGCATTACAGCCTTAACAGCAGGCATTTTACTAATAATTGCATTTACACTAAAGAAAAAAATACCGATTAAAAAACCCAATATATCGAAGCTGTTCCATAGTAAATCAAACAAATATTAAAGCACCAATTGTTTCCTTTAAAAAAAATAGCTGGCATTATTCGTTCCATTTGTTATTTTTGTTTGCGATGTAATAAGCGGAACAATGACAAAAATATTACTCTTTTTATTCTATTTTGCTACTCCGTTATTGATACTTTATGTATGCCATGTATCAAAAACGATGAAGAAAATCGGAGCAGTGGTAATTGCATATATTATTGGAATTTTAGCCGGTAACATTGGAATTTTCCCTCAGGCAAGCGATGCTTTTCACGAAATTTTGGGCAGTAAAACAGCCTTACCCCATTCCGAAGCATTACAATACCTTAAAGATGGGATTATATGCAGCTCCGACGTTTTTCTAAACCAAATACGCTCTGTACAGGATTTGGTTATGACCTTAGTAATTCCCATTTCAATTCCCTTGTTGCTTTTCTCGCTCGATTTGCGCAACTCGCTCAAAACATTAAAAAGCGGCATGCTTTCGTTTGTTATTGCAGTTTTTTCGCTATTAATCAGTGTTGCTATTGGCCATTTTCTTTTTCATGACTCAATACCTGAATCGTGGAAAATTTCGGGTATGATGGTGGGATTGTATACCGGAGGAACACCTAACCTTGCTGCTTTGGCAACTGCATTGGAAGTTGAACCCAATATTTTCATATTAACCCACACTTATGACCTTATTGCGGGAGTTGTTTTGTTGTTTTTCTTCATTTCGGTTGCTCAAAAGCTATTCAATAAAATACTACCACACTTTAACGGAAAAGGAGAACACAAAAGCACAATTGACATAATCAAAGACAGCGAAGCTCCTGACAACCTGCTCGATTTGTTTAAAAAGAAAACCTTGCTGCCTTTATTGAAAGCTTTTGGAATTGCAGTTCTGATATTTGCAATTGGTGGAGGGTTGAGTTTTGTTGTTCCTTCGGAATTTCAAATGGTAACCGTAATTCTCACCATAACCACATTAGGTTTAGCAATTA
>ERZ795048.3123-NODE-3123-length-12658-cov-4.204872_pt1 | contig 12658 bp, 9 predicted proteins | sample MGYA00375132_ERZ795048 | MGnify/ENA primary metagenome ERZ795048 (study PRJEB30177, sample SAMN05720225) | activated sludge metagenome | isolation source: Anaerobic digester | place: Hong Kong | collected 2014-12-17 ...
CTTCTACTCCTTCTGCTTCCGGAGTTTCTGATTCTTCTAAATCCCCACGATCCTTGGTTCAAATGCCAAGGCTTTTGGCTGTGGCCAACCAAAAAGGCGGCGTTGGGAAAACCACGACCGCAGTTAATTTAGCTACGGCTTTGGCGGCTGTCGGGAAAAGGGTTTTGTTGGTGGATCTTGATCCTCAGGGCAATGCTTCGACAGGGCTTGGAGTTAAGCGTTCCGATATTCGCAAAAGTGCTTATGATTTGATTTTTGAGGAAGGGTTGAATGCAGCAGAGCTTGCGGTTGCTACAAAAGTTCCGGGGCTCTATGTGGTGCCGTCTTCGATGCATTTGGCTGGAGCCGAGATCGAGCTTGTGACGGCTAAGAGACGTGAATTTCGTCTTCGCGAGGCTTTGAGACGGCCTTTGCCTTTCGACTATGTGATTACAGATTGCCCCCCTTCTCTTTCTCTTGTGACATTGAATGCCTTGGTTGCTGTTGATGCTATTGTTGTACCGTTGCAATGTGAATTTTATGCCCTTGAGGGCTTGTCTCATTTGGTAAAAACTATTGATCGCGTGCGCCAGCATTTCAATCCGAAGCTGGATATTCATGGTGTGCTGTTGACAATGTATGATCCGCGCAATCGTTTGTCGGGAGCTGTTGCGGATGATGTTCGCGAATATTTCGGGGAAAAGGTTTATCAAACGGTTATTCCTCGCAATGTTCGTTTGTCTGAAGCTCCTTCATACGGGTTGCCTGCGATTATTTATGATATGAAGTGTCCCGGTGCGCAGGCTTATATTCGTCTTGCGGGTGAGATTATTCGCAAGGAGAAAAAAGTTTCAGAGGAGGCCTCTCGCGATCATGGGGGAAGCTCTTCTCGTGATTCACGTGAAATGATCGCGCTTGAAAAGAAATAGTTCCAAGATAGTCCTAAAGATAATCATAGATAGTAAAGGTTGATAGAATGAGCCCTGTAGATGATCACAATGAAAATTCTTCCGTTATTCCTAATGCCTCCAAGCGTCGTGGTTTGGGACGCGGATTGAACGCTCTCTTCGGTGATGATGAAGTCGATATGGACAGCCCTGTTTCCATAAGCGAGGTCTCTGGCGAGGCTCGCGAGGGTGACGGGCGGATCAATAGTGAAGCGCCAGTATCAGGTCAAAATCAATCCGGTCGTAAGATGATTTCTTTGGCACAGTTGGTGCCGGGCGTTTATCAGCCGCGTCATACTTTTCGGGAAGAATCAATAGCCGAGCTGGCTCAATCTATTCGTCAGCATGGTTTAATTCAGCCAATTTTGGTGCGGAAACATCCAACGGATGAAGGCCTTTACGAGATTGTTGCCGGTGAGCGACGTTGGAGAGCGGCCCAGAAAGCCCAGTTGCACGAAGTTCCTATTATTATTCGCGAGCTTGATGATACGACCACGCTTGAAATTGCCCTGATTGAAAACTTGCAGCGTGAGGATTTAAATGCGGTTGATGAAGCGCGCGCGTTGCGGCAGTTGGCGGATCAATTCGAATATACACATGAACAAGTGGCAGAGCGTGTCGGGAAAAGTCGATCTTATGTTGCTAATATGCTGCGCTTGAATGATTTGGCAGCTCCTGTTCAGGCGATGGTTACCGAAGGGAAAATTTCCGCCGGCCATGCCAGAACTTTGTTGGTTTTAAGTGAAGATCAGCAAATCGAGCAAGCCAAAAAAATTATTGCGCTTGGGTTGAGTGTGCGGCAGACCGAGAAAATGATTGGTGAAGTTTCCGGGCGTTCTGTCAGTAAAAAAGTGAAAGCAGCGGGTAAGAAAATTGCTGCGGCAAGTGAAGAAAAAGACCTCAATACAATTGCATTGGAAAAGGAAGTTTCCAATGTCCTTGGCATGCAGGTTGAAATTGATATGGAGGGGCAGCAAGACGGGGTTATGTCGATCCGCTTCAAATCCCTTGACCAATTGGATGAAGTGCTGCATCGTCTATCGCACAATCCGGGTCGTCTTGCCATTCGCGGTTAAATTATCAGATTAGATCATTGAGAGGCTATCATGTCTTCAGAACGCAATTCTTCTACTCGCACCAGTTCCGTTGGTTCTATTGCCGAGGCCACGCGCGGCCGCTCGAATTTTTCCGGCCACGGCCATTCTTTAGGGGCTGCCGGATATATTGATCCGAATGATCAGAGTATCAATGCTGACTTTTTAGGAAAACGGAATGATACGCTTTCTGTTTCCCCTCCGCAGGGTGGATTTGGAGATGTTCGCATTGGTGCGGCGTGGGATAACCAAATGATTGAAGATACAAGTTTTATCGGCAAATTATTAAAGCGGAAAAAGACAGCTGACATCGATCTTGATTTGGGCATTCTCTATGAGCTTAAGAATGGTCAGCGCGGAGCCGTTCAGGCTTTTGGTGGATTAATGGGAGCATATAATTCTGAGCCTTTTCTCTCTCTGTCAGGGGATGAGCGTACCGGCAATTCCGAAGGTGATGATGAATATGTACATTTGAACGGAGCTCATTGGCCTGACTTCAAACGTATTCTAATTTATATTTATATTTATCAGGGAGCAATGGATTGGGCGATGGTTAAGCCTCAGATCCAGATTCGTGTGCCCGAAATCAATCCTATGGTGGTGACTTTGTCATCTCATCAAAAAGGGTTGGGATTGTGCGCAATTGCCGGCATCGATAATATCCGTGACGGGATGCGCGTGACCAATTATACCGAATATTTTCCGGGCCATGCTGAGATGGATCGCGCTTTTGGTTACGGTATTGAGTGGGTTGGCGGGCATAAGTAAGAACAAACAATTTGGTCTTACTATAGTCTTATGCTGCTTGAATTTTTCTGTTTTCAGGGCAGAGGATCGATATCATCCCATCCGCGCATGTTGCCGATCTCAATTGACTTAGAATTGATTCTTCTCTGAACAATCTTGTTAATCTTGATAGATGGCGTAAGTGAGTAAGCGATTCTTGCTTCGGTGAAATTAGAACCAAAACAATATCAATCGGTAGTCCGTCTGAGTCACTAAAGTTTATGCTGTTTTCCAGCATTGATACCATGACATAGGATGATTTGATTCCTTCGCATTTCCAGTCGATCACGGCAACTCCCTCACCTATTGCCGCGTTATGATTTTTGGCAGCTCTTAGAATGTCTGCGTAAATGACGGAAGACGAAAGTGAAATATCTTGAGAAATCTTCCAAGAGAGCGCTTTGAATATCTGCTCAGTTGTTTGGCCTTTTAGGCCATAATAAACATTCGAGATTGATAAATCGTTCTCGAAATCTTTCGACGATGTTTCCGGCATCAGACTGCTCCCCAGCAGAAGTGAAAAAGCTCTCAGGACTTAGGTAGCGACTCTTGGGTCAGATTTCTACAAAAAAAGTCGATGCAGTGCGAAAAATGATTAAAAAAATAGCCCTCATTTTCGAAGGCTATTTTTTACCAATTTTATCTTGGGAAATTTATTCTGCCGCAGAAGCAATGTTTTCTTCCGGTTCTACCCAGCCAATATTTCCATCGGCACGGCGATAGATCATATTGAGATGATTGTTTTTAGGGTTGCGGAAGAGAATAGCAGTTTGCCCAGAGAGATCCATGCGCATGACAGCATCCGATACGCTCATTTTTTGAATCTGCATTGGTTGTTCCGCGACAATAACAGGGTCTTCACCTTGAGGAATATCGTCCTCCTCTTGTTCTTCGGCTTGGCCTTGCAGTTCTTGAATGGCGAGAACATAGTCGCGTGCTTTGGTCATTTCGGTTTCCGGAGTTTGCTCAAGACGGGCGTGGTGATCGCGCAGGCGACGTTTGTAGCGACGCAATTGTTTTGCGATTTTTTCTGCTGTGACGTCAAAAGAAACATAGGCATCGGATTCTGTAGCGTGCGCGGTGACAAGAATATCTTTTCCGACACGTAACGAAATATGTGTTTTTACAAATCCGTGACCTTCCGGTGCCAATGTGACGGTTATATCAATGGCACGATTGAAATATTTCGCGTTTACTTCCTCCAATTTTGTTGTGATATGGGTGCGTAGTGCATCCCCTACATCCATTTGTTTTCCATGAATTGCGAGTTCCATAATTTAACTCCTTGATTGCTTATGGGAGGACTCCTGTATATCAACCAATTCTTGAAGAATTCTTAAAGGGCTGATAAGGAGAACATAGATTTATTTTAGCACGGGAACAGTCCCAGAAAAACATCAATCGTGATTATCGAGAAAGAAAATATATTTCCGCTTCAATCAGGGCAACGCCGGATCGGGGTGTTTGATTCCGGCATTGGCGGTCTTACGGTGCTGCACGAGCTTAACTTGCTGTTTCCCAATGATAATTTTGTCTATATTGGCGATACGGCACGTCTGCCTTATGGGACAAAAAGTCGCGAGACTGTTATTAAATATTCTCAAGCTTTATCTTGTTCTTTACTAGAGTTTGATGTGGATGCGGTTGTGGTTGCCTGTAATACGGCTTCAACCCATGCTCTGGAGGCTGTAAGCCATTTGGCTGCTGGTTTGCCTGTTGTCGGGATGATCGATCCGGCTGCCATTGCTGCGGTATCTACAACAAAAAATAATCATGTGGGTGTAATCGCCACTAGCGGCACTATTCATTCGGGCGCTTATAGTCAAGCTTTGCAGCGTTTATCTCCGCAAATTCGTGTTAGTCCTGCTTCATGCCAGATGCTTGTTGCACTGGCTGAGGAAGGTTGGACACATTTTTCAGACGATATTGCGCGGTCGATTTTGCTGCGGTATCTTGATCCTCTTTTTGATTGCGAAGGCGCTCCGGATACTTTGATATTGGGTTGTACTCATTTTCCGGTTTTTAGCGACATTATTCGTGACATTCTGGGAGGAGAGGTTTGTTTGATAAATTCAGGAGCTGTTGCGGCAAAGTCCTTATATGCCGCAATTGGCGGCAGCGCGTATCAAGGGCCAGCGCGTCCTGTTTCCCAGAGGATCAATTTTTTTGCAACTGATGATACGGCACGGTTCGCCCGCAATGCGATCCGATTCTTTGATCAGCAACTTGATCCTGCCCAAGTGAGTTTAATAGACGTGTCTTATTTTGCTGCGTCCGAAGAGAGGGCGCGCCAAGCGATGTCGCGGCGACAGAAGCCTTCTGGCCAGTCCAGCGCATCTACGGCAGCGTAGGCTTTTTCTCTAGCTTCGGTTACCGTGCTCCCCGAGGCTGTAATTCCTAATACGCGCCCGCCGATAGAGACGATTTCTCCATCCTTGAGGGCTGTCCCAGCGTGGAAGATATTAACGCCGTCTATTTTTGCTGCAGTTTCAAGATTACGGATTGGAGTGTTCTTTGTATATGAACCCGGATACCCTTTTGCTGCCATGACTACGCACAGAGATGGGTTTTCCGACCAGTCTGCTTTAACGGTATCCAGTTTTTTAATTGCTGCAGCATAGAGGATTTCCACTAAATCCGATTTGAGGCGCATCATTAGTGTTTGGCATTCCGGATCACCGAAGCGGACGTTATATTCGAGCAATTTCGGGACATCGTTTACCACCATAATTCCTGCGAAGAATACGCCGGTAAAGGGGCATCCTTCAGCTTTCATGGCCGAGACGGTTGGTTTCAGAATATTCTCCAGAATTTCCTGTTCCATTGCAGGGGTCATTAGGCGTGCGGGTGAGTAGGCTCCCATTCCCCCTGTGTTTGGGCCTGTATCTCCGTCTCCGACACGCTTATGGTCTTGGGCGGAAATGAGCGGGAGGAGGTTTTCGCCATCGCAAATTGCGAAGTAACTGATTTCTTCACCGTCCATGAATTCTTCGATGACGATTGAGGCTCCGGCTTGGCCGAACGCGTTGCCGGAAAGCATATCTTTTGTTGCTGCGATGGCTTCATCCAGTGTCATGGCTACCACAACGCCTTTACCGGCGGCTAGTCCGTCAGCTTTGATTACGATAGGAGCGCCAAGTTTGTTGATATAGTTTAAGGCCTCATTCAGGTCTGTGAAACGTTCGTATGAGGCGGTTGGGATATTGTATTTTTTACACAAATCTTTCATGAAGCCTTTGGAGCCTTCGAGTTGGGCTGCTGCGGCAGAGGGGCCGAAAACAGGAATGCCCAGATTGCACAGCTCATCTGCCAGTCCCAAAACCAGCGGGGCTTCAGGGCCGACGATCGCAAAATCAATTTTTTCGTTCTGGCTTAGGGCGACCAACTCCGCAATATTTTCAGCCGGTATGGGTACGCAAGTTGCGATTTGTGCAATCCCTGCATTTCCCGGTGCTACGATTAATTCGTCACACAAAGGGGATTGTTTGATTTTCCATGCCATGGCGTGTTCGCGGCCGCCTGAACCGATCAATAGGATTTTCATGCCTTTGTTATACAAGTTGTAGAGAAATTTTCATCAAAAATTTAAACTTTGCAACTTTTCGCCTTTAATCCAGCGACTTTGAAATAAGTTGGAGATCGCCGCCAGAGGCCATGACATTGTTGGAAATGGCCTGTTCTGTTGCAAATCTGTGCAAATAATGTGGGCCTCCTGCCTTTGGGCCAGTACCGGACAACCCTTGTCCGCCGAATGGCTGGACGCCTACGACGGCTCCGATCATGGAGCGGTTGATATAGATATTCCCTGCTTTGATTTTATCTGACAATTCCTTAAATCTGCGCTCGAGGCGGGAATGGAGGCCAAAGGTAAGGCCAAAGCCAGTTGCATTGATGTCCGATATAATTTCTTCCAATTTATCGTCGTCAAAGCGGATGACGTGCAAGATTGGCCCAAAGACTTCCCCTTTGAGTTCAGAAAGAGTGTTTATTTCATATACTCTTGGGGCGAAGTAAGTGCCTGTCAGGCCTTCGGGGAGCGGGGTTTCACAGAGTTTTTTTGCAAAGCTGTCCAGATAGCCGACATGCCCTTCCAGATTTTTCAGGGCATCTTCATCGATGATCTGGCAAATGTCTGTGGTGGGGTTTGTGGCTTCCCCTATTCTGATTTGTTGCATGGCATTCTTCAGAAGGTTTAGCACTTTATCGGCTGTATCTTTTTGTAAGTATAAAACCCTTAACGCTGAGCATCTTTGTCCTGCAGAGCCGAAGGCGGAGAGGATGACATCATCGACCACTTGTTCGGGCAAAGAAGTCGAGTCTACGATCATGGCATTTTGTCCGCCTGTTTCAGCGATTAACGGGACAATCGGGCCTGTTTTGGCGGCTAGCGTCTTGTTTATGGATTGGGCGACTTGTGTTGAGCCTGTGAACGCAACGCCCGAGACATCCTTATGGGCGACCAGCTCTGCGCCCGTTTTGCCGTCCCCAATCGCGATTTGAAGTGCTTTATGTGGAATTCCGGCCCGATGGAGTAGAGTTACGGCAAAGGCCGCGATTTGTGGCGTTTGTTCTGCGGGTTTGGCAATGACGCAGTTGCCTGCAGCTAACGCCGCGCTCACCTGTCCTATAAATATCGCCAACGGAAAGTTCCATGGCGAAATACAAATAAAAGTCCCTCTTCCGGAAAGTCTCAGGTGATTGGTTTCTCCTGACGGGCCAATCAGTGTTTTTCCTTCTGTTGTGAAATCCAGTTCAGCCAAATGAGCATAATAACGAAGGAAATCAACGGCTTCGCGTATCTCTGCTATGGCATCGGAGATTGTCTTTTTGGCCTCGTGATGCAAAAGTGCCATTAGACGTGGTGTATTGCTTTCCAAAAGGTCGGCGGCTTTTTTCAGGATGCCGCCTCTGGTGCTGGCGGGGGTGTTGTTCCAGTTTTCAAATTCCATTTTTGCTGCAGCAAAGAGGTTCGGTATGTCTTTTGTGTCGCTTAAGGGCAAATATTGCGGATTTTGAGGAATTGCAGCAAAAAAGCTCTGTCTTGATTTTGTGAGAGATAAATCATACCCCTTAGAATTAATACGAGAAGGTCCGTAAATATATTCTGGTTTTTCAATGGGTTCCGGCACTTTTTCTTGTTTTACTTTTTCGATAGGGTCCGCAATAATTTCATCTATGGCTGTGTCTTTATTTCGCAGTTTTGCAACAAAAGAAGCGTTGGCTCCGTTCTCCAGCATTCGTCTGACAAGATAGGGAAGTAAGTCTTCATAAGGGCCAACGGGCGCGTAGATCGTGACGGGAAGATTTTCCTGTGATCTCAGTATGTCTCCAAGACTTGATCCCATGCCGTGAAGTCTTTGGAACTCAAAGCCTTCACGATTATATTTCGAGAATTCTAGAACGGCGGCAGCCGTATAGGCATTATGAGTCGCAAACATTGGGTAGAGATGAGGGCGTGCTTTCAGAAGTTTTTGTGCGCATGTCAGATAAGCCAGATCTGTTTGGCTTTTTCTTTGATAGACGGGATAGTCTTTCCAGCCTCCGACTTGAGCGCGTTTAATTTCACTATCCCAGTATGCGCCTTTAACCAGTCGAACCTGCAGGGTTAGACCATGAGATTTTGCAAGAGTTTCAATCCATTCAATGACATAGGGCGCTCTACGATCATAGGCTTGGACGGCAAGGCCGAAGCCGCGCCAGTCGGTTTTCCCCAGTTTTTCCACTACGGTTTTTATAATTTCCAGAGAGAGTTCCAGACGTTCGGATTCTTCGGCGTCGACTGTTAATGTGATCCCTTTTTGTGCAGCATTTTTGGCGAGTGTTAATAGTTTTTCCGAGATTGCGGGGACGCATAAATCTGCATGTTGCCAGAGATATTTCGGGTGCAAAGCCGAAAGTTTGACCGACATTCCATGACGTTGCTCAATGGGTTTTGTCAGATCAACAGATGCTGCGATTTGGTTCAGAGCTTTGCAATAGGACTGAAAGTAACGTTCGGCATCCTCTATGGTTCTCGCTCCTTCTCCCAACATATCGAATGAGCAGCGGTAGCCGTTCTTTTTTGCAAATTCCTGACCTTGTTCGATAGCTTTTTCTATTGTTTGACCGACAACGAATTGTGCGCCTAGTCTTTTTACTGTTTCTGTTATGGCTTTTCTAATGACGGGCTTTCCGAGCGCTCCAGCAATAGACCCCATCCCCAAGGCTTTTTTTGCGATGCTTAATCCAGTGCTGGCGCCTTTCATCAGGAAGTTTTCTCCTCCGACTTTGTTCCAGTCTGAACTTAAAAGCTTTTCTTCAATTAACAGGTCCGCTGTTGCCGCATCGGGAATGCGCAGGAGAGATTCTGCTAAAGTCATCAATGCTCTGCCTTCAGGAGAGGTCAGGGAGTAATGCTGCAGAAAAGTTTCAATTTCCGTTGAGGATGTTTTTGCAGCTCTGATAAGTTCAATATAGTTTCTCGCTCTGGTTTGAATTGCCAGAGATGTGTCTTTATCCCAGTTTAATTGTGCTAAAAGAGCCTGAAGCGTTTCTTTCAGGTTATGCTGGTCATAGGGAGGGATTGAAATTTTGTGATCCATGGTCATTGAGTATAGCATTTCGGCAAAAAAGTGCTAAAAGCTTTTTATGGCTGATTTTTCTGATTTTGATCTGGCGGCGCCCAAGTCCAATGTACCTGAATTGAGTGTTTCAGAGCTGGCTTTGTCTTTGAAACGCACTTTGGAAGATACTTATGGGCGCGTGCGCGTTCGTGGGGAATTGTCTCGCGTTAAGATTCATAGTTCGGGTCATCTTTATTCCGATTTAAAAGATGCGGATTCTGTTCTCAATATTGTTTGTTGGCGCGGCAATGTTGCGCGGTTATCTATAAAGCCTGAAGAAGGCCTTGATGTTGTTTGCACAGGTAAAATTACATCCTATCCTGCGCGGTCTAATTACCAGATGGTCGTTGAAACTATGGAGCTGGCCGGAGAAGGGGCTTTGCTCAAGATGCTCGAAGATCGGCGCAAAAAGCTGGCTGCCGAGGGGTTGTTTTCAGAAGATCGAAAAAAGCCACGCCCTTTTCTTCCTGATGTAATCGGAGTCATTACGTCTCCTACAGGGGCAGTTATTCGCGATATTTTGCACCGTCTGGACGATCGTTTTCCGCGTCGGGTTTTGTTGTGGCCTGTCAAGGTTCAAGGTGAAGGCGCTGCCGAGGAAATTGCTGCGGCTATTCGGGGCATGAACAAGCTTGGTGAGGGAGACGGTATCCTTCGGCCTGATTTACTTATCGTTGCCAGGGGGGGTGGAAGTCTTGAGGATTTAATGCCGTTTAACGAAGAGATCGTTGTTCGGGCTGCGGCTGAAAGTACTATTCCCCTGATTTCGGCGGTTGGGCATGAAACTGACACAACTTTGATCGATTATGCTGCGGATTTAAGGGCGCCGACCCCGACAGCCGCAGCAGAGTTGGCGGTTCCTGAGAGGATATTGCTGCAGAATAGTTTGTCTGATCTTCATATGCGTATGGGGCAAGTTGTACGCAGTCAGCTCAAGAATTGTGTGCAGCAATTCGGTCATTTATCGGCTCGTCTGGGTGATCCTTCCCGATTGTTTGATATCAGAACGCAAAAACTAGATCATTTGTCAGATCGGTTAACGCACGCTCTTTCGGGATTGATTGCCGTTAAGGATCAGGGTTATTTGCGTCTTTCCGGGCGATTGGCTCACCCCAAGCAGCAAATTCAGGCTGCACAGAAAAGTCTCGATCATTGCGGGAGTAATTTAAAGCGTGTTGGTGGGGCTTTATTTCAGGATAGGGAGATCAAGCTGTCTCATTGCGCCAAGATGCTGGAATTACTGTCTTTCAAGTCAGTTTTGGGGCGCGGTTTTGCTGTTGTTCGCGATGAACGAGGGGCGGTATTAACTACAGTGGGCGGACTTGTTCCCCAACAGCGCTTACAAATCGAGCTTCAAGACGGTATAGTGAAAACAATTGTTGAAGAAAAATCTTAAATATCATAAGACAAAGCCATGAGATTGCCGCTTAACGAATTAATGGAGAAGCTTGGGGTCAGTTATGTTCTGTCCCCTTATGAAACTTTTCCGTGGTCGGCCTATGATGGAGAGACCGGAAGAACATGTAGTGCGGAAGTGCGCATGAATCCTGATGGGACTGAAGTTGAGGCTGAAATACAGATCCTTTATGATGACCCTCCTGAGGGAAAAGCCAGCGTTGAGCAGATTTTATGGGCGAAGTTCAAGCCTCATATCCAGACACAATGGGATACGTCGGATTTATGGGTTCGTCGTGAGAATTGGTCAGGCAAAGTTTATAATTGGGAAGAAAAATGCTGCAATTTCTTCCGTGCGGTCATTACCGAATTAGCGCAGGGTAATATTCCCGATATTGATGCGTTGTTAGAGCGTGAGTTGTCTGAGAAAGAGCGGTTCTCGGGTTCTAGAGGATCGGGAGGCGGTAAGTCTCCCAAAATAAGACCGGAGCAATTGCTCAATATGAAAGGCCAAGGATTCTAATTTCCTTGACCTTTTTATAGTCTTTCCGTTTTCTTGCCTATGCGCGTAAAGTTTTCAGGAATTGCACAACTTTGGTTGAAAGCTCTTCTGATTGCTCTGACAGGCCTTTAGCGTAATCATAGACCATTGCGGATGATTGCCCTGTTTCTTGAGCTTTTTGGTTCACTTCACGGATACCGTCCGAGACCTCAACCGTTCCTGTTAGGGCCAATTGAATGTTGCGGGAGATTTCGTTGGTTGCAGCGCTTTGTTCTTCTACGGCTGCAGCAACGGTGCTGGTTATTTCGTCAATGCTTTCGATGACGCGCAGGATTTCTTCGATGCCTTTTTCAGATTCTTTGGTCTCTTCCTGTATGCCTTTGATTTCTCTAGAGATTTCTTCTGTAGCGTTCGCTGTTTCATTGGCCAGTTTTTTCACTTCATTGGCGACAACGGCAAAGCCTTTGCCCATCTCCCCTGCTCTTGCTGATTCGATTGTTGCATTAAGAGCCAGAAGGTTGGTTTGTTCGGCGATTTCAGAAATGATGGTAATGACGCTTCCGATTTTTTGGGATGCTTCCACGAGGCGTTGCACTCTGCTGACTGTTACTTCTGCTTTTGATTTTGCATCTCTTGTGACGTTGCTAGAATTCATCACTTGAGTGCTGATTTCCTGAATGGAGGCATTCAGCTCTTCTGTAGCACTTGCAACGGTTCCAACGCTTGATGCTGCAGTATCAGCAGAGCCGGAAACATGTGTGGATTGGCTTTGGGTATCATCAGCAATGCCTGACATTGTTTCAGACAGAACTGTCATTTGGCCTGCGGAATTGGATATGGTTTCAATAACTTTTCCAACTTCTGATTCAAAGGAATGTGCCAATTTTTCCATTGTTGCGCGCTTTTCTTCTGCTGCGCGAATTTCGCTCTGGACTTGATCTTCACGCAATTTTTTGGTTTCAAGTGCGTTGTTTTTGAAGATTTCCAATGCCTTAGCCATCTCGCCAATTTCATCTTGCGAATTCACTTCTATCCGCTTGGTCAAATCGCCTTCGCCTTCCGCAATGTCTTGCAAAGCATCTTTCATAAAATGAATTGGCTTAATAATGGTCTTTTGCATAATAACAATAATTACCAAGCCGACAATCAATAAAGCTACAATATTAAATCCATAGAAACTTGCCCGTGCAGTTTTCAATGATTCTTTCACCGCCGCTGTCGGCATCGAAGTTGCCAAAATTTTATCACCTATTGTTTCAAAATGAACTATCTTCTCTAAACCTTCATAGGTATAAGTCAAGTTCCCTGTCCCCATTTTCATTATTTCTTGTCCCCAATCAAAATCAGTTATGT
>ERZ795048.3126-NODE-3126-length-12651-cov-8.500873_pt1 | contig 12651 bp, 14 predicted proteins | sample MGYA00375132_ERZ795048 | MGnify/ENA primary metagenome ERZ795048 (study PRJEB30177, sample SAMN05720225) | activated sludge metagenome | isolation source: Anaerobic digester | place: Hong Kong | collected 2014-12-17 ...
GTTAAAACGTAAACCCGTTGTGTTTATTGATAAAAGGAAGAAATAGTTTTCAGTTCAAAGTTTTGAGCTATTAGTGACTACTTACTTTTAAACAAACATTGCGCCTTTGCGTCTTAACGATTAAAAATTTTTATGTTTCCGATTTAAAGTTTAGAATTATTTTACTTTAAACTGCCAAATACAAACGGCAACTACCAACTATTTAGTACTTTGATAAGGAATAATTTCGAAATATGCAAAAGTTACATTCGTTTAAAAAGTCACTTTTGAGGAACCTTCTTTCTTTTTAATTTTGGTATATTTGATTTATAAAATCCATGTTTATTTAATAATGAAAAACCGAACCTCCAAAAATTCACAAAACTTTTAATCCAATAACATATTTATGAATCTTATAATCAGCACTTTCGAAATTGCAATTCTTATTATACTTCCTTTAATTATTTTCTACCAAAAAAGTGGTTGGAAACCAAAATCAGTTTTTATATGGTTACCTGTTATTTATCTTATATGGTATTTATCGTATGGGGTTTTTCATGAGTTTATGCATCTTTTCGGGGTATGGTTAAGCGGAAAAGAAATATATCAACTTTATTTATTTCCTCACTTTTGGAAAGGCCATTTCGGCCCGTTATACGTAAACTATAATTTTCAAGGAGATTCATGGGATTTCATTATTATTCTATTGCCCTACTTGAGAGATGCATTATTGGCGATTATTGGATACATGATTATTAAAAGAAAAACCCTAAAACATCCCTTTACTGCAGGCCTGGTGCTGGTAATCTTTATTTTAAGTTCGCTTTACGATGTAAGCAATAATTACATTGCCTATTTAATGGGTTACATGAATGATTTCAATGCACTGAAAGTTTCATCTAATATATTTATTGCTCATATTATTGGTATATCTGTAATTGCAACAACTACGGTGGTTAGCATAAAAACAATATTACTCGGGCATTAACAACTCTTACGGTTGCAATATTTTTAAAATTTACGTATAAAACCATGCCCTTTTTCAACCAAATGGGTTACAGTTTTCTTGTAGTTATGATTATTATACTTGTAATTAGCTGAATTGAAGCCAACAAACCTGATCCTAAAGGAATAAATATGACCTAATCTCTTTTCTATACCAGCCCCAGATTTAATATTAGTGCTTTAGAAATTAAGGCATTAATAAGTATTTTGTATATTTTATACTGGTAATTGAAATATTTTAAAAAAAAGAAACCTTCAAATGCTGGTTTCTTCAGTTTTATTAATTTAGAAAGATTTAAAATCGATATCCAACAGAGATAGCAATAGGATATAACGAATTTTTAAATTCAACGTTATGATCATCCTTTAAATGATCTATATAATAATTTACTTCTGAATCTCTAATAGGTACTAATAATGCCAAACTCCAGAATCCCTTTTTATATTGACGCCTAAAATCTACCCCAAAACCTACTGTAGTGCCATAGAAAAATTTATTTAACTCATCTCTATTAGCAATCTTTATTGCTGCATTATAACCATACATTCCTGTTATAAATAAATTTGTTTTATGGGATGGCGTTAAATTTAATCGTGCACCTACATTATATCCATATCCTATTAATGCATAACCTACACCACCATAAATACCGATATTCTTAATTGGAGTAACTAGAATATTTAATCCTATTAATCCTCCAAAATCAAGTCCCATTCCTATACCTATATGAAATGGTTCAAATTTATAAGAATCCTCCTTGTTAAAAGGATCGTAATCATCCAAATTAGAATCTAATAAAATTTTATTCTGTTGCTTTTGATAATTAAAACCAGACTCGTCAGTTTTATCTTTTTTTTCTGCAAGAGAAATGTTTACCGACACAATAATTAAAATAATTAAGATTATAATTTTTCGCATAAACAATAAATAATTAAAGTGTTTGTCGTTATTTAATGAGATTTGATTGATTGATTGATTGATTGATAATATTAACTTCCAGAATACTTCCTAAAAACCAATGTAGCATTGTGCCCACCAAAAGCAAATGAATTGCTTAAAGCCACTTTTATATCTTGTTTACGGACTTTATTTGGAACATAATCAAGTCCTAATTCAGGATCGGGCTCATCGTAATTAATTGTAGGTGGTACTATTGCATTATGAACAGCTAAAACGGTAATAACACCTTCTATAGCCCCGGCGGCACCAATGGTATGCCCTGTCATCGATTTGGTTGATGAAACGGGTATTTGATATGCACGCTCACCAAACACCTTTTTAATGGCCATGGTTTCGTACATATCATTTAACATAGTTGATGTACCATGTGCATTGATATAGTTTACATCCTCTTTAGGCACTTCAGCATATTTCAACGCCAGCTCCATGGTTTCTGCCATTCCTTCACCGTCGGGTTTAGGTGCCATAATATTATACGACTCATTATTAAAGGCATAATTCACCAACTCGGCGTATATTTTTGCACCTCTGGCTTTTGCCGATTCTTCCGATTCTAAGACCAAAATACCAGCACCTTCGCCAATAACAAATCCATCGCGATTTTTAGAAAAAGGGCAACTTGCTTTTTCAGGAGCATCGTTTTTTAACGAAATAGCATAAAGCTCGTTAAAACCTTCAATCTCTTCCTTATTTATAATCGAATCGGCTCCGCCCACAATCATCATATCCGCACGGCCCGATTTTATGGTATCGTAACCTAAAGCAACAGCAAATGCCGACGATGAACAAGCCGATGAAGTAGTGAAATTTGGCCCTTCCAGGTTATACTTCATCCCTATCCATGCCGACATGGCATTATTCATTCGTTTTAAAATAAGGTTTTTTGAATCGGTTCCCTTTTCAGTGCTTGAATCACCTGTATTTACAACACCCATAATAACACCAATACGCTTTTTATCAAGGTTTTCAAAATCGATGTTGTGTTTTTCAATGGCTTCAACAGCACACATATAAGCCATTTGGGTTACACGTGTCATCTGTTTTGCAAGTCGCTTTTTTATAATTTCTGATGATTTTCCCTCAAATTCATCAGGAAGCTGAGCAGCTATTTGTGTTTGGTTTTCAGAAGCATCAAATAAGGTAATTTTTTTAACCCCGCTTTTTCCTTCTTTTAAATTTTCCCAACTTTCTTCCCAATCAAGGCCTAATGCTGTTAGCATGTTTACAGCCGTTACAACAACTTTTTTTGCCATCTAATCAATAATCATTTAAGAATAAAGTGATTCAAAGGCAAAAATAATAAAATTATCTGATTGATTAAGCAACTAAGTAATTATTCCGCACAACTCATCAAAACCCTTTCGCAATGCATTTGTATCTATTTTATAAACTGTGGAATAATAAATTAACGAATCCTCAATTTCTGCTTTGAGATCTGAAATTATTTTCTGCTCATCATTTTTGTCTATGTATCTCTCAATCTGTTCCCTTTGGTAAAAAAGCCGGTAACCTGAATTTATTGTTGCACTCTTTATTTCATTGAGTAAAGGTTCATATTTTCGTTTATCTTCCCCCATCCTAGAATAATTCATAATAGCAGCATACATCGTATTATGCCCTACATGGTCCATCATTTCAAAAAGGCCAAATTCGGTAATTACATTTTTGGCAATACTATCAAACTGCTTATACCCTAATTCAAAATTTTTAAGCAAAAGAGTTCCTTTTAACTGAACTTCCAATAATAAACGGTTTATGATAAAAGCACTTTCGCTGTTTAATTCAATATAGAACCTTTTTATATCATCCAAAAATAACCTGCACTTTTCCTTGCTTATCTCGTCAGTAAAATCTGTATAATTAATTTCCACTATGTTTTTAAATGCTATCGGATAAAAGAAGTGTAACCCAACCACTCGGCTTTTACCACTAATCTCCTGACTAAATTCGTGTATAGGGATAGATGATGTATTCGAAGCCAGAATACAAGATGGTTTTACAATTTGATTCAGTTTTTCAAACAATTCAGTTTTGGCACCTAAATCTTCAATAATTGATTCAATAATTAAGTCGCAATCAGATACATCAGTTAAATTATCGGTAATGTTATACATCTTCCGGTATTCAAAAACTTCCTGGCTAATTATTCCATGCTTAAGTTGCCGGTGTATTTTTTTCTGGTATGTTTTTTTCAATTCGCCCGCATGTTCTATGTTGCGTGTAAACCAAACCAGGTTAAAATCAAAATCAGATAAATAATTAAATAAATCTGCCCCCATTTTACCACTACCGATAATACCAATTTTCCGAATTGTTTTCATGATGCCTATAATTTTAAACCAATTTAAGAATAAGTTTTAAAAAAGAAAAGCCACTTTATAAAGTGGCTTTTAACTATCTAATATATATTTACTTAATTAATTTGTTTTCTTTTCCTTTTTTGTCTTTTGGAACAAACCCACTTTTAACGATGCATTCACAGCAAGGTTAGAAAATTTATCATCGCTGTTAGGTAAATAATCCAATTCACTAAACTGAACCATTCGGTAAGATGCACCTACATCTAATCGCATAAATCTAGTAAGGTTAAGTTCCACATTAACACCTGGTTCAATAACAAACAATCCTGTACTTTCGTAATTATCGAAATCATCCCAATTGAAATTATCATCAGAAATATTGATGTCTTTATAAAGGCTGGCACTACCTCCACCAATTAACATAGGTACAGTAAAATGTATCAATTTATTGCTAAAAAAAGTATACTCCAGTATAAGCCCACCATATCCAAAACCAATACGAGCTTCAGGATCATTAATTTCCGGGTATCCGGTTAAATCAACCCTATGGTCTGTAGTTAATCCATAACCGCCGGCGCCTATAGAGAATTTGTTATTGAAGATAACTCCCATTCTTCCACCTACCATAAAGCCATATCCTTCTTTACCATCACCGTCATTAAAAATAGTTCCCTTCAGTTCCGGAGAAGCAAAAATCCCTGAAAATTTTAATTTTTTACCTGTAATTAAAGTTTTCATCTCGTTTACCGGCTCTTCTTGTGCATAACCAATCTGTACCATTAAGGCCAGTAATATTAATGTAAATAGATTTTTCATATACATATTTTTTAAAAGATTAATTGTTTTGTTTTGCTCTTTTTATGCATAAACCATGCCAAACTAATAAACTTTTATAGCATAACCTGCTTGCATAAATTTACTAACTTCTGTAACAAAACTCAATATCAAATCATTAACATGTAAATTTTCTTCTAAAATAATTTTATCAATGGATATAAAAGCCATAGGTGGCCCTGCATAACCCATGGAAGCCATTTTGGTATATAATGTTTCTCTTGATATCCCTAACTCAGCGCATTCATCTAAAATTAACTCTGAAATATGTTTTGATGGGAAATTTACCTGGAAATATTTAAGCTCATTTAAGTTTATCGGATATTTTGCCAACATCCTTTTTATGCCCTTTAAAAATACACTACCATCCTCATCGTGGAAATGTGTTCTCAATTGCTCATTAAACATTTGGGCTAAATGATGGTAACCCAGTTCATATTCTTCTTTCGGACTCATCCAGTATGCAGGCCTTTTGTTCATCATGGCTGAAGGTTTTTTACCTCCAATCGATTCCATGTAAGTATGTTCTACAAATAAACCATCCCTTTTTACATCACTAGCTTGTAAAACAAGAGCTCCAGCTCCATCGCTTAAAAAATACCTTAAAAACAATTCTTCCTTTTTTACTATAGGCTGATTGTAATATTCGGCCCTTAGTTCCGATGAGGACATACTTGAAGAAACAACCAATGCATTTTTATACCGTCCCATTCGGATAAAATCAGAAGCTACCAGCAATGCTTTGTAGGCCGACGTACAATTGGCATGTATCGATATTTCACCACATTGTTCAATATCCAACGCTTCCTGTATTCTTACCGAAGCAGTAGGCATTTGATCCTGATGTGCACTCCCATATACTATTAATTCAATTTCTTCTGGTTTTAATCCGGCCTTTTCTATCGCTTTTTTTGCAGCCTTAACCGACATAGAGATATTATCATCAGTAAATTCCCGGGTAACCGGATCAATTGCATAGTGGTAATATTCAACCTCCAGCATTTCATCCATCAATCCTTTCATCCGCTCAAGCCATTTCCTGATTTTTACCGGGGCTTCTGTCAGTTCTCCCAAATACTGGTCAACCTCGTTTATTGTTATTGGCGCACCCGGCAAATATGAGCCGGTACCTATAAGTTTGACATATTTCTCTGAATTACTTATCATATTCGATAAAACTTTTAATCTAAATCTTTTTAAATTCCTTTATAAAATCTAAAGATAATTTCTCTGCAATAAGAATAGCCTCATTCAATACATCTTTGGATGAAACAATTTTCTGTATTATACCCCATTGAAGAGCTTCATAAGGCGAAAATGTTTTACCTGTAAGCATCAGTTCCATTGCAATTGCTTTACTTACTTTATTTGGCAATACATATGAACCTGTGCATCCCGGCATCAGCCCAAAGGTCGATTCAGGCAATCCTAATACCGCTTTTTCGCCACAAATAATATAATCGGCACACATGGCAAGCTCAAAAGCAGACCCTAGGCAAACACCTCTTACTGCAGCAATAACAGGGATATTTAAATCTTTTAAAGAATAAAAAACCTGGCTATTATGATTTAAAAATTCTGCTATCTTTTTAACATCTCCATTTTGATGATAGCTATTTGAAATAATTTTCATCAGGTCGTTTAAAACTGCTCCCGACGAAAAATGCCGCCCGTTGCCGCATATAACAATCGATTTCAGATTTTCTATTTCCTTTTCGACAGTTTCTGTGCGCCACCAGTAAAATTCTTCAAAAAATACCGAATCCATTGGATTCGATGGAGGATTATTAATCTCCAGCAAACCAATATTATTCCTGATTTCCCATTTTAAAACTTTATACATCTATTCTAAAACCACCAAAGTTGTTATAAAATTACGTGAGTGTGCTATTGAAGCATGAACTCTATTTACTTGTTTATTAGCAAGTTCTGTTAATAATTTATCACTGAATTTTAAAACAGGTTTTCCATCCTGTTCGTTTTCAATTTCTATATCGTTAAATTTATCGTTTAACCCTAAAAAATCCAATATCGATTTTTTAATCATATACCTTGCCCCAAGGCTTTTTAGGGCATTTTTATGCTCAACAGATTTTAACTCCCGGCCAATAAAATAAAAATCATCCGTATTTTTAAACAAAACCTCTTCAATTTCTTCAATTGTATTAACCGATAAGAGCTCCTTGTACATGATAATTAATTCGATTGCATTTTTATTGCCAACTTACAAAACAGCTCGGTTTCTATTTTTAAAGCATCAACCCTGTTTAATAATTTTGCATTACGAATTGCCTGCATAGTGTAATTTACTACCTCTTTCGGCCTATCTGAAACCATGCTTAACAGTTTATTTTTAGCCCATTCCATGGAGTCCTTTGTTTCAGCAATATAATCGATCAAACCTGTTTCCAAAGCCTTAGAAGCATTTATTAAATCGGCATTAAGAATAATATCCATGGCTTTTTTCCCCATTAACTGAGTTAAACGAAAAGTACCACCTAAACCGGGCATTAAACCATGGTTTGTTTCCGGAAAAGCAAACAATGCCTTTTCTGAGGCAATTCGTATATGGCATGCAAGGGCAATTTCCAGCCCTCCACCAAAACAAACGCCATTTATAGCAGCAATAACCGGAATATCCAAATCTTCAATAAAATCTAGTATCTCTTTACCCTTATTGATTTTTTCCTCTAAAGATTTAATGTCTTTTGATAATTCCTTTAGTTGGTTTAAATCAGCTCCTGCCGAAAAATTACGGCCTAACCCTCGAATAATAATACCTTTCAAATCACTCTCCGATGTCCATTTCTTTAATTTCTGAAAATCAACAAAATCCGGAGTAAATAGATAATTTTCCTTTCCATTCGACAAAGTTAAAACACCAATTTCTCCCGAACGTTCCCAGCTAACTATATTTGAATCATCCATTAATTTTACTTATTAACTAAATTTAATAACTCAACAGGTAAATCCTGCGGTATTCTATGCTTATCGATTAACAATGTTTTTACAGTTGATTTAGCGGATTTAATCCCCAGATTACTATTTATAATATCGTGATAAAAAACCAAATAAGGAGCTTCAAATTTTATATCCGTACGAACCTCAATGTGGTCAAAAATTTTTAACTCACGCATATATCGGATATTGGTTTCGGTTACAACCAATAACAGTTCCTTATTTTGAAATTCTTCCAGCAGTCCGGCATCTTTCAGTATTTTCCACCTTGCCTGTTCGGTATAATTAATATAAACAGCATTATTCACGTGCCCGTATGAGTCGAGTTCGTATCCGCGAACATCTGTTTTAAAACTATATTTCATCAGCAACTTATGGTTAGTGGCGTAAAAATAATCAGAAAAATGGAGTTTTTAGATATTTTCATCAAGCGAAAGAACGATTTTATCTAAAAAAGTTTTCTATTTTTAGCTTTTATTTAAGATAAATATAAAATGCAACAAAAAATAAAAATCCCGCATTATCCGCCTTTAATCTTATTAAAGCCTTTTGAGTGGTTCCGGCATATGTTAATACGCCTTTCGCGAAGGCTTACTCCTGCAAATGTTTCCATTATTGAAATTGTGCAGGGGTTTTATGTATCTAAAGCCATTGCTGTAGCAGCAGAACTTGGAATTGCAGATTATTTAAAAGGCAAACAACTTTCAGTAACTGAGTTAGCCAGATTAACGCAAACCCACGAAGAATCGTTGTATAGGTTAATGAGGATGTTATCAAGCCAAGGTATTTTTATAGAGAAAAGAAACAGAGTATTTTCAAACAACAGGCTTTCGCTAACACTAACAGAATGTGATGAGTCGATGAAACATATGATTATTCATCAGGTAAACAGTATTAACTGGAAGATGTTTGAAGAACTCGATTATGTTGTAAAAACAGGTAATAATGCAGCTCAGAAAATATTAGGGATGGATGTTTTCGAGTACCTAGAAAAAAATCCGGAAAGGAATATTATCTACAATAAGGCAATGACAAATTCGTCGTTAATGTTAAGTTATGCCATACTTTCTGAATATAGCTTTAATAAAGCCCGGAAAATTATAGATATTGGTGGTGGTGAAGGAATATTGTTAGCGATGATTTTATATAAGTATCCAAAAGCTAATGGCGTAGTATTTGACCTGCCTCATGTTGTAGATGGCGCAAAAAGGATTGCCCAGGATTACCAGGTTACTGACAGGCTTGAAACTATATCCGGCAACTTTTTTGAAGCAATACCCGAAGGAGGCGATTATTATATCCTTAAAAGCATTATCCATAATTTATCGGATGAACAATCTGTTGATGTGTTAAGCAAAATCAAAAACAGAATTGAAGATAATGGTAAAATTCTTATAATAGAACCTATTATTGAAAACCATAACCATTATAGCTTTGCCAAGCTTTACGATATACAGATGATGGTAGGCCGTAATGGTGGCAAAGAACGTACAGTAAATGAATTTAATGATTTGATTAAAAAATCCGGCTTAAAATTAAACCGGATTGTACATACTGCAGCCCCTTTCTCTATTATCGAAATAATAAACTAAAAGGTAGTCCTATAGTTTTTTACTGCATTTATAGTTTTAGTATACACATCAAATTGAGGTGGTTGTTGCAAATGCTTTTTTACAGCACATAAGTTGGCTGAGTTTATCACTGCTTCTTTATATTTTTCAGGAAAATCTTCCGGTACCTGAATCTCTAAGTCAATTTTATCAATAAGGCGTGTCATAGGATTAAAATTCATTTTTTGAATGATTTTAATATTATCGGATGATATACCCCGCTGATCGCAAAAACCTTTAACATAAATACCTGCACATGTTCCAATCGATGCCAAAAATAAATCAAATGGAGCAGGTGCTGTACCTTCGCCGCCACCCTGTAGAGGTTGGTCTGTTTTTATAATATTTCCATTGAAGTTTGCATTAACTTTTTTATTTCCATCGAAATAAATTTCCATTTCTATCATATTATCTAATTTTAAATTTATATTTTTTTATTTATATATATACATACATATAATTTTACAAAAAGTTTGCCAGAATATTTTTTTTTGAATATTCTGACAATTTGACTCTTTTACTAAAAGTTAATCTAAAATTATAATGATTTTAAGGATTCAGATTCTACTTATTAACGAACTCCTTCGCCTCCAGGCGTAAAGCATGTAACGACAAAATTACATCCAGGAAAAAGTATACAGATGAGATTAAAATTGAAATTATTGAAAGGCTGAATAAAAAATATCCTATAATCCTTAAGTCCATGGAGAAAAACTGCATAATTGCTAATAAAGGAATAATCAAACTACTTGATATAATGCTAAAAGTGATAGCCGCAATAGATGAGCGTAGATATTTGCTTCTTTTAAAAAGTATTTGTATTTCATTAATCTTCGATTCCCGGCGTTTTGTATGTTCATGGTCTAGCTCTGCAACTAAAATACGAGTCCTATCTATTGTTCTTCCATAGCGGTTTGTAATCGTAAGCAAAATTAAACCTACTCCTGATATTAATGCAACAGGAGTTATACATGATTGTAAAAATTGAATAAATACAGCCGATGAATTCATAACTATTTGTTTAATGTTAATTAAATATGTTTATGCTGCCATTTCCCAAATCGCAAATATAACATTGATAAAGCACCTATTATTATCCCATAAAAAACTTCTACACTCCAAACCAAAGCAATGCTTGTAAAATCAACATTTACAAAAACATATGTCAATAACACATAAATAAAGATAACAATAGTTTCTATAATAAAAGAGATTTTAGTCATTCCGGTACCTGAAACACCACTAAAAAAAACAAAACCAATGGTTAAAAATAAAGAAGCTACACTTACTACATATAATGCAGGTTTTGCATCGGAAATTAATTGCTGATTATTAGTATATATCGAAATTATTATTTCCGGAAAAATCATATTAAATAAAACTAAAACCAAAACGCCTGAAAATGCCAGTTTTAGAATTTTAAGTATTAACGGAATAACTTCATTTTGCCTGCTTTGCCCTATCATATAACTTACCAATGTATTCGCGGCAGAGGTAAAACCCCAAATAGGAATTAACATAACCACATATATACTCCTGATTACATTCGAAATTGCCAGTGAGTGCTCCCCCATTTTCTCTACAAACAAGAAAAAGAAAAACCAACCAATAAATGAGATAAAATTTTGCATCATCATTGGAAAAGCAACAATAAAAATCCTTTTGAATAAAGAAAAACTAAACTTTTGGAAAGTAAACAAACCATAATACTTATATGAACCAAATTTTAAGGTATAAATAATAAAAAATATACATGCAGTAATTTCTGCAATTACCGAAGCAATAGCTGCCCCTGCTATTCCATATGCTTCAAAACCAAAATGCCCAAAGATAAGAGTATAGTCGAAAAACACATTGGTTAATGCCATTACTACAGTTGTAATTGTAATAACTTTTGTTTTAGCTGTTCCTATATAAAAAGCCCGGAAACCATAATTAATATATGCAAAGAATAATCCAAATATACGGTAATCAAGATATTCTGCGGTAGCTACCCGAACATCGTCCGACTCTAGAACCTTACTAAAAACAACAGGTGTAAATGCTTTCATTAAAAAAATCAGCACACCTGCCAAAATAATCAGGAAATAATGAGAATGTTCAACTGTTTTTCCAATTTCTGCATGTTTATTTTCTCCAAACCTTCGAGCAACAATTATTTGCGTACCTACAGCAAAACCAAACCCAAGCATGATAAATGTAAGGTAAAAAACTCCACCAATAGCTGCAGCTCCGAGTTCAATTTCACCAACCCTACCTAAAAATGCAGTATCAGTAACACTTATAATATTCTGCACCAGGCTTCCCAATATAATTGGATACGCAATTTTCCAAATTTCCTTATTTTTAACAGATGTTTTCACCTAACTATTTATAAAATGAGCTGCAAAATTAGATATTTTCAAGAAATATTCGGATTATATTTAAGGTGTTATAAAAAAGTAAACCGGTTATCTAAATAATTAAAAGGTTAATCAAGGAAAAATAAGAATTAAACAAATAATGAAAGTATTATTAAATGATATCTATTAATCTTTGTATATTTGATATTTATTGATTTTTTATTTTATTTAGTAACTAAATTTTAAAAATACTACACCTATATGTTGAGTAAAACTCACAACTTAAAGAGTTTAGGATTATTCATATTGCTCGTTTTAACTATAATATCGTGCAAAACTAAAACAGAAAAAGATATTAATATTGAAGTCCCTACACGTGAAATTGATACATCATCAGTAATACTTAAATATAATAATACTGTTTTCACTATTCCCTCTTCATACCAGGCGGCATATATTATTAAGCAAAATCAAATTGAATATAATAAAGCCTTAATTAATCCTGCAGAAAATGTTTCCAACTATACTACAAATTTTAATAAAGCTTTAAATATTGGCATTTATGGCACCGATTTAAGTTACTTAAATATGTATGAACAAATCCCTGATGTTATTTCATATTTTACCGTAATAAAAAAACTTAGCCAGGAACTTAATATACA
>ERZ795048.3130-NODE-3130-length-12641-cov-5.280629_pt1 | contig 12641 bp, 7 predicted proteins | sample MGYA00375132_ERZ795048 | MGnify/ENA primary metagenome ERZ795048 (study PRJEB30177, sample SAMN05720225) | activated sludge metagenome | isolation source: Anaerobic digester | place: Hong Kong | collected 2014-12-17 ...
CATCAAGCTTTGGAAAGATTCTGACAAAATAGTTGCCTTTTCAGCTGGCAATTGATCAGCAAGAGTATCGTCCTTAACGATCAATCTATCGACTACATCACTATCAACACGTGTAAAGCTACACTTCTCAAACTTCTGTTCAAACAAGCTCACGACATGTACATCTAGCTGGCCATCCATTAATAAGACATTATAACCTTTGTCTTTAGCCATCTTAATATAACTATGCTGATCTTCCTCGTTTGTTGCGTACAAGTAAATTAGCTTATCATCTTTATCGGTTTGATTATCTTTAATAAGTGTTTTATACTCATCAAAAGTATAGTGCTTGCCATCTGTATCTGTAAATAAAGCATATTCCTTAGCTTTATCATAAAAGTCTTGTTGAGCAAGCATTCCGTAATTAATGAATAGCTTCAAATCATTCCACTTTTCTTCATATTGTGGACGATCTGTGTTAAAGATACCACGTAAACGGTCTGAAACCTTCTTGGTAATGTGAGAGGAAATCTTCTTCACATTGCTATCGCTTTGCAAATAACTACGAGATACGTTCAATGGAATATCTGGGGAATCAATCACACCATGTAACAACATTAAAAAGTCTGGTACAATACCTTCTACAGAATCCGTAACAAAGACTTGGTTACAATACAATTGAATCTTGTTCTTTTGTAAATCTATATTATTTTTAATCTTAGGGAAATACAATACTCCTGTTAGATTAAACGGATAATCAACATTTAAGTGAATCCAAAACAATGGTTCATCACTCATTGGATAAAGCTTACGATAAAATTCTTTGTAATCTTCATCCTTAAGTTCTGATGGTTTACGTGTCCAAAGTGGAGTCGTATCATTGATTTGGTTTAATTCATCTAACTCAACTTCTGCACCATCTTTCCATTCTGTTTTCTTTCCGAAAGCAACAGGAACAGCTAGGAAACTACAATACTTCTTTAATAGATTTTCTATACGTGCTTTTTCCAAAAATTCTGTGCTATCATCGTCTATATGAAGTATGATATCTGTACCACGATCAGCTTTCTCTGTTTTTTCTAAAGTGTACTCTGGAGAACCGTCACATGACCAGTGAATAGCTTCTGCTCCATCACGGAAACTCTTAGAAAAGATTTCTACTTGTTTTGACACCATGAAACTTGAATAGAAACCGAGTCCAAAGTGTCCAATAATTGCATTGGCATCGTTTTCGTATTTTTCAAGAAAATCATTTGCACCTGAAAAGGCGATTTGGTTGATATATTTTTCGACTTCATCAGCTGTTAAACCAATACCACGGTCACTGATAGTCAGTGTTTTGTTTTCCTTGTCTAGTTTTACTTCAACAGACAATTCGCCTAATTCACCTTTAAACTCACCGATGCTAGCGAAAGTTTTCAATTTTTGAGTTGCATCGACTGCATTACTAACGATTTCACGCAAAAAGATTTCGTGATCGCTATAAAGAAATTTCTTGATTACTGGAAAAATATTTTCCGTTGTAACGCCAATAGTTCCTTTTCCCATAATAATTGCTTTTTAAATGGTTTACTATATTTATTTGTTTATATCACTTCGTTGTGAAGCAACTGACATATGCCTGACATTTTCTCAGTATTTTGTCAACATTTCTTCACGACAAAGTGTATTGCAAAGGACGTGCCATTGTTTGCAAGACTAAAATTTTCTAGCTATTTTTGTATCATCACATCTAATTTTGAATGTGTTACACATTATAATATATCAACGGTATGAATACTACTGACGTTATTTCTGACGACAACCAAGACTCTTTGGAGGCCTTACTTGCTGACTTACATAAGTTTATAAACCCAAAGAAAGCCGCCTTCTTACCCACATTTTTTAAAACTGGGATTGGCCAATATGGAGAAGGTGACCAGTTTCTTGGAATTATGGTACCCAACGTACGAAAGATCGTAAAAATGTACAGTGGAGTAAATCGCAGTATAGTAGAGAAATTACTTGAAAGTCCTTGGCATGAAGAGCGTCTATGTGGCGTACTCCTATTGGTTGATGAGTATGAACAAGCAACAAAAAGTATCAAGAAGCTACAAAAGCGTACACATCTATCAAATAGCTATTCCATACAAGAAATACGTGCAATCCAAAAAGAGATTGCTGAATACTATCTTAATAAGAGTACTCGAATCAACAATTGGGATTTGGTTGACTTATCAGCAAGGAAAATTATTGGTTGCGAAATGCTATTATGTTCCCCAGAAAAAAGAACATTATTGTACCAATTGAGCCAAAGTGATTTGTTATGGGATCAACGCATTGCTATCGTATCGACGTATGCTTTGATTAGAGAAAATCAATTTGAAGACACTATCAAATTATCAAAAATATTTATACATCATCCTCACGACCTGATGCACAAAGCTTGTGGATGGATGCTTCGAGAAGTTGGAAAAAGAGATAAAGACACACTTGTCGAATTTCTTGAAGAACATAAAGAAGCAATGCCAAGAACCATGCTGAGATATGCTATTGAAAAATTCTCTAAGGAAGAAAGAGACTATTATATGGGACGCACAAAGACTATATCTAAAAGATAAGCCCAATATTAAAGCTTAAACGTGAATAATCTGCTGGTAATACAGTATAACGTAAAGAGAGTGTCAAATGATTGACCAAACGTATACCCAATAAAGGGATCAAAGCAAAATGTCGTTTAGCCCCATCATCGAACAAATTGTTTTCTACATTATCTAAGGATACACCTGCACCCAAACCTATATAAGGAACAAAATACTTACATCCCTTAAAGGTGTAAGCTGCATAAGGATAAATAGTCAACCCCTGAGCATCAAAACTTGTACTCCCACCCTGAACTGCTTTATAAAAAGTATAATTTTCATAGCTTACAGTCGTTCCGACTGATATAGGAGAAAATGGAAGCACCAAATGTAAGGTCCCATAAGCTCCAATCCCACTTTCACGTGAGTTAAATTCAGGCATCCCTATGGCATGATTCACACCAAGCTCAAATCGTATATGTTGTGCACATGCTTGCTGATGAAATACAAACATTAAAATTATTACCGAAAAAATTGCGACCATTTTCTTCATATCTAACCACTTTAAAGTTACTTTTATTAGTAATCAAGAGTTACAAAAAAGCACTCTTATAACGACAAATGTACACATTTATTTCAAAGTAGAACACATTTGCACTTGTAAAAATTAATATTATATAAAATAGACAGACAGTTCTATACAACCATCCTTGAGGTCTAAAATAAAAGATGAAGAAAGCAATAGAGTATAAAGTACAAACTACATTTAATAGTAGTGATGTACTATACTCTATCACCTTCTTCATTTTAGTACGTTCTTGCCTATATGTCGTTATAGCATATAAAAACTACATCTATAAAAAAGGAGAACATGTACGCATGACATGAAGAAATTTATTTTAATAACTTCATCATTCGTTGTTTAAATGACCCAAAGTCTTTTGTAAAAGCAACACTTTGCTTTTCTCCTTTCATAAAAGCCTGTAGTTTCTCGGGTATATCTATGTCATCAGCAATAATACGATCGACAGTTTCTTTAAACTTAGCCGGGTGAGCAGTTTCAAGAAAAAGGCCAATTTCCCCCTCCTCTAAACCTTCTATCAGTGCACGATAACCACATGCACCATGTGGATCACATAAATACCCATTTAATGCATAGCAGTCTTCAAGACTTTCTTCAATCTGTTCATCCGTATATGTAGCCCCTGCTATATCCTTCTTTATCGCTGCATATACAGCCTTATCTGAGATTAAAGAAAGTGTATCTTGCTGTTGTAAAGAATCGGATAATGTATCTCCAGGCTTTTCACCGCTAGCGATACGGGCGTACAAATCAAGTACTCGTGCATAATTAGATGGATCACCTACATCCATAGCATTGGCAATTGTAGAGACAGATGGACGGGGATGGTACTCACCTGTTTCAAGATATTGATAAAAAATATCATTGGCATTATTAGAAGCTATAAAACGTTTAATAGGCAGTCCCATATATTTCGCAAACAAGCCTGCAGTAATATTACCAAAATTACCACTTGGTACACAAACCACCAAATTATCCCCTTTGCCCATACGCTTCATTTGAGCATATCCCCAAAAGTAATAGAAAGCTTGTGGTAGAAAACGAGCCACATTGATTGAATTTGCGGATGTTAGTAGGAAGTGATCATTCAAATCTGAATCCATAAACGCTGATTTTACTAACGCTTGGCAATCATCGAAGGTACCTTCAACTTCTATGGCCGTTATATTTTGTCCTAATGTTGTAAACTGACATTCCTGAATGGAACTGACTTTACCTTTGGGATACAAAACAAACACATCAATACCATCAACTCCCAAGAATCCATTGGCCACTGCACTACCAGTATCGCCCGATGTAGCGACCAACACATTAACATGGCGATTCTCTTGTTTGATAAAGTAGCCCAGTAAACGCGCCATAAAACGCCCACCTACATCCTTAAAGGCTAATGTAGGACCATGATATAATTCTAGGCTATACACATCTCCATTCAATTCTGCTACTGGTGTATCAAAAGATAAAGTATCATACACGATTTCTTTTAAATCTTCAGATGGAATATCTTCTCCAAAAAACGCATTAGCTACTTCAAATGCAATCTCTTGGAAAGTCATCTCTTCAATATTGTCATAAAATGAAGCTGGTAAAGGATAAATACGCTCAGGCATATATAAACCTTTATCAGAAGCTAATCCTTTGATAACTGCATCTTTCAGTGTCACAGGATGAGCTTTTTTGTTTGTCGAATAATAAAGCATATTGTTTGTTTTTATCTATGTAGTCAATTTATAATTCCATGAATTTTCTTAAGAAGTCTGTTTCAACTAATACGCCAAACACTCCTTTTGTACACGATTGTTCATCATACTGCTGTACATTATCTGGTTTCATTCCTGGTGCATACATCAAGAAAGGTACTGGATCGGATGTATGAGTACGAAGTGCCACAGGTGTGGGATGGTCTGGCAATATAGCTATAGCTACAGGTTCGTTCCAATATTTCGTCGCACGATATATCGGACCTACTACTCTCCCATCAAGATCTTCTATTGTACGGATTTTTAAATCCAAATCTCCCTCATGTCCAGCCTCATCGGCAGCTTCAATATGTAAATAAACAAAATCATCGGTTTGTAAAGCTTCTAACGCAGCGCGTACTTTTCCCTCGTAGTTGGTGTTGTACAAGCCAGTAGCTCCTTCTACTTGAATACCTTTTAAACCTGCATATTTTGCAATACCATGAATCAAATCTACAGCAGAGATAACACTTCCTTGTTTGATCTGAGGATATGTTTCTGTCAAAGGAACCATTTTGGGACGATATCCTGGGGACCAAGGCCACACACTATTGGCCTTATCTTTACCAGCTTCGGCACGCGCCTGATTTATGGGGTGATTTTCAAGAAGTTGTTGTGATTGAATAATCAAATCATTAATCAAATCAGCCGTTTCTTGTGCTTCAGGTACTTGTGCCTTTACAAGCAACGGACGAAATGGATGCAATGGTTTGTCATGAGGTGGTGTACAGTATAAACGCTTATCTCCTCCTTTTATAACCAAAAGGTGACGATATTGGACTCCTGTATGAAATTGAACTCTATCAGACCCCAATTTTTCTTGTAAAAAATGAATCAAAGTATCGGCCTCTTCAGTGGTGATATGCCCCGCAGAATGATTCTTTAAAATGTCGCCTTCTACACACACTAAATTAAGACGCATAGCCAACTCATCAGGAGCTAAATCAACCCCAATACTTGCCGCTTCAAGAACTCCACGACCTTCATACACTTTACGCATATCATATCCTAAAATAGTCATATTGGCCACTTCACTGCCAGGGTGAAATCCCTCAGCGACAGTTTGCAAAAGGCCTGTTTGACCTTTTTGAGCCAATAGATCAATATATGGTGTATATGCATATTGCAGCAAAGTCTTATTACCTAACTGTTCGACTGGCCAATCGGCCATGCCATCACCTATTATAATTATTTTTTTCAATTGATTTGTTCTTTATGTGGTTGTATTTTATACGGAAGCTATTCTCATAATGTCTGCAAATACCCCAGCAGCTGTCACCGAAGCACCAGCGCCATATCCTTGAATAAGCATAGGGTATTCTTTATAACGTTCCGTCGTGAGTAATATGATATTATTGCTTCCTTCAAGAGCATAAAATGGATGATTTCTATCCACTTCTTGCAGTCCTACCGATGCTTTGCCTTTGTCAAGTGTAGCCACAAAACGTAAACGTTTTCCTTCTGCCTCCAAACGCTTACGATGAGCCTCAAAGTCAGCATCTACAGTGCCTATTTTTGTCCAAAAATCATCTAAGGATCCCTCAAAGAAATTTTCTGGAACAAATAAGTGTTTATCTACATCTTTTTGCTCTAGTGGAAAACCTGCTTCTCGAGCTAAAATCACTAATTTACGTATAACATCTTTGCCACTCAAATCTATACGTGGATCAGGCTCAGAAAAGCCAATTTCTTTAGCTTTACGAATGGTCTCACTAAATGGCACTTTCTCGCTTAATGTATTGAATATAAAATTAAGTGTACCAGATAAAACTGCTTGGATTTTCTCTATCTTATCTCCTGATGCAATCAAATCGCTCATCGTCGATATGATAGGAAGTCCTGCACCAACATTGGTTTCATACAGAAATTTAACTCCACGATCCAAAGCCAAACGTTTTAATTCTAGGTAATTTGCATACTCTTCGGATGCAGCAATCTTATTGGCTGCAACGATAGAAACATTGTGTTGCAACAAAGGCTTATACAGATTAGCTATTGCACTACTCGCCGTTGTATCTATAAACACAGCATTAAAGATATTCATATCTATTATAACCTGTTTCAAGATTTCTGGATCTGATGGTTGCCCCTCTGACTCAAACAACTGCTTATATTGGTTCAAATCAATCCCTTCGCCATCTCTTTGAGTAATAATCTTGTTGCTCTTTGCAATGCCAACCACACGAAGCTTCAACCTATTTTCTTGCATCAATTTGGGTTGCTGCATCCGAATTTGTTCGATTAAACTACTCCCTACTGTACCAATACCGCAAATAAAAAGATTTAGAACTTTGTATTCAGAAAGGAAAAAAGAATCATGAATCACATTCAATGCCTTACGTAATGAATTATGATCAATCACAAAAGATATATTTGTTTCAGATGCTCCTTGTGCACAAGCAATGACATTGATACCATTGCGACCTAGTGTGCCAAAAAGTTTTCCCGCTATACCAGTAGTATGTTTCATGCGCTCACCAACAATAGCCACAGTAGCCAAATTACGTTCTGCTGAAACTGGACTAATTTCACCTGCAGCTATTTCTTCTGCAAAACAATCATTCAATACTTCAATAGCTAGATCAGCATCCGCATTACGCACTCCAATAGAGGTACTGTTTTCTGATGAAGCCTGAGAAACTAAGAAAACGCTTATACCATTGATAGCAAGTGTTCTAAAAATACGATGATTGACACCGATAACACCCACCATTCCCAATCCAGTAACAGTAATCAGACTCGTATCATTAATACTTGAAATACCTTTGATAGCCTGCCCTCCATGTACATGAGGTTTGCTTGAGATAAGAGTTCCAGGTGCTTCTGGATTAAATGTATTTTTAATGCGTATTGGAATATTCTTATGGCACACTGGATATATTGTTGGCGGATAAACCACCTTTGCGCCAAAATTACAGAGCTCCATGGCTTCTACATAACTAAGTTCCTGAACAGGATAAGCACGAGATATAACTCGAGGATCAGCGGTCATGAAACCATCTACATCTGTCCAAATTTCAAGCACATCAGCTTCTAAAGCAGCGGCCAATATAGCAGCTGTATAATCAGAGCCACCACGTCCTAAGTTTGTCGTTGTATTGGTGTCAATATCGGTAGCTATAAAACCACCCATAAGAACACATGATGGCATATCTGTAAAAGATTCCTTTATCAATTGATTTGTCGCATCAGCATCCAAAGCATGATGACCATGACGAGTTCTCGTTTTTATTAATTGGCGAGAATCATACCATACAGCACCTTTAATCAGTCTAGCTGCAATCTTAGAGCTTAGTCTTTCCCCATAACTAACAATTGTATCAGAAGTTTTCTGACTCAAATCATGAATGAGGTATAGTCCTTGATAAATATTGTCTAATTCAGCCAACAGTTCATTTACTCGGCCCAATAAAGCTATTTTGGCATCCCCCTCAGGAATCACTTCATCTATCATGGTATGATGACGATGTACAATTTCTGTATAATGCTCAAGATAAGCACGATTGCCATCCGCAGCCATACGTGCCGTGTTTAGCAATAAATCGGTTATTCCGCCCAAAGCTGAAACGACAACTACTACAGGCTCTTGAACTGACTCGACTATTTGCTTCACATTAAGGATGCTTGTGACACTGCCTACGCTAGTGCCACCAAATTTCAACACTTTCATCTGGTGGTTTTACTATGTGGTTAAATTAATATTTATCGCAAAAATACGACTTTTCCTTTACATTCTATCATTTCAAAACTGTTTTTTCTTGTTTTTGTCAGGAGACACAAGAATGGCATGTTATATAACAGGCTGAAAACAATAACAATAAGCTATTATATTTAGAAGTTTTATGCTATTTTTGTTAGAATAACACACCAAAACCGATTATGAAAGAGTCAAAAAGTAACATATTGCTAATATACACAGGTGGAACCATCGGAATGATTGAGAATCCCCAAGATGGTACTCTACAGAACTTCCAACTAGATCAACTAATGCTCCATTTACCAGAAATGACACAAGTAGGATGTGATATAGACAGTTACGCTTTCACACCTCCTATTGATAGTAGTGATATGGAACCCAAAGTATGGATAAAATTGGTTGAAGTGATCGCAAATCAGTACCATCAATACGACGGATTTGTCATTTTACATGGTACAGACACGATGGCTTATACTGCTTCTGCATTGAGTTTTATGCTTGGTAATCTAACTAAACCCGTCATACTCACAGGTTCCCAATTACCTATTGGGGCACTTCGTACTGATGGCAAAGAGAATCTACTAACAAGCATAGAAATTGCATCAAATAAAATACACAACCATGCTGTTGTTCCCGAAGTATGTATTCTTTTTGAAAATAGGTTGATGAGAGGAAATAGAACCACTAAAATAGCGGCTGAAAATTTTAAAGCATTTCAAAGTTTCAATTATCCAGATCTAGCTCATTGTGGCATTCACATACGATATAGTCACGAATATATTCTTCCATGTTATAAACACAAGCCACTTCATCCATATCTCAATATAGACGAAAATGTGGTCATTCTAAAACTTTTCACTGGAATCCAAAAATACGTAGTAGATGCCATCTTAAACATTCCTCAACTAAAAGGAGTTATCTTAGAAAGCTTTGGAGCTGGGAATGCACCTCAAAAAGACTGGCTCATCAACTCATTAGCTAAAGCTAATCAAAACGGTATTGTCATTGTAAATATTACTCAGTGTGCTCAAGGAAGTGTTATGATGGGAAGATATGCTAATGGATATCAACTTTATCAAGCAGGGGTTATTAGCGGTAAAGATATGACTACTGAAAGTGCACTGACTAAATTGATGCACTTGTTAGGGCAAGGATATAATCACGAAGAAATAAAAAGGCTCATAAAGAAACCTATAGCTGGAGAAATTTCGCACACATAATATAAGTCCTTTCTCCAGTTTATCATAGGTTGATAGACTTCTTATTCAACACCAATTGGCCTGAATGTATATTTGGATTTCGTCATCATCTTTTCCTTAAAATGGTTCATTATCTATTGAAAAAATCGCAAGCGCTTGCGATTTGCTAGACATTGGGATGATTGGCGTTTTGCAAGCGCTTGCGTTTTGGATCGCAAGCGCTTGCAAAAAATACGTAAAATAGTACTCGTTTTTTGATCAAAAAGATGTGAGTATAGGTGTTTTTGTTTTGTTGAGCGTATATTGTATCTCTTGAATGGATGAATAATCGTAGTGCATATCAATGGATGAATGACTGACTTGAAGAGGTATCCTTGCATAAAAGATCAATCCTTGACTCAGTAAATTTACGACACGCATATACCCACCAGCCTCTTTCAAAACAGAATGAGTATAATATAATGCTCCACGCATATTGTCTTGTATTTCTCCTGAATCAAAAATAAATAGTTCAGCCAACTGTTCGTCTTTATAATTGATCGCACTGCATTCAATATATAATTCTAAATTATCAGCATCAACAGTCCAATACACATGAAGATGTCCTTCCCCAGTGAGCTTTCGAGCGACATCTATTATCGTAGCTATAAAATCTTCAACGAAAGGCCTAGCAACAAATGCTTGTGCTTCAGTATATGGGCTAGAAAATAAAACTTCTAACAACTTAAAACTATTCTCTACTGACAATATCACTTTATCATAATGAGCTTGAAAAATTTTATGTAAATCGACCCACTCTCTAGCTTCTTCATTGTAAGAAGCGATACGTTCAGATTCTTTCATTGCTTGATTCACCAAATGTAATAAGCTGTCATTGGCTTTGTTCAATTTAGCCAAAGCCAATTCTTGAACTTGCTCATCATCATCACTAGAGTGGCATAAGGCAGTGCTATACTTAATAATATCATCCAACGGTTTTCTTATACTTTTAGTCATAGAGGCAATGAATGCATTCTTCATACGTTGAGCTTGAAGAGAACGATTACGTGCATCTATCAAGTCATTAATAACCATACCAACAACAATGATTGCCTTTTTTTGCGCATAATTTATACATGTTTTAGCTATTTGCATATCCAATTCTTGCCCATCCACAAGCACCCAATGCGCTGTCCCAAAATAAGTTTTTCCACTACGAATAACTTCATTTTCTATTTCAGATGTCCTTTTTTTACCTTCCCCTTTTTGTTGGAAGGTAGATACTTTATGCCCATCTTTACCGATCAATTCGATAGCTGCAGGATTCGCATAAAGAATCTTTTCATCCATACTGGGATCTTTTATATATATAGGTAATGGCATGTTTTTTAATGATTGCATAATCAAATTTTGTTGACTCCTCATCATCATATGATGGCGACGACTTAAAATGATTAACATATATCCCATTGGCAAGAGCAACACAAAAAAAGACAATGTAAAGAAAACATATATATATGATCGATCACGCTTCACATCAGCACTATAATTAGTAATCCATCGACGATGCATGTGATCAAGAGATCTATCTGCATATATTTCTTGAAAAGCAACCTGTAAACGATGAAGCAATCCTGGTGTCTTATTATGACATATCATAATGAATTGCAAAGTAGATTGTATGTCAATCATACGCATATTCTGTAGGCCATAACTAGCATGGTTGAGTAGATACCCTGCAACATCTTTTTCAACACATAAAGCCTGAATTTTTCCATCCTTAAGTTTTTGAATACGATGGGGCAATATATCATAATTGTAACTGATTCTATTTTCTTTTTGTACATTGGCATTATTTTCATATATGCACAAAAGAGAATCTGCACCTATTACATGATCATTTAAATCCTTAAGCGTATAAAAAGGAGAATCATTTGGAACAACAATACACGCATTTACATCGTTCACACGCCCCACTCGTTCTTCTGCCCCCATATGGTTCAATTGAAACATACTAATCGTCAGATCCACTTCCGATTTTTTGAAACGTCTATCGTTTTCACTCCAACTACCAAGTATAAATTTATAATATTTTATACCAGCACGTCTCATTAATGATTTATATAAATCGATATGAAAACCTACTGGTATTCCTTTATTATTAGTAAATTCTAATGGCGGATATTGTCGATTAACACCAATCAACAACGGGTTATTTTCAGTAAATACGGTATCGGACAAAAAGCTTGTTTGAGAATCAGACTCATTATTCGGCACTTCCTTTTTCATTGGGGTAAAGAAAAGCATATAAATAATAAGCACTACAGACAACGCTGCAGCAAATAATACTACACGCAGCAAATAAGGAATACCCGATGTATCATAAGTTTCAAATCCTTTAATCTTCATATGCTTACAATTTAACTCCTGAAGGAGTATTATAACTCATTCTACCATCATCTTCTGTCTCATACCAAACACCTTCCCAGCGCTTATTAAGCTGTGCCACGCGATGAGCATGCCCAATATCATCTATTTTTACACAGATTGCGTCTTCTGCAGGGAAAGAAATCCAAAAAAGACTACCTTTATTTTCTTTGGAATAAACTCCTATACACCCTCTAGCTTTCATTGCGATTGATTGACAGATAGCTAAGCCAATACCTGTACCTTGTGCAAACATATCCCCTTTAGTAAAACGCTCAAAAATATAAGGCAACTTATTTTTACTGATTCCGCACCCTGTATCTTCTACATAAAAGATCACATTTCCTTGGTCATACACTACACCTGACGTAATCACTCCTTCATCGGTATGCTTTAAAGCATTAGATATGAAATTTTGCGCTACTATATTATATAGTCGCACATCAGATTGAAATAAACATACTTGAAAAAATTTTT
>ERZ795048.3133-NODE-3133-length-12639-cov-8.867292_pt1 | contig 12639 bp, 15 predicted proteins | sample MGYA00375132_ERZ795048 | MGnify/ENA primary metagenome ERZ795048 (study PRJEB30177, sample SAMN05720225) | activated sludge metagenome | isolation source: Anaerobic digester | place: Hong Kong | collected 2014-12-17 ...
GGGACCGCGGGCCCGTTCCAGCCGGACCCTTTTTCCCGGAAGGGCAACGCTGAGGACAGGCGGGTATTTTCCCCCTCCACGAGCGGCAATCCCGCCTCCTCCTTTCATGGTATCGGCGCCGGGATCACAATTCCCTTCTCCGGCATCTCCTGTTCATTTCATACCTTTTATTCCCGGCGTGAGCGGTTTATCAGCAGCGCCGAACACGAGGAGGGACATACGGAATCATCAATATCATCCCTTGAAGGCCATTGTGAGCCGGAAGGGATGCGGGGCGAGCCGGTCCATATACAGACAGCCGGTGGCGCCTGTGCCGTTACCGTGGGGGATTATCTTACCCTCGGGAGCCACTGCATGTATTCGGACCTTGAAACCCCCGAAGGGGGACCGCTCCTTTTCAGCTACAGCGGTTCGGACGGAAACGGGGCCGGGTACACCTCGTTCAGCGGATACGGCTTCCGCATGGAATACCGCGATGAGAACCTTACACTCTTCGCAGAACAGGACATTACGCGAAGCTGTATTGTCCCCGAGAACCGGCCCCGGGAGGAAATTACCGGGAAAGGAACAGTATGGGGTATGAAACTTTCCCTTCCCCTTTTGCGTACATCTATCGTGCGGAAATTCCTTGACCGGCAATACTATTCCCCCTTTACCGCGACCATTGGCGAGACAGGATACCATGAAGGGTGGTTCTGGGACCTGAAGGTATCGCCGTTCCGGAACCTCAGGGTTTCATCCGGTGTCTCCTCGGAACGGAGACTGGTGCCCTCAGTGCAGGACGAGGAACCGCCGGTTACGGTACTGCGGACCTTTTCCGGCTGTTACTCATGGAAGGCCCTTGACACACTGCAGTACTCCGCGGCCTTTCTGGAACGCACACGGGACGGCGCCGATGAGGAAAAGCAGAAACACCGTTTCCTTGTGAAAATAAGGCCCCTGCGGCAGTGTACCCTGCAGTGGGCTTCGGCATTTCAGAAAACCGGAGAAACCGGCACGTCATCACTCCATGCCGGTGGAATAGGGATTACACTCTTCAGGAGGTGGGACATCGCCATTACCGGGGCAAAAGCGGTGATTGCTCCTGATAACCCGGTATACGCGCGGATGCTCCCCATGCGCAACTCAAACATTCCCGGTTTTTTCATCAGGGAAAACGCCATTGCCGCTGCCGTCAGAACATCACTTCGGTGGGGTGACTGTTATTTTTCCCTGCGGTATTTTTATCTTCAATGCGAACCCGGAGAAAACAAAAAAACCGTGGAGTTCTTCGGAAGGGGCACGTTTTGAGGCACTGCTGTCAACCCCGCATGCGGTAACTGCCGGACAATCTGTCCGGTATTTCACCATTACATTTTATAGCTGATTAGCATTAAAAATAATTTGATTAAATACACCGGTGTCTATAGATTGTCCCGGTTCATCGCGCATACTGCCAAGGAGATCCCCATGAACGACAAACCTGTTACCATGAGCAAAACTATTATATCCCGCGCCATGCTCCCTGAAGACGCAAACCCTTCCGGCAATGTTCACGGAGGTGTGATAATGAAGGAAATTGACAATGCCGCGGGAATCGCTGCGATCCGGCACGCACGGACGTTCTGTGTTACCGCGTCAATAGACAGGCTCGATTTTCACAACCCTGTCCACGTGGGAAACCTCCTTGTGGTAAAGGCGAGCGTCAACATGACTGGAAAAACATCAATGGAAGTGGGTGCCCGTGTCGAGGCGGAAGATATAATCGCCGGGACCGTACGTCATATAGCGTCAGCGTATCTTACATTCGTCGCAATAGACAGTAATTTCAAACCGGCCACAGTGCCTCCCCTCGTTCCTGAAACAGATGATGAAAAACGGCGGCACCGTGAGGCCCTGCGGCGAAAGGAAAACAGGCTGTCTCTCAAATCGAAGGAAAAAGACTGTCAGAGTGATAAAAATCTCTGCCTGGACTGATCCACACTCCTGCTTTTTTTACACAAACTGGTTACGGAAATGATTCCACCGGCATTCTCTCTCTGAAGAAAACCGGCCCGCCCGGGATCCCGGCCTGTTATTAGTAACTATTATATTGATAAAACCTGTTTCACATGGTTAACTATGTGAAGAACCTCTTCACATTCGCACCTCTAATATAAAAACAGTATGATTTTTACACCCCGCCCCCGGCAGGTAGGGGAAATAATTTTCATGCTTCCCGGCCGCCGTGATATGACCGGTTTAAGAACCAAATTCACTCAGGACAACAAACATGAATACACTTAATGATGAAATAATCCAGGACGGTGACCCGAATGCACGGAAAGCTTTTGGTCTTGTGATATTGAAAAATTCGCACAGTGAAATCAGACGTATAAAAAAACAGGACTCTATTCCCTCCATACATGGCAACAAGTTCTGGTATTCCAGCTACTTCGTAATGGATTATCTGCTCTCCCATCCCCTGAAACCGGGTTCTCACGTTATGGAAGTAGGATGCGGATGGGGACTGGCAGGAATATTCTGCGCGAAATTATTCAATGCCAGGGTAACCGGAATCGATGCTGATCCCGATGTATTTCCCTATCTTCACCTTCATGCGAAAATCAACAATGTATCCATACATACAGAAAAAAAGACATTTCAGCGCATAACATCTACAAAGCTCTCCGATGTTGATATCCTGATCGGGTCAGACATCTGCTTCTGGGACAACATGGTGCGCCCCCTTTTCAATCTCTTCAAACGGGCAATGAAATCCGGGGTGAAACAGATAGTTCTCGCCGATCCCGGCCGTTCTCCCTTCAGGGAACTCTGTGAACTTTGCAGTGAAGAAATGAAAACATCTGTACTCTCAAGGGAAGTAAGTATCCCCACAAAAAACAGCGGCTCCCTTCTTGTAATAAAACCAGGCAGATAACAGAAGATATTACAGGTTTTCAGTTAGATTATCCAGGATAAGTCCGTAGAATCTGCTTCCCTCGGAACGATAGTGCCATCCAAGGTGTGCGTAACAATTTCCGCACAGTGCATACTCCCAGAAATACCCCGGGAACCAGGTATATTCCATTGTGGGGTCCCCCGTATGGACACACCCCTTTGCCGAGGAAAAGCATCCTATGGAATAGGTAATTCCCAGGGGATTGGTAAAGGTATGGCAATGACCGCCGTCAACTTCCATCATTGTTTCGGGCGTGGTGATAACATGGCTGCAGAACCTGCAGATGATACAGGGTTCTTTTTTTTCTTCTGAATCACGTTCATCCTCAATTAATACTTCAGGCAGCACAGTACTTCCCGCCCCGGAACGCTTCATCTCGTACAGCAGTTCTTGTTCCATGTATTGTATCCATTACCGGGTACATAAAATCACGCTGCGCGGCTTCAGGGTCACCCCGTTCCTTAACGTTGTATGCTTCAATAATACGGCAACCATAGCTGCGCGGGCATGAAAACCCGTATATCGTCCCTACATACAGTATTGTAATAATGGAATGATTTGTCAAATATTGCACTCTTTTTATTTCACACTGTCATATATTTTTTCGGGCATCAGCCGTATCCCATGACCACCATAAATAAATTTTTGTTGCGCATCGGTTTTTTTCATATATGCTTACAATACGATACCGGTATCACACCGGTGTACGATAATTACCGCAGGAGGATTTTCCATGGGGAATGCAATCGAAATTAAGGCCGTTACAGGCAGAAAAATGATGAAGCAGTTCATAATGCTCCCCTGGACCGCGGAGATATATAAAAACGATCCCTGCTGGATCCCCCCTATAATACATGACCAGAAAAAACTCTTTAACAGGAAAAAAGGATATTTTTTCGAAATAGGAGAAGCGGAATACTTCCTCGCCTTTAAACACGGAATCCCCGTGGGAAGAATCAGCGCCCATGTTAACCATCTTTATGAAGAGAAATACGATATGGAAACCGGTTTTTTCGGATTCTATGAATCGGTGAACGATATTGAAGTCGCCCGGGCCCTTTTCAGCGCCGCTGAAAAATGGCTGAAGGAAAAGGGTAAAACAAAAATGAACGGTCCCCAGAGCTTCTCTATATACGATTCCGTGGGGTTTGTGGTAGAGGGCCATGACGTGATGCCGGTTGTGGGGCTCCTGCATTTCGCGCGGTACTACAGGGACCTCGCGGAGGCGTGCGGCTTCAGCAAGTGCATTGACTGGTACTGCTTTCTCGTAAAAAAGATAGAGGACTACAAGCCGTATCTGAAAGACATCCGTGAAAATATTATGAAGGACATGGATATTACATACGTTATTACGGAAAGGAAAGACCTGAAACGCAGAGCGAAGGACCTCCGGGAAATTTTTAATACCGCGTGGGAAGGCAACTGGGGGCATCTTCCTCTTACGGAAAAGCAGTTCGGAATGTTGTATGATGAACTGAAAATGGTCTATATTCCGGAGCTTACCATTTTTGCCGAAAAACAGGGGGAGACCATAGGGTTCATTCTTTCACTGCCCGATATCAACCCGCAATTGAGAATTCTAAATGGGCATCTCTATCCATGGAGGCTGCTGCGCTTTTTCCTTAACGCGAAAAAAACAAAAAAAATCCGCACCATCATCATGGGGGTCCTTCCTGAATACAGGGGACAGAAAATCGACGATGTGTTTTACCTCCGCACCATAGAGGACGGTATAGCCATGGGGTTCACGGAATCCGACTGTTCCCTTATAGTGGAAACCAATAAAAAAATGATCGGCGCGCTGAAGCCCCTTAAGGCCGAGCGGTACAAGACATACCGAATTTATGAAAAGGACATAACCTAAGATACATTTCCCGCTGTGGAATCGGCGCGACTTTCAGGGGCCGGATATCTCCGCCCCCTGGTATAGAGATACCATGATGCAAGAGCCGGTCCCGCCTTCCATGTCACCAGGGCAATGGCCAGTCCCGCAAGGACATCCGCTACATAATGATAACGAAGATACACCGTGGCAAATACCAGGAGCGCTGACCAGGGCACCGCAATTTTCGCGAATGAACGGTGAAATCTGAACGCGAGTAGCATCGTCAGCACTGAGACAAGGGTATGTCCGCTGGGGAAGCAGTCACGGGCGACACCCCCAAGGGTCCCCAGGAGGTTCCTGATACATTCAAAGGTAAGGAGCCCGGAGAGAGGAAGACCCTGCAGATGGTCAAGGGTATACTGCGGACCGATAGCGGGACAAAGGTAATATCCCGCATAGGAAAGATAAAATCCCAGCATGATTGTCGACGCGGTAATATGATAATCACTCCGTCTTCCCCTCCTGTACACAAGAAGGCACAGCACAAAGGGAAGGAAATAGAATGACGCATACACAATCTGCAGGAACTCAGTCAGCACAGGGACCGTTATCCGCTCCAGCAGCACCGTGGGGTCATGGCCGGCAAACATGGCCCTGTCCAGAATTATCAAAGTATTGTCAATATCATGGGGATTTACGAGGGGAACCAGAAACTGGTGCTCCATGTATATCATGATCAGGATAATCATCACATACCAGTCCCTGAATACAGCACCCCGGCCCCCGATCTGCCGTCCGGTATATGCGGCCCCGGCTATAATCCCCAGATATGAAAGATTGAGGAAAAACACCATCCAGGTTTTTGAGAAATCACTGAACGTCAGAATCAGAGAATTCAACACAATAATCATACAGGCAGAGAGTATTTCCTCAAGCCGGAATTCAAGCAGTATATCGACATGCGCTTTCCCGTTATTCATAGCACATTAATCCTTATGCTTCATGTCCTGAATATAGTGTACACATTTTCCCCGGATAAATCCTTATTTCACGGCAATCCCGGACCATACCGGCCATTTTTTACCACAGGTGAAAACGGACATCAACTCTTTTATAGTATTGCGGTATTCTCATTTCTGCGGCTACTACATTTTTCGGTAATATTTCTTGCGTTAACCATGCAAATCTGAGATGGTGTACCGGCTGGTGCGGTATCTTTTCATATTGGCAGTATGACATCCTTTATTGCAGAGAGTCCCCGGTGACACAATTGAAAAAAGATTATACAGATGAATTTTCCTTACAGCTGAAAGGTTATCAACCCTGGGCCTTAGTCCTTCTCGGTTGGTTTATTATTCTCATTATCGGATCATTTGCCATACTTGTACTGGAATATACAATATGGCTATACACGTTTTTTCTTATTGCAATGCTGCTGCTTTTTGTTCCAATTGCATTCAGAACAATCAACACACTCCGCTGCCCCGCATGCAGGCGGTTCATGGGGAGGGACGTGTCAAGATTCTGCCCGCTGTGCGGCGTGCAAATTCGCAGGTAAATAACAGGTATATCTGCATGAACACTGGAGTCATTTGATGGAAAAAGTACAACCCTCGCTACAAATGCTGCAAGCGCTTCTCAAGATCCAGAAAAGTGAAATTACCGAACACCATATATATTCACGTCTCGCGGAAAGAATAAAAGACAGCAGCAACGGTGAAGTCCTGAAAACCATCGCCATGGATGAAAAGCGGCATTATGAATTCTGGAAACACCATACCGGAGTCGACGTAAAACCTTCGCGTTGGAAAATATTTAAGTTTTACTGGATTGCCAGGATTTTCGGCCTTACCTTCGGCATCAAACTCATGGAGCGGGGAGAGGAAAAGGCCCATGACAACTACATGCGCATCGCCGAAGAAATACCCGGCGCCCGTAAAATTGCGGAAGATGAAGACGCCCATGAAAAGCAGCTCATTAACATGATTGAAGAGGAGCGGCTTAACTACATGGGCTCCGTGGTGCTGGGCCTTAATGACGCCCTGGTAGAATTGACAGGGGCCCTCGCGGGGCTCACTTTCGCACTTCAGAACACGCGCCTTATCGCCCTTGCGGGGCTCATCACCGGCATAGCTGCGGCGTTTTCCATGGCCGCATCGGAGTATCTTTCCACAAAATCCGAGGACTCTGAAAAAAATGCCCTTACATCCTCAATATATACCGGCATTGCCTATATTTTCACGGTATTCTTTCTGATACTCCCCTATCTGCTGGTCTCGAATTACATGCTCTGCCTCGCGTTGACACTGCTCATTGCAATTGCAATTATATTTTTCTTCAACTATTACATTTCCATCGCAAAGGACCTCTCGTTCAAAAAGCGGTTCCTTGAAATGGCAGTAATCAGTCTCGGTGTTGCCGGAATAAGCTTCGGGGTAGGGTTTCTCATCCGCACCTTTATCGGCATAGAAATTTAGGGGGTGATATATGAACAGGAAAAAGATTTTTACACCGGTTATAATAACAGCATGTATCCTGTTAATGAAACCTGTTGTTTTTTCCCACGATGAAAGGCCTGAAAACTATAATGAGATATTCCGGACCGCAAAAGCGGTGGCCGTAGCAAAAATAACCAATATCGAATCAAATGAGTCCCGATGTGAATCCAGAAAGGTATATACATTCAAAATTACACAGCTTCTCAGAGGCAGGATTGATTCGGAACCTGCATACAATCTTTATTACACCACATATTACTGGAAAGAGGCAACATGGCCGTGGCAGGAGGATTGCCCCAGTGTTCATTACAACGTCCCCCCCGTTGCAGGAAACATGGAACAGGGAAAATCGTATATTATAACCATACACCGCAGTGACCGCAACTCTGAATTTTACGTCTCTTCATCGAAAGATATTTCAGAACTGCAGCGTATCATGGATAAAATCCGCACCGGGCGATAAATAACACGCGATATGATTCTACTGCTGCCCCCGTCCGTCATCGCATGCATCTTCAACTACAGCATTTCGTGCCATCTCAGCATGTAAATTATTTTCACAGGGCTCAAGTTCGAATTTTTGCATTGGCTTCTCGCAGCATTCAGGTGCCTTTCCCCCTTCTGCAACTTCAATTGTGTTATTACATTCAAGGCAGGTGTACTCTGTTTTCTTCGATCCCATATGATCCTCCAGTATCAAAGTTTTTTAATATATTATAATATAATAAATATCTTTATTTCTTTCAACATTTTTCTGCCCCTTTAATATTGATGACGCCGCAGACACAATGAAGAAAAAAATTATCTCACATTATCAATAATCAATTTACAAACAGCACACTTTATAATAATAATAATTATTGTACTATAATGATATAGAGGAATTATCATGAGAAAAACCATGCACTTCCTGCAAATTAATACTATTAGTATATCTTTCCTGATGCTTGTATTGGTATCCGCTCCCCTGACCGCTCAGAGCATTATTTTTGATACGGGACTCTCCGAAAAAGCAGTGAAAGGGATCAGTAATATATCTTCATCTCTTATTGCAGATTCATTTACCCCGATGACCCATTACGGTGCGGGGGATTGGACCATCTCCCTCATCCCGGCTTATTTTTCTGTTGACCGTGCTTTTGACGATCCGGACCTCCGGGGGGACGACCTCAGGGGATGGGCTGCAGGGCTTGGAGGAGGATACGCCATTAGCGACAGCCTGATGGCCTACACAATATTTTCAGCAATGAAGATACAGGGCACCATTGAAGCAGTGGATTACAGTAATTACACCTTTGATACAGCATTCAGTCTCTACACGCTGAATGCCGGACTGGGATACGACCTTATTTCCGGTAGAAGCACATGGTCAATTCCCCTGTATTTCGGCGGCAGCATACAGCGTTACAGTGCTGATATCGACCTCTCTCCGATTCCGGGAGCCTATGTTGATCCGATGAATGTGACACTGACAGGAGACGGATTCCTCTACGCTCTCACTGCCGGATTCGCTATATCAAAAGAATTTTTCGGGAGAGTACGGGTTACGCCATATTTCCTGTATCTCTACAGTTTCAACAGCGCTGATATTACCGCCCACGCCACTCAGACTGTCACGATACCAATCCCCGGTACAATAAGCCGGGACTTTGATCTTTCAATTGACAGGATCAACGCGAAGATGATAGGGCTCACCGCTACGCTTCTGAGTGAAAAGTCCTGGTCCATATCGGCAAGCATCGGCGGTATCCTCACATCCTCAACCGGCTGGTATAACGAGCATTTCCTTGACGGCCTGAAGATGAAATCAATTGTTATAGCCGCAAGCTACAGAGGTGGAACAGAATAACACCGGGGAGGAAGGGTTTTTCACGTTGCTTCAGTACCAACTGTCTCACATTTCCACTCACGCAACAGGATCACACGAAAGTGCATGTTCAAAATATATTTATTCTTTATTTTTTTATGAAGGAAGATGATTGACATACAGGCAGTATGGCCCTATACTCCGGTTCAGACGTATATATATTTCTTATTTTGAGGAGCAATTGATGGCGGCAATTGGAGACCTCTTTGAATACAAACAGATTTCTGACCCGAATGTCCTGGTTGGTATCATAAAAAAACCGGTTATTGAACGTGAAGAGGCGGACATGATTCTTGATTATGTCCTTAATGAAACAGAAAAACTTTTCACATTCGACAACTATATCCTGGATGTCAGCCATGTGGATCAGATCAATGCAGGTGTGGTGGGAATACTCATGAAGTCTCTGAATTTTTTAAAAAAATTCAAGGGGTATGTTATTCTCGTGATGAGTGAACCCTTTCTGCAGAAGATCATGCTGCAGCACCCGGAGATGTTTGATTTTTACGCGGTATTTCATTCTATAGAGGACGCGGTAACGTTCATTCAACGTCATCATGAAAAATAACGTTCCTCTACCATTCCTGATTCAGGTCCGGTACGTGTACACATAACAGCAGGAGGCTTATCAGTGACTTTTACAGGAATAATCATTTTTATTATTGTGGGAGTACTCGCAGGATGGCTTGCAGGGCTAATATGGAAACGCAGGGGTTTCGGGTTTCCGGGTAACCTTGCGTTGGGAGTAGTGGGCTCCTTTCTGGGGGGATATCTTTTCGGGCTGTTCGGTGTCCATTTTCGCGGTTTTATCGGATCTACGGTGTCCGCGCTTATCGGAGCCCTCATTCTTCTCTATGTTGTGAGCCTGATAAAAAAATAATATTTTATCCTGCATCATAAAGACAGCACCCTGTGTGCTGAACGGGGAACTTCACTCCGCATGGAGCTGGTTCCCCGTATATTGAACTGTATATGTTATTGCAGATGCACCATCAATGTTATTCCACTACAAAGAATTTCTCCTTCGGCGCGTTGCACACAGGGCATTTTTCGGGAGCTTCTCTTTCACTCACGAATCCGCAAACTTCACACACATAATATTCCGTAAACTCTGATTCTGTAAGGTGCTCAAGGGCCTTCCGGTACAGCTTCGCGTGTACTCCTTCAACATCCTTTGCCTGTGAAAAAACCAGGGCTGCGGCCTTTTCACCCTCCTCTTCCGCGTCTTTCAGCATTTGAGGATAGTAGTTGCCATTCACCGCATTTTCCTGCTGGAACGCATATTCCATGTTGGACTGGGTGTCCTTTACCACTTCCAGGAGACGGAAATGCCTTCTTGCATGAACGCTTTCGGATGCGGCCACTGCTCTGAAAAGATGTGCTATCTGCGGCAGCTCCTCTTTGTCAGCTTTTGCCGCATATTCAAGGAGCCGCTGATACGCTTTCGCCTCACCGACAAATGCGGCATGAACATTCTTTGCAGTTTTTTCTTTCATTATGCTCCCCCTTCATTTCTTTTTCTATATTATTCAAAGAGTACATATCCAATCCGGCTTCCCGGGCAAATAAAATCTCCAGATAAGAGTCAATCCTGAATAATTAAAATGGCGTCTGAAAATTATACATGATACAGACAATTTTATATCCGAAATATAGAATCAGAATACAAAGAAGCACCGTAAGCACAAGATAGGCGTTATGGACAAAATGTTCCGGAAAAGCATTCTTTGCCCGGTACACAAGAAAGCCCACAAACATCAGGTATCCTCCGAGTCCGAGACATCCGGAAATTACAAAAATCGCCCGTATACCGGCCCCCGTAACTTCAAATAGATTCAGGTCCAGATACAGCTTATACCCCACAAGCCACCACACGATCATCCCCGGATTAGTAATTGCAATTGTAAAACCTTTGAGAAATGAATACCGCTTTTTATAGGTAATCTTTTCATCGCTGTGTACCAGTGCATTGCGCTCTTTCATTGTCCGGTATACAATATACGAAAGCACCACAATTCCGAGAGAATATGTTCCTATCTGGAAGGGGCGCAGATGCAGAAAACTCCCGAATCCGAACAGTGTCAGCGCGCCGTAAATAAAATCGGAAGTCATTGATCCGGCGGCAGTTGCAATGGCCGGCTTGATCTGATGGTTCAGGGACTTCTTAATTACCACAAGCTGCACAGCCCCCACGGGGATTGACGATATTGCGCCGAGCACCATACCAAAGAGAACAGTTACACCTATCTTCAATAAGAATATATAGTCCATTTCACGCGTCCTGCATTAATTACCCGGCCTTTCACCCGGCAATGAACATTTTCAAAATTACACAGAAGTGTGCAAGTAAAAAAGAGAGCCATTTTCAAGACAACCGGCACATGTAGTAAAACACGCTCCCGCCCTGATTATAAAGAAAGAAATAATCATCGAAAGCATTTATTCTGCTATAAAATACATTGAGCACTATTGTCCTTCTAATAATTACAAATTGCCTTAAAAATATTTTTCTGATAATGATTTTTTATTCTTTATATACGCACTATCCTGCTATGATAATATTGTAAAGTGTATTTAGCTGTTTTCATATTGTTATTATGGGAACTTCAAAAACCCATGTACACGTACGTGATCAAAATCCAAAAAATCGCACCCATGACTGAAACTACAAACCTGCAGGGGTCTAAAAGATCAGTTAATACAAGTGCCTTTATATTTTCGGAGGAAAAATGAACACACAATCACCGGATATCTCCTCAATTGACGATCTGGACAGGGATGCCCTTTCCAGATATATTATTGATATGTTTCACCGTACCGTTGTCCACTACATTTTCTGGTTTAAGGAAGTTGAACACCAGATGGGTACCGGAAAAGCGCTGGACCTTATGGACAGCGTATTCCCGAAAACCTTTTCCCTTCAGATGGAGAGGCTCTCAAAAAATTTCGGTTTTGAAATGGAGGGCGGCGTTCCCTCCTTTATATCAGAAATGCCGAGACAGCAGATGCTTTCACTCGCTGAAGATCTCGGGAAAAACTGGATCGCAGGGGACGGCATCTGGTTTCAGGCTGTTGAACATCAGTACGGCATGAACGACGCGAAACGCTGCAACGATTCATGCTGGGCGCACTTTTCCCCATTTGAGGCATGGTCCATCAAACGGCTGCTTTCACTGGGGGAGAACCCCGGACTGGAGGGACTGAAAAAGGCGCTGCAGTTTAGAATGTACGCACGGATCAATGTCCAGAGCATCACCGATGAGAAACCGAAGAGCTTTGTGTTTCAGATGAATGACTGCAGAGTACAGTCAGCCAGGAAGCGGAAGGGCCTTCAGGATTACCCCTGTAAATCGGCGGGCCTTGTGGAATACGCCACCTTTGCCGAGGCGATTGATCCGCGTATAAAGACTGAGTGCGTGGGATGCCCTCCTGACAGCCATCCTGAAGAATGGTTCTGCGCATGGCGGTTCTACATAGAATAGGCAGCACAGAGAGCCTCAATGACTTCAGCGGTATCGACAGCACGGTT
>ERZ795048.3134-NODE-3134-length-12638-cov-5.317810_pt1 | contig 12638 bp, 11 predicted proteins | sample MGYA00375132_ERZ795048 | MGnify/ENA primary metagenome ERZ795048 (study PRJEB30177, sample SAMN05720225) | activated sludge metagenome | isolation source: Anaerobic digester | place: Hong Kong | collected 2014-12-17 ...
TTAAAAGTTGTTTACAGTATGTAATTAAAAAATGACTGCCTTAGTCGGGTTGACTGTTGGCGAGAATTTTTGGTTGCGCCATTGGTCAACATTTTTATATATACTTATTTCGTTTTTGTAACAAACTATAACAAAAACGCGAAATTGCTAATTATTTTGCATTTTTTTTGGCTTCACGGTCCATTTGGCAACTTCCGTTAAATTGGGCACCTGGTTCAATCATTAACTGTGCTGTTGTAACTTCTCCCTTGAGCGTTGATGTTGATTTAAGGGTTAACAGGCCTTCAACAACAATTTTCCCTTCAATATTCCCTTCAATTTCGGCAGTTCTGCAATTAATGTCACCCAGTATTGAGCCGCTTTCGCCTACAATTAAACGCCCTCCAGTATTAAGGTTTCCCTTAAGTGTTCCGTCGATACGAATATCGGTTTGGCTGTTTACATCGCCTGTTAGCTGAGTTGTCGATGCTATTAAGTTTACAGTATTTAAGCTGTTGTCTGTTTGCTTTGCCATCTTTTTTATCAATTATAGTTAACAAAAATAGCAAAATCTGTTAATGAATCTTAAAAATTGAAGGAATATTAAAGTTTGAGACAAAAAAAATCCCGGATAGCCGGGATTTATCAATGCCTTATCAACTGTATGTTATATTATACAGTAACTTCTTTTTCGATAGCCAATTTGCCCCTATAATAACCACATTCGCCACATACAGTATGGTATTTAACTGCTGCGCCGCAATTTGAACAGGTCGAAAGGGTTGCAGGTGTTGCCTTATAGTGGGTCCTGCGCTTATCTCTTCTAGTTTTAGAAACTTTGTGCTTTGGATGTGCCATTTCTTGTTTACTTTATTTGTTATCTATTAATTTCTTTAATTCGTTCCAACGTTCGTCTATAATTGGTTCACTTTCTGTTTCTTTTTCATGAACCAAGTATTGATCTAACTTTTCAAGCATTTCGGGGTCGCATGTACTGTGTCCTTCCTCGTCGTCGGGGTGGACATGTTTTATTGGAAGCCCCAAAATAATTTGTTCGTAAAGGTACTGTGCAATGTTTATTTGGTGCTCATCAACAGGCAACACAATTAAATCGTCGCTCAAGGTTTCGGTTTCGCTACCAAATTTTACAATCAGTTTATCTTTCGATTTTACTTTCTCATTGTAATTTTCGAGGCAACGGTCGCATATAAGTTCAACAGTACCTTTTACGCGCATCTCGATAATCAATAGGTTCGATTGCTTCTGCAAATCGACTTTCGCTTTTAACTTACCCTTGTTTACCAAGCTGCTTTCAATGTTTTCAAAGAACCGGTCATCAATCTCATATTCAAATCGATGACTTCCTTCTTTTAAGCCTTTAAAGGCAATTTCGTATCTCGATAGAAAATCCATCAGTTTTAGAAAAAGTTTTGCAAAATTATAAAAAAATACTAAACCGCTAAATATTTGAATTTATTTTTGAACAATTAATGTTAATTACTAACAAATTGCGTTATTATTTTCGTTTCTTTTTGAGCAAAACTATGAACCAGACAAGGCTTGCAAGTGAAAAAAGAAACAATGCAGCTATTACAATGAGCCCACCCAAAAGTATAATGTATTTAGCACGTGGAACATCGGGCACCAAGGCTTTTATTCTGAACATGTATTGTGCAAAAACCAAGCAAATTCCGGTTACTAATACCGAAGCTACGTTGAGTTTCAGCATATTTTTTGATTGCATATTAGATAAAAAATTGCTCATGTTCTATTTTTTCAAAGTTATTCTGAATATGGTTAATTTTTTTGGATCCGACGATTTCAATACCAACTTGCCTTTGTGATAATATTCTACAATTCTTTTCGACAGCGACAGCCCAAGCCCCCAGCCTCTTTTTTTGGTTGTGTATCCGGGGTTAAATATGGTTTTTTGTTTCGATTTTGGTATTCCTTTGCCATTGTCGCTAACGTCAATAATAACATCTTTATCGCTTTCGCTAACATTTATTGAAATAATGCCCGGGTTGTTTTCAATCGAATCGACAGAGTTGCGCACCAGGTTTTCAATCACCCAGCTGAAAAGCGAAGCCGATAAGGGAATGTAGAGTTCTTGTTCGGGGCTAAAATTGCAGGTAATCTCAATTTTTCGCGATATTCTTGTTTTAAGGTAATCCATAATATTGCCAAGCTGTTGGTATAGGTTTTCAGGGTAAAGTTCGGGTTGGGAGCCAATTTTTGAAAAGCGTTCGGTGATTTTTTCGAGCCGCTGAGCATCTTTATCTAGCTCTTCAACAATCGACTTGCTTACGTTTTCTTCTTTTAGCAGCTCAACAAGTGCAACCAACGACGAAATTGGTGTTCCAAGCTGGTGGGCCGTTTCTTTAGCCAGTCCTATCCAAACCAGGTTTTGTTCGGCTTTACGTGCCTGGCTGAATGCAATGTATGCAATTGCAATAAACAGCACAATTACGCTAAGCTGAAAAATGGGATAGTACCTTAATTTTGATTGCAATGACGATTCTTTATAAAAAAGGTATTGTTCGTCGCCATCGCCTAATGGAATAACAATAAATTGTTGGCGGGCTTTCATTTTAGCCAATTCTTTAGCCAGGATCTTTTCTTTGTTGTTGCTGTTGTACTTTATGTTGCCGTCAACCATTATTTGGTCTTTCTTGTCAACAATAATTATCGGGATGGTTGTGTTTTTCGAAAGTACCTGAATCAAGTAGTTGGTTATGTTTTCGTCAAGTTCGTTCTCGGTTGCTAAAAGCCTGGTTGCTTCGGCCCAAAGTTCAACTCTGATCAATTCTTCCTCCGAAAGTTTTTTTACCATCTTATTGGTGTAAAGCATTGATCCAATGCCTATCAGTATGGCAAAAATGAAGAGTATTTGTTTCCAACGTCGTTTTTTGAAGTATATGTCCACTTTGTATTGTTTTAATGTATCTACAAACAACGTATTTTTCCCGATAAAATTATCTGCTAAGTTTTAAAAGTTATGCATTTGCAACTGCAATATCTTTAATGCATTTTTCAATTGTGGCAGCAATGCTTTCACTATCAATTCCACATTCGCGATACAGCTCGTCGGGCTCACCATGTTCAATAAAGTTGTCGGGTATGCCCAGTGAAATAATTTGTGACTTGTAACCATTTTTGTTCATGAAGCTGCTTATGGTTGATCCCAGCCCGCCAACAATTGTGCCGTCTTCGACAGTAATTATGGTTTTGTATTTCGAAAAAACGGTGTGCAACAACTCGCTGTCGATAGGTTTCAGATATCGCATATCGAAATGTGCAACAGCACTGCTATTGCTGGTTGTGTCAATGGCTTTGCTTACGGTATTGCCAATGTGCCCTATCGATAATACTGCAATGTGGCTGCCTTGTTTTAGGCATTGTCCTTTCCCAATTTCCAGTTCGTTAAAAGGGCTTTGCCAGTTTTTTGTTACTCCTCTGCCTCGCGGATAACGGATCACCAAGGGCCCGCTTGGTTTTAGCTGTGCTGTATACAAAAGGTTGCGCAGTTCAGTTTCGTTTAAAGGCGATGCAATGCTCAGGTTGGGAACACAGTTCAGAAAAGCCATATCGAATACGCCGTGATGTGTGGCACCATCGGCACCAACCAGACCACCCCTGTCGAGGCACAAAACCACATTGAGGTTTTGAATGGCAACATCGTGTACTATTTGATCGTATGCCCGCTGCGAAAACGACGAATAAATGTTGCAATAAGGTATAAGTCCTTCTTTGGCAAGCCCGGCAGCAAAAGTCACTGCGTGTTGTTCGGCTATGCCCACATCAAAAACCCTGTGGGGCATTTCTTTTTTCATAATATTAAGCGAACAACCGGAGAGCATTGCTGGCGTAATGCCAACAATTTTTTGGTTTTGGCGTGCCAGTTCAAGCACTGTTTCGCCAAACACATTCTGATAGAGCGGTGGCTCGTTGCCATTGGTTGTTTTTATGGGTTTGCCTGTAAGTTTATCGAATTTGCCGGGCGCATGAAAAAGGGTTTGGTTGGCTTCGGCAGGCTTGTAACCTTTCCCTTTTTTGGTAATAATGTGCAAAATTTTGGGCCCGTTAATTTTCTTTAATTGGTTTAGAAGTTCAACCATTAAATGAACATCGTGCCCATCAACCGGGCCAAAATAGCGTATGTTCAAGGCCTCAAAAAGGTTGCTTTCTTTAAAGAAAAACGACTTGGTAGAGTGTTCAATTTTTTGAACCGCACGACGGGTTTTGCGCCCAAACCATTTAAAATGGCCCAAAAAATTCCAAATGGCATCTTTCAGTCTGTTGTAAGTGTCCGATGCCGATATTTTTATAAGGTATCTGTTTAGGCCACCGGTATTGGGGTCGATCGACATGTTGTTGTCGTTGAGAATGATCAGCACGTTGGGGTTTTGCTCGCTGGCATTGTTGAGTGCTTCAAAAGCCATACCGCCGGTAAGTGCTCCGTCGCCAATAATTGCAACAACACATTGTTCTTGCCCTTTTAACTTAAATGCTGTGGCCATTCCCAGTGCTGCCGATATTGATGTTGACGAGTGACCAACACCAAATGCATCGTAAGGGCTTTCTTTGGGCGTTGGAAAACCGCTGATCCCCTTGTATTTTCGCAAGGTTTTAAATGCATCGCGCCGACCGGTAAGTACTTTGTGCCCGTATGCCTGATGACCAACATCCCATATTAATTTATCGTTGGGTGTGTTGAAAACATAGTGTAGAGCAACGGTAAGTTCAACAACCCCAAGGCTGGCGCCAAAGTGACCCGGAGTTACCGATAAGGTGTCAATTAAAAAACAGCGCAGTTGTTCGCACACTTCGTTTAGTTGCTCCTCGGGCAGGGCTCGCAAATCGGATGGATCGTTAATCCCATATAAAAGTTTGAATCGATCGTCGGTCATAATAAATTATTACGGGGTCGCAAATATACAACAAATCAATAAAATCGGCCTGTTGCATTTTTTATTGCTTGTTTAAAAAAAAAATCATAAAACAGTACAAAAAAACCGTTCTTCAAAATAAATTTGCACTAATTAGTGTTTTAACGATATAAAGATTGAGATATTTTAGAATAAATGAAAGCAATATGGAAATAAAAAAAATAATTTTTGCAGCAGTTTTATTAGGTAGCTTGGCCGCTTGTGTGCCGCTTAAACAGTTCAGCGATGTAAAATCGAAAAATGGTTCACTTGAACAAAGCAATCAACAATTGAAAGACGATGTACGCAAGTTAACTGTCGAGAATAACGAGCTTGATGGCCAAATACTTAATCTTCAACGTAAATTGGCCGATATGGAAGTGCGTTCGAAAAAATTGAGCCAAAACAGTAGCGAACTCGAGTATGAAAACCAACGCTTAAGTACAGCGCAAAAGGAACTCGAAAAGCAAATTGCCATTCTAAAGGAGGGCAGTTCTGAAGAGATATCGAAACTACTCAGCGAGCTTCAGATTTACCAAAACAATTTGCAGGAGCGCGAAGACCGGGTACGTAAGGCCGAAGAGTTGCTTGCCCAACAACAGGAACAACTTAAGCAGGCACAAAAAACATTGGCCGAAAAAGAACAAAAACTAAGCGAATCCGAAGCCATTCAAGCCGAACAGCAAGCCCGTTTAATGGAGCTACAGGATGCGCTCGACAAACAAAAGCAAGCTGTTGCCGATTTGCGTTCTAAACTCAATAATGCTTTAATGGGTTTTTACGATCAAGGATTATCGGTTTACGAAAAAAACGGCAAGGTATATGTTTCGCTCGAAGAAAACCTGCTGTTTAAAACCGGTAGCTATAACCTCGACCCCAAAGGGCAGGAAGCGCTCAAAAGCCTCAGCGGCGTATTGGCCGGCAACCCACAAATCAATATAATGGTCGAAGGCCACACCGATGATGTACCCTTAAGCGGATCGGGTCAAATTAAAGACAACTGGGACCTTAGCGTGATGCGTGCTACCGCGGTTACAAAAATTATTCTGCAAAATGCACAAATCGATCCTAAACGCATAACCGCAGCCGGACGTGGCGAATACTTCCCGCTCGATGAGGCCAAAACGCCCGAGGCACGCCGTAAAAACCGGCGTACCGAAATCATACTTACACCTAATTTGAGCGAAGTATTTGATATTATTCAGGCAAACTAAAATTTATTTGAGCTTGGCAAACAAGCCTTTCATGCTAACTGCTTCGGCAATAATTCCGCGTAGTTTCGATATCTCAACGCGGTCTTGTTCCATTGTGTCGCGGTAACGAATGGTAACGGTATTATCCTCCATGGTTTGGTGGTCAACCGTTACGCAGAAAGGCGTACCAACAGCATCCATACGGCGGTAGCGCTTGCCAATCGAGTCTTTCTCGTCGTACATGCAATTAAAATCGAATTTAAGGTCGTCGATAATCTCGCGGGCTTTTTCGGGCAGGCCATCTTTTTTAACCAGCGGCATAACAGCCATTTTTACCGGGGCAAGTTGTGCGGGTATGCGCAATACCACGCGGGTATCTTTTTGTCCTTTTGCATCGGTCACTTCCTCTTCGCAATACGAGGCCGACAAAACTTGTAAGAACATACGGTCAACGCCAATCGATGTTTCTACCACATAGGGCACATACGATTCGTTGCGCTCGGTATCGAAATATTGAATTTTTTTGCCCGAGAACTGTTGGTGCTGGCTAAGGTCGAAGTCGGTGCGCGAATGTATGCCTTCCACTTCTTTAAACCCGAAGGGGAATTTGTATTCCACATCGACAGCGGCATTGGCATAGTGGGCCAACTTTTCATGCTCGTGAAAGCGGTAGTTTTCGTCGCCAAAACCAAGGGCACGGTGCCAGCTTATGCGGGTTTCTTTCCATTTGTCGAACCATGCAAGTTCTGTCCCCGGTTGTACAAAAAACTGCATTTCCATTTGTTCGAACTCTCTCATGCGGAAAATAAATTGGCGGGCAACAATCTCGTTGCGGAAAGCCTTACCAATTTGAGCAATACCGAAAGGCAGTTTCATGCGCCCGGTTTTTTGCACGTTCAGGTAGTTCACAAAAATACCTTGTGCCGTTTCGGGGCGCAAGTACACTTTCAGAGCACCATCGGCTGTCGAGCCCATTTCGGTGGCAAACATCAGGTTAAATTGGCGCACTTCGGTCCAGTTGCGTGAGCCCGACACCGGGCAAACAATTTCCTCATCAACAATAATTTGGCGCAGCTCCTCCAGGTTCGAGTCGTTCAGTGCCTGGGCAAAACGTTGGTGCAAAGCATCCCATTTGGCCTGGTTGTCGAGTACGCGTTGGTTGGTCGAGCGGAACTGGGCTTCGTCAAAAGCATCGCCAAATCGTTTGGCTGCTTTCTCCACCTCTTTATTCATTTTTTCTTCGTACTTAGCCAGTTGCTCTTCAATGAGCACGTCGGCGCGGTAGCGTTTTTTCGAATCTTTGTTGTCAATCAGCGGATCGTTAAAAGCATCAACGTGCCCCGATGCCTTCCAAATGGTAGGGTGCATAAAAATGGCCGAGTCGAGCCCCACCACGTTTTCGTGGAGCATCACCATCGAGTCCCACCAATATTTTTTGATATTATTTTTCAACTCAACGCCATTTTGGCCGTAATCGTACACGGCGCCCAGCCCGTCGTAAATTTCACTACTCTGAAATACAAACCCATACTCTTTGCAATGGGCTACCAGTTTTTTGAAAATATCGTCCGCCATACTAATAACTGTTATATTTTTGAAATTGAGGCCGTAAAAATAAAACATATAATTGAAAACCGACCATTTGGCCCCCACAATTTCAACAAGGTTAACATGCAACGCCAAAAATTTATAATTTTTATTTGGCGGCCTTTGGGGCTGTACGCTATAGTTGCTCCACTGTTGGCAGGCGTTCACTGGTTACAGCGCGTGGCTTCCTTCGGTCGCCCGGCTGCGCCCGTTCACGCAACTGCACCAGTGGGGCAAGCTGCCGCTCCCATCCCCGGCCGGTGCTTTGCTGTACCTGTGTATTTGTATATTAAAATATTTATTAAATTGCGCGAATTAATTACCTTGTTAAATATTATGAATATACTAAAACACGAAATCATGAATAGAATTATTTTCACAAGCATTTTGTTATTCTTTTTTTGCTCGCAACTATTTGCACAAACCGATTCGCTCCAGTTCAATTCGTATCACAAGAACATATATGCCGAGCTTTTTGGAAGCCATTTAATAGGAGGCGTAAATTTCGATATGCGATTAAATAAAGGCCAAATGGATGGCATTGGCTTTAGGGTTGGTGTTGGCGGGATAAATGTTTCGGCTTCAACTCCCGAAATAAATGCAAGCCTAGGGCTCGTAACCTTTCCAATAGAATTCAATTACTTATATGGCAAAAAGCGGAGTTTCTTATTAACCGGTATTGGCATCCTTCCATTGTACGCTGCTATTAGTGGTTCGGGCGAAGTAACCAATAACGAATACATAAACGAAGAGGGTTTTGCCGTTACCGGGGGCTTTTTAACAATCGGATATCGTTTTCAGCCCAAAAATTCAGGAATTATGTTCCAAGCAAACTGGAACCCGATGTTTTTAAGAAATAGCGGCTTCTTTTCATCCTGGTTTGGTTTAGGTCTTGGTTTTGGATTTAAGTAGTCAAAAAAACATTTTACTCATTTTGAGATTTTAAAAACGAAATAAGCAGATTAAGGCTTTCTTTTAGTTTTGCCAAATCATCAAGTTTTAAATTGCTGTCCGATAGGCGTTTAGCCAGCTCTTCGGGAATTTGCGCTGCTTCTTCCTGCAATGCCACTCCTTGCTTACTAAGGTGCACAATTACCTTGCGTTCATCTTTTTCCGACCGCTCCCTTTTAATCAACCCTTGTTGTTCCATTCTTTTTAAAAGTGGCGTAATTGTGTTGGTATTCAAAACAAGTTTTTTGGCAATGTCGTTAACAGGTAGGTGGTTGTTTTCCCACAATACCATCAGTACCAAATACTGCGGATAAGTAATCGACAGTTTGTCGAGCAAGGGTTGGTATTCTCGGGTAATTAAGCGCGATGCAGCGTAAACCGGGAAACACAACTGGTTTTCTAATTTTAACTGTTCGTAGTTCATAATTTTAAAAATAATCGCAGGAATTAATTACAATAATAATAAAAATGCATTAATCGCCTGCGACTAAATTAAAGCATATTATTTTTTGATTTTTTCATGAAAACATAAGTTGCAGTTTATTTAACAGCATTAATAAAATCCTTTTCTAAAGGAGAAACCGAGGGGCCAAAATAGTGGGTAAGTACACCTTTTTCATCAACAATGTATTTGCCAAAGTTCCAATCGGGTGCATGTTCGTTCCACCCATTACTTTTTTTGTCCGACAGCCATTCGAATACAGGCTGTTGTTCCGATTTCTTTAAAACAACACCTTTTTTGGCAACCGGAAAAGTAACACCATAATTGATTTGGCAAAATTGTGCAATCTCGTTGTCGTTGCTTTTTTCCTGTTCGGCAAAATCGTTGGCCGGAAAGGCAATTATTTGCAGCTTATCGCCAAATTGCTCATGCAGCGATTGCAGTTCAGCATATTGTCCGGTGTATCCGCAGTTCGATGCAGTGTTTACCAGTACAACCTTTTTACCTTCGAATGCCAAAAAGTTTAGCGTTTTGCCATTGTTCATATCAGCCTTAAGGTCATAGAACGATTTACTTGGTACGGCTTTTTGGTTGTTCACCAATACGGTACCATTTTTCCCTTTTTTGCCCATTTTACGAATAAGGGGATACATTTTACGTAAAACCCTTTGTTTAAAGGTTTCGGCTTTTACATTACTTGAATTTTTGTTTTCCATATTTTTTAATTTTTAAATATCGTACAAGAATATATCGAACACGATACAAAAATACAGTTTTTAATTTATATCGCAAGCGATATTGTTATTTTTTTGAAAATATATGATAGGTTAAGCTTCGATTTATACTAAATTTTATTAAATGTGTCAGAAGTAATTTTATTAAATCCATATCTGACCGGAATATTCCTAGCGAGTTGCTCCTCAGCAGAGCCCGCTTCTGCTTTTTCCGGTAAAACAAATGTAAAGCTATTTTAGGATTAAAGTAAAAGTGTTAATTTGAAACAGGATTATTTATTATAAAGTGTAAACTATTTCTAGGACGAGTCATAAGATTCTCAGAACAGTTTTTTCGGCTAAGACTAAGGTTTTATTGTCACTAATTATGTTATTATGATAAATATGACAGATTATTTATGTCATTTAAATCCAATAATTATAGCTATGTTTAATTCAATCATAAAATTCATAGAGTTTTTTTAGTTGATTGCATTAAGATTAATATTTTAAAGGAAGTTTTAGTCGTATTTTTTAAATGTTTAGTCAATTAAATATATCAGTTCGTCAAAATATTCCATTTATTTTTTGAACATAAGATTTCATTTTATATTTTGCATGTTTTATTCTAACCTTACAGATAAACCAAATCTAAATAAATGAAATCTATTGTTCTCTCTTTCTGTGTTGCCATATTATTATTTAGTTTTTCATTTCTAAACGCATCCCCCAGTTTTTCAAATGATTTACATTTTATTGAAAAATATGACAACCGTAGTTTTGATGAAATTGTAATAACCGAACCTTTAAATACTTCATTTTCAGATTCCGATCAACTTCAATTCAACGAGGATGAATTACCTGCTACTTCTATCGGAGAAGGCGAAATTAATAATTTGTTTAAAAGTGTTTTTGGGGAAAGCGATGATGATAATATCTTTACTAAAATTAATAAAATAACTACTCCTGAAGAACTTAAAAATGTTTCATTGCCAGCAGGTATTTTTATAAATAAAGATCGTTTCGGCATTAAAATAGCCATTATTAAGGCATATTTTGCTCCTGAATATATTCAAATGGATATGCTTGCTGAAATTACTTGGCCTAATGAAAATGGTGGAATCACAAAATTACGATTAGGTGCTTGGAATGTTCGTTCTTATTATAATGAAGGCTGGAAAAATGAGGTTAAATTTTTACTGCTTGAAGATGCAACGATTCCATTAGGCGAGTATCTTGCCCTATATTTAAATGGATGTGGTTATGACCCTAATGCAGGTAGTATAAATAAAGATAAATTATCAAATGCTACCTATTTTAATATCGACTGCAACGGTATTGAACATGCCAAAGTTCTTTTTAGGGGAAAAATTAAAGTAATAGGGGAAGATTTAAAAATTTACAATGTAACAAAGAATAGCGATGGTACTTTTGATATAACAGATAAAACATTTGAAATTGATTTTAATGTTGAAGGGAGTTTGGGGAATTTGTACTTTGAATTAGCTACTGCACAACCCCATTATTTTACCTATGACAATTCCGATATTATAGTTGGCTTCGAAGGCTTTACAGTCGATGCCGATGTTAATAAAACCAATCCAGATTTATTTAAGTCTAGATCTGAGTCTGGTCAACCCCATATTATTAAACATTTTGAGAACCGCGATATTAATAATGAATGGAAGGGCTTGTACATTACAAACATAAGCCTTTATTTTCCCGATAAGCTAACAAGCGACACTGAACGCTTCATGATTGAATCAAACAATCTTGTTATTGACGAAAAAGGCATCGCATTTGGCTTGGAAATGAAAAGTGGTTTAGGAGATCTCAACTTCCAGAGAAACCTCCCCGTAAAGCTTACTAGTATTGAGTTGCAGGTTAGTGAAAGTGAATTAAACTGTTTTAATATTGGTGGGAGAGTTTCCCCTGCCTTTCTTGAAGAAGGTCATTATTTATCTTTTGGTTATGGTTTGGGAATTAATGATTCAGGTAATGACCAGATTTTTTCTATATTTTATGATGATATAACAGATAAGGGAAAAGATGAGACAACACACACAAGCTTCATACCTGCAAAAATTAATAGTTTTAGCTGTGAAGTTTCTATTCCTGCCAAACCATACAATGAAAATAATTACCCAAAACTTACAATTGGCATGAACTTACAAACCACCGGTAAATTGAAAGGATTGACCTTAAAGGTTCGAGAAGATGATAAAATAGTTTATAACTTGCACAACAATAGCTTTGTGAAAGGTACAGCAATTATTACTATTGTAGATGATCCTGATAATGAAGATCCAAATTTTAATAATTTCCCTATTGCTAGCTCAAATTCAGATGAGTCAGGCAATACTTTCAGCGCTGAAGCAAAGTTTAACCCTAGTAATAATATTGATCTAAAGTTATTTATCGTATTATCTACTAAAGGGAATGATATGAAGATTGGAGGTAGCGGTAGTTTTACTTTCGATTACAGTCCTAAAATAGACAAAAATGGCGATGCCCGATTTATTAACTCACTTACTGTTTCTGAAATTCAAGTAGGCATTAAAAATAGTGTATTTGCATTCAATGGAGGGGTCAGGTTCTACGATCCGATTAAAGATGCCGGTCGTTCGGGTTTTTCAGGCAATGTTGAGTTTGCAATGGCTACAACAGGCGAATTAAAGGATAAAGTTGACGGAAAATATGCCTCGAATGTTATTGCAGCATCGGCCAGTATTGAATTTGGGACGCAAGAAACTGCCAACGGTGTTGTTTTTAATTATTGGGCATTAACAGCTTCGGTAATTGGGTTAAGGATTGATATTGTACCAAGTGCGCTTGTGGCAACAGG
>ERZ795048.3135-NODE-3135-length-12635-cov-5.948251_pt1 | contig 12635 bp, 7 predicted proteins | sample MGYA00375132_ERZ795048 | MGnify/ENA primary metagenome ERZ795048 (study PRJEB30177, sample SAMN05720225) | activated sludge metagenome | isolation source: Anaerobic digester | place: Hong Kong | collected 2014-12-17 ...
GGCACCAGCGAATAGAACTCGTCCGGATCGCTGCCCTCGCCGTTGATCTCCAGCATCCGGCCGACCAGATAGCGTCCGCCGACGGTGGTTCCCGGAGTCAGGCACGCCGGATCGACAGGTACTTCCGCGTCGTAACCGCAGCGGCATTTCCCGTTTTCGTCCAGCTTGGACATGCACCCCATACAAAGGTTCAGTTCCTCAGTCTCCATAGATTACTCCCCTGCTCAGATCCCCTCCTGTTCCTTTTTCCGCAGGTTCAGATAATCCACGGCCCATTCTCTGAGCCGGAACTTCTGGATCTTACCGCTGGCGGTCATCGGGAAGGAATCCATAAATACCACATAGCTCGGCACCTTATGCCGCGCCAGTTTTTCGGACATATAGTCTTTAATCTCCTGTTCGGTCAGCTCGGCGTCCGCTTTTTTGATGACACAGGCCATGACCTCCTCGCCGTAACGCTCGCTGGGCACGCCGATCACCTGGACATCCGAGACCGCAGGATGCAAATACAGGAACTCCTCGAGCTCCTTCGGGTAGATATTTTCGCCTCCGCGAATGATCATATCTTTAATTCTGCCCGTTATTCTATAATACCCTATTTCGTCTACGGTTGCAAGATCCCCGGAATGAAGCCAGCCGTCTTTATCGATGGCTTGTTTTGTCGCTTCCTCCATTTTATAGTAACCTCTCATCGTATTGTAGCCGCGGGAGCAGAATTCGCCGGTTTCGCCCGGGCCGAGTTCTCTTCCGGTCTCCGGGTCGACGATCTTCGTCTCGACAAAAGGCATATGCTTTCCGACCGTCTGTACGCGCATTTCAAGCGAATCTTCCGTCCGTGTCATCGTCGTGGCGGGGGAAGCCTCCGTAAGTCCGTACGTAATCGTGATGTCCCGCATGCCCATCTCGCTGACGACCTGTTTCATGACCTGAATCGGACAGGGCGAGCCGGCCATGATCCCGGTGCGCAGATGGGAAAAATCGAACTCTTGAAACTGTGGGTGCTGCAAAATACCAATATACATGGTCGGCACGCCGTGGAAAGCCGTGCATTTTTCGTCGGAGATGGCCTTCATGACTTTGAGCGGCGAATAGACGTCCACCGGCACGACCGAGGTGGCATGCGTCAGGCAGGCCATCATCGCAAGGACGAGGCCGAAACAATGGAAAAACGGCACCACCACACAGAGCTTGTCGTTTTCGGTGAATTTCATGCAGTCGCCGATGGCCATGCCGTTGTTGACGATGTTGTAATGCGTCAGCATGACGCCCTTCGGGAATCCGGTCGTGCCGCTCGTGTACTGCATGTTGGCGACGTCTTGCGGATCGATGGAATCGGTGAGCGTCCGGAACGTCTCCTCCGGAACGGCATCCGCCATCTTATAAAGCTCGCTCCAGCCGAACATGCCGGCGGGCGTTTCGCCGTCTCCGGCATAGATCACGTCCTTCAGAAACGGAAGCATGGGGTTCTGATAGTCGCCGGGCGCGCTGTCCTTGAGCGTCGGGCAGAGTTCGTTGACAATGTCGATATAACTTGTGCTCTTGAAACCGTCGATCAGCACCAGCGCCTTGGAATCGGACTGCCGAAGCAGATATTCAAGCTCGAAGACTTTATATGCCGTATTGACGGTGACGAGAACCGCGCCGATCTTGGCGCTTGCAAACAGCGTCATCAGCCATGCCGGGACGTTGGTCGCCCAGATGGCGATATGGTCACCTTTACCGAGCCCCATCGCCATAAATCCGCGGGCGATGCGGTCCGTTTCCTCGTCGAATTCCTTCCATGTTCTGCAATAATCCCGATCGGTGTATTTAATCATTTCCCGATCCGGGAATCGTTTCGCGTTCTCCGAGAGAAGCTTTCCGACCGTGATGGAAATAAGCTCGTTCATTTTCTGCCTCCAAATCGCTGAATTTTTTGTTCGGCGGTTTGTGTATCGCCCGTTTTTGGGCAATAAAAAACCGCCTTCCGAAACAAATCGAAAGACGGATCTTCTTCTATCCGCGGTACCACTTTCGTTGACGCAAAAAGCGCCCCCTCTGCCGCGACACGATGGCCGCGCTCCCCGTATATCGGCGGAGAATGTCCGTCCTGACTTAATTTCCCGAAGGATTTCGGCCGGCCGCTCAAGGGTGAGTTCACTGATCCGGCCCTGCCGCCTTTCAGCATACGGCGGCTCTCTGGGAGGGCAAAGGAACGGCTACTGGTCCCTGTCAAAGCGTTGAAAAATATGAAATTGCAATTATTTTATCAGCTCCGGGAGCATTTGTCAATAAAAAAATTCAGATTTTGAAAATTGATTTTTTTCCGGCATTTTCAGAAAATCAAGAACAAAACGCACCCGGAAGCTTCGGATTCGGCAGCCTATAAAATATCGGCTCATCGGTTTCCGGGTGTTTTGGGGCAGGTCCGACGGTCCGAGACAAGTTTTCGTCCGTGCGAAACACAGCGACGGCCTCCTTTTGGCCAACGAGAAAATTTGCGACTCTAAAGGTATGGTTTGTAACGAGCTTGACGGTTTGCAAAGCAAATGTCCGCCGGCCTACAAGGCGGGCAAGGCAAACTCGCAGCACCGAAGGTGCGGTTTACGACGAGTTTGACGGTTTTGGCGAAGCCAAAATCGCGCTCCTGCTTTTGGAGCGCGAAGAAAAACTCGCAGCTTTTCCGGTTATAAATGATAACCGGAAAAGCGAAAACCCGCCCGGAACAATACGTCCGAACGGAGTTTCGCTCTTTGGGAAGGAGAAAAAGATTAGGAGGATGTATTCCAATTAAATGGCCTTCCTGAGACCGGTAACGAGCATGACGATTATCAGCCAAGCAAGCTGGTAGCCGGCAATCCAATGGACGCCCAAACTGTCGATGTGTCCGGTAAACAGGAAGAAAACGACGAGCACGAAGCCGAGCACGATGCCGATGATCTCGAGCAGCGCGGCCAAGAAGGAGGTCGCCCGGATGGAGCCGCAGGAAGCCAAGAGATCGGAAAGCGCGCGGAGGCTGCCGTCATAGACCGCGGCGGCCGGGGCCTTCTCTCTTTCTTTGGTCAGCTCGGAGCATTTCGCCTGATATTTGGAGGAGAGCAGCTGGATCTGATCGGCCGGATAGCCGTACAGCGCGGTGATCTTTTCGATCGTGACGTTCGGGTCGCTGCAGTTGACGACAAGGCGGATTCCGCGCTTCGCAAGCAGACCGAGCGACCTTGCGACTTCCGGATCGGCGCGGTAGCTCAGAACGAACATGGCGGTCAGCTCTCCGCTGTTGGAGAGATAGAGGATGTCTCTGCCGCCGCCGACATATTTTTCTTCATAATCATGGGAGGGGATGTCGACGCCGTGATTGAGCATCAGTTCCCGGTTGCCGATTAGCACGCGCTTGGAATTCACCCATGCGGACAGGCCCATCCCGTCCTCATAAACGATGCTGTCCACCGGTTTGAGCAGACTGCGGTCTCCCTGCACGACGTTGATGAAGATTCCGGAGAGCGTGCTCCGGGTCGAGCAGATCACCGAAGCCGCGTCGAGAATGGCTTCGTCGATGCGCCCTTGCGCGAAGGTCTTGATCCCATGCAGGACGATGCTGCCGTTCGGGAAGAGCTCGTCGATATCCAGAAGGACCGAATCCGCCTCGGCAAAGGTCTCCGCCGTATAGCCGCCGGCGATCATCGTGCCCTGTTTGTTGAGCTCCCGGCAGGTACGCATGACCGGCATCGTACCGGCAATCATCGCGGAGAGCGGGCTTGCGATGCAGAGGATCGCCGCGAAACCGTTGATGGAGGTCTGAATGTCTCCGGTGAAGAAGAAGGACCCCGCCGCCGCAATAAGGGCGGCGATAAAGACGATCGGGGCGACCGTCTTGGCGATGCCCTCCGTCGCGTCGTCGCGGTAGGAGAGCTCCAAGAAACCGGTGAAAAACTTGGTCTTGGCGCCGCAGCAGAAACGCGGCACCTCGTCGGTCTGGCCGGTCAACTCCCGGGCAAGATCCCGGTTATGAACCGGAAGCAGGGCGTGCTTGCCCTCTCCTTCCGTCAGCGATTTGAAATTGCGAATGATGCGGGTGCTGGAAAACAGCTTCCCGACGGTGTTGAAGAAGAGCGCTAAAATCGCGATCGGAAAATACAGGTTCATTCCGCCGGCAAGGATATTTTCCGGATGGATGACCATGGAGACGCCCAGCACCACTGCGCCGATGACGGCGCTGGCGGCAAAACTGTCGTTGGTGGCCCGGAATTTGAGCAGGCCGATGATGCCGCTGCCGACCGCATTATTGCAGATCAGCGCCGCGATGCAGACGACGGCGAGCTCCGCGGACGGGAAGACGACACTGCCGGAGGTGTAGCTGAAAGGATCGGGCAGCGTCAGCCCGAGCATCGGCGCAAAAGACAGGATGGAGGAAAAGATCAGCATCAGACCCGTCAGCATCAGCCGGATCAGCAGAACCGTCCGCTCCATCGAAAGCTCCCGCTGCACCGCATCCTTCTGGATCGGATCGCAGTAATCCTCGGTCTCGGTCTCGGCCTCCTCCGTCTCCTCGCCTGAGGCGGCGGTGGACATGATCTCCCGCGCCACCTCGCTGTTGCTGGATTCGGAGAATTTGATCTTATTCGGAGATTTCAGCGCCGGAATATCCTGTTCGGTCGGCTCCTTGGCCTGCGCCATGAATTCCTGAACCTTGTTTTTGCGTTTTTCGACGTATTCGTTATAAAGTTCTTTGTTTTTGGAGACGGTCACCGGTCCGTCCGCGGCGGTTGGGACATCCGGCTCCTCAAAGAAGTTATCTTCCGGGATATTGACCTGAAACGCCTGCTTCCCGGCGGGCGGAACCGGGATCTCCTGTACGGGGATCTGATCCGGCGCCATCGGCGAGGAGGGCGCGGCCGGTGCGGCAGATCCGACCGGCGCGGCGGGAACTTCCGCTTTTGCGGGTTTGGCGGGCCTCTCCGCAGGCTCCTTCTCCGGGACAAACGCGGTGCGCTCAAAACCTTTCTCCGGGCGCGGCACCGCATCCTCAGGGTTTTCCCTTACGCGGCGGACAGGCTCCTTCGGCGGGATGTATTCCTCTTTCGGCGCGACAGGCGAGAAACGGTTCGTCTCCTGCACGGCACGGTCTGCGGATTCCGGCGCTCTCGGCGGGCGAGGCGCCTCCTCCGGGGCCGTTTCTTGGGAGCGCTCCATGAATTTCGGCTTTCTGCCGTTTTTCCATTCCGTCGGTCCAAAGTACTGAGAGAGCGTGTCGTCCACTTGGATGGTCCGGGTGGTCATCGGCTCCGAACTGTACCTCTGAGTATAGGCGGGCACGGCGGGAGCCTGCTGGGGCCGGTTCTGCCCCGTTCCGGTCTGCCGCTGTTCAAAGAAATCGCCGCCCGTATGGGATTCCTCCCTGCGCGGGCTGTAGGAATTGTCCTGAACGGCCTGCCTTTCTTTTTTACGCTTGATTTCTTCCAGAATATCGTCAACAGAATATTTCTCAGACATCACGATCCCCTTCCGCATATCCGCATGATTTTTCCGTCTATCCGCGCGCGGAGATTCCCAGTCTCTGGCGCGCCGCCTCATACATCACGATCGAAGCCGCGACCGAAGCGTTTAGCGAACCGATCTTTCCCCGCATCGGCAGGGAGACGACGAAATCGCATTTTTCCTTGACCAGACGGCCGACGCCTTCCCCTTCCGCACCGACCACGAGCCCGATCGGGCCGCGCATATCCGCCTGCCACAAGGGCTCGCCGTCCATGTCCGCGCAGAAGATCCAGAGCCCCCGCTTTTTGAGCGCCTCGATCTCATCCGACAAATTCGTCACCCGCGCAACCGGAACATATTCCAGCGCTCCGGCGCTCGTTTTGGATACCGCATAACTGAGCCCGACGCTTCGCCGCTTGGGAACGATGACGCCGTGCGCGCCGCAGCATTCCGCGGTTCGAATCAGCGCGCCGAGGTTGTGCGGATCCTCCAGCCCGTCGGCGATCAGAATGAACGGCGGTTCCCCGCGTTCTTCGGCGAGCTTAAAAATCTCCTCGACCTCCGCATAGCGATGTGCCGCGGCGAAGGCCATCACGCCCTGTGCGTTGGCGCCGGCGGATTCCTTCCCGATCTTGACCGGAGAGACCTCCTTGACCGGTACGCCGGCCTCCTTTGCCATCGCATACAGCTTTCCGAGACCCTCCGCGCCCTTGGCGACAAGGATGCGGTCGATGCTTCGTCCGGCCTTCAGCGCTTCGATGACCGGGTTCCGGCCGACAATTTTATCGTTTTCCTGATTATCTTCTTCCGCGGCATCGCGGATACGTTCCGGCATAGGCAGGTTCCTCCATCAGATTTTATTGGCGCTCAGTCGCCTTTCATTAAATCGGAAATCGACACGACGGTTTCAATCCAGTAGTCGCGGAGCTTCATGCAGACATCCCGGCCCCGCGGCGTGCGGACGTAATACTTCCGCGGCTTGGAACCGTTGGTCTCCCACTCGCTCCGGAGCAGGCCCTGTTTTTCGAGCCGGCGCAGCAGCGGATACAGCGTGTTGCCGTCCACCGGAACGCCTTTTTCCGATAACTCCTGTACCAAAGAATAGCCGTATTTCGGCCGGTCGAGCTGATTGAGCACTCCGAGAACCACAGTCCCTCTGCGAAGTTCCGATGCGAGGTTTTCGACGATCTCGTCATTGTTCAAACAGCCCGCCCCCCTTCAAAATCATGTATTTCGCATAACAAAAGCAATTTTTGCGCAGATTCTCTCTATATGGGAGTCTGCGCCGATCCACTTGAAATTATACTGTATATGGTAATTTATTGTCAAGTAAAAAATGGTATTTTTATTTATTTATTTTCAAAAAAATTTGTCCGTAATTTAATTTATTTGTTTTTCAATTTTATTTTTAAATTGTTAATAATGTGTTTAATATTTTAATGTGTATTATTTGATTTATATTAAAAAAATAGCAGGAACAAGCTATTTGTTCCTGCTCATCTTTTTGTTTTTTGTCAGCGTACCTGCGGATCCCGTTCCGGCACAAACTTTCCGTCTCCGAAGCGGAGCACCCGGCCGTCCTCCGCGGCGAGTTCCCCTCCGAGAAAGACCGCGCGCGGCCTTCCGGAGAGCCCGATTCCCATGTACGGTGTGAAACCGTATGCGGAAAAGTCCGGTTTTTCCGCATCATCATCGCATTCCCAGCTCTCATCCCAAATAACGATGTCGGCGTCCGCGCCCTCGGCCAAAACGCCTTTTCCCGGCAGCAGCCCGAACAGCCGCGCCGGATTCTCGCAAAGAAGCCCGCACATGCGCTCCGGGCTGAATTTGTTCTCGGCGACACCACGGCTCCAGACGAGGCCCGGAAGCATTCCGGTGCCCGGCAGCCCGACCGGCAGCGAGCGGAAATCCTCCGAATCCCGCTGAGCCGCTGTCCAGCCGAAATGATCGGAGGAGACCGTCATCAGCTGACCGCCGCCAATTGCTCCCCAGAGCATGGCCCTGTCCCGGCCCGAACGGAACGGCGGATCACAGAGCAGCATCGCGCCCTCCGGATCGCTGTATCTCATCTCATCAAGCAGCAGATATTGCGGACAGGTCCCGGCAAAAACGCCTTTGCTCTTTCCGCGGGCACGGGTGATCTCGCCGAGGCTCCGCACGGTGCTGATGTTTAACAGGTTGACCGGCGAGCCCGCCATCTCCGCGATCATGCAGGCCTTGACGACGGCCTCGGTCTCGCAGAGCTCGGGGCGGGATTTTGCGAACCAATAGGGCTCCGTCCTTCCCTCTTCTTCATAGGCATCCTCCATCGCTTTCGTAATGGAGCCGCTGCCGCAGCGACAGCTCAGAACCCCGCCGGCCTCGTCCACGGATTTGAACAGGCGGTAGAGATCCCCGTCCGAAATGCCGTCTCTCGCGGTTAGATCGGCCAGAAAACAGCAAGCGCCGTCGTTTTGAAGCTCATAGATTTCGGTATCCGTATTCTCGTTCCAGCATCCGACCGGCAGATGAACGGCGTAATTGCAAACGCCGCCTTCCATGCCGGTCTTCCAGCGAGCAAAGGTCTCTTTCAGAGATTCGCTCCCCTCCGGAACCGCACAGTCCACCACCGTGGTGACGCCGCCCGCCAGCGCAAATGCGGTGCCCCTCGAAAGCTCGTCGCCGGAAAGCGTCGTCAGCCCGTCGATGAAACCCGGAAAGACCAGCGCGCCGGCCGCGTCGTAGGTCTCTACGGTTTCGGGGCAGCCGCTTCCGACTGCGGCGATCGTGCCGTCCTTTATATAAATATCGCCCTCCGTGATGCCGGTCGGCGTCACGATACGGCAGTTGATGATGCGTTTTTCCATGCTCTTCTCCTTACCTTAAAATGTAATGATCTTTTAAATAACCTTCGAGCAACCCGATGCGCCGCAAAGGAACGGCTCGGCAAAGATTTTATCCTTTTCTTCGGTGCCGCTCATGGGAACGGTGACGTCCTTCTATAACTCACCGGGTACGGTTTTGCGGCGGAGCAGCCACCCTCCGCGGAGTCCGGTCGGCAAAAGCATCTCCCAGAACTGGATGTGCTCGTTCTTCGCGGCGGCGGGCATCTTTGGGCGCGCATCTGTCCGCCCCATCGGACAATCCTCATCCCATGAGTCCGACCGGGAATTCCGGAGTGCCGCGTCGAGAATCCAATCGGCATATTCGCCGGAGAATCCCCATGCCCCGGCTTTCGTTGCAAACAGATGCATTCCTTCCGTCATCATGGGCACTCCCTTGTTTCTCAGACAACTTTTGCTCCGCCTTGCGGGTTTTAAGATCGGCTCCATGACGGGCGCATGTTTCGCCGGGATTTTTTTCCTGTTTTTCGACATTTTCCTCGCATGGTCTCATAAAACCGGAACCCGATTTATGGATTTACGCGCTTTTATCCGGAATTTTTTATAATTTCTCCGGCTCCCTTGGCGTTTGACCGCCCTTTTCTGCGGCTTCCGCAGAAGGATTTCTCTCTTCCGGCGGAAGAGCGGGCGGCGTCTCCGGCTCTTTTTTACGGACCCCGATTCGGATCCTCGGATTCACGCACTTCCTGCAGCGGCGGCAATGTCCCATCTCACTGCTCCTCCGGCTTCACGAGCACCGCGTATTTTTTGATGATCTCCACGGCCAGATCCCGGAGTTCATCCGGAAGCATCCCCGCGGGGCCGCCGATCGGGTCGTACTTGAAGACGCTGTCGCCGTAACGGAAGCGGCAGTTGTTGCCCTCCCCGGTCACAAAGAAACCGTCGTTTTCCCCGGTGCGGAAGTCTTCCTCATCGAGATAGAGCGTGAACTTTTCTTCATAAGGCTTGCCGTCGTACGGGCAATAGCAGGCGCAGGCCCCGCATTCGTCGCAGAATTCGGCGATATGCAGCATGGAGCGTGTGCCGTCCGGCAGCGTGATTCGGAGATAGGCGCGGTTCGGGCAGCACTCCACGCAGGATTCGCAGACTGTCTCGCACTCGAGGCAGCGACCGCTCTCCGGGCATTTGGCGCAGTCGGCCACCATCTTGCTGCGCTTTTGTAGGAACCCAAGATCCGGTGCCTCGTTGAAGGGTAGCCAGCGGTCCCCATGAAAGCGGATCAGCCGGGAGGCAAACTTCTGTGCGTCGGCGACCGCCTCGGCCACCGAGGTACGGCCGCGCGCGGCGTCGCCGATCACCGAGACATCCCTGTCAGCCTCTTCAAAGAGCGGGGACGCGGGACGCTCTCCCAGCGCCGCGAGCACGCAATCCGCCTCCACCTTATCTTTTTCGCCGGTGTCGATCATCGGAACGGTGCCGTCCTTCTGTGGCTCGCCGGGCGCGGTTTTGTGGCAGAGCAGCCACCCGCCGCGGAGTCCGGTCGGCAGAAGCAGCTCCCGGAACTGGATGCCCTCGCTCTTCGCGGCGGCGATCATCTCCGGGCGCGCATCCGTCCGCCCCATCGGACAATCCGCCACAACGGTGACGGAGTCGACGGAAGGCAGGCGCTTGATACAGCGGGCGGCATCCACGGCCTCCATGCCGCTGCCGACGACCGCCACGTTTCCAACATAGGATTCCGAGAGGGAATCCGGATTTCTCTTATAGGCTTCGAGAAATTCCAGCGCGCTGGTGCTCTTCCCGAAGGCGAGCTTCAGCGGAATCGACTCCTCCGCACCGACGGCGAGCACGATATGCTCATACCCAAGATCCCGGAGTTCCTGTAAGGACGTGACCTCGTGATCGAGCTCCAGCTCGACGCCGAGGGCCTGCATCAGCGTGACGTCCCACTCGATATCCGAATCCGGAATGCGGAATTTCGGGATGTATTTCTGAACGGCGCCGCCCGGACGCCCGGATTTATCAAAAACGGTGACGAGGCAGCCCCTTCTCGCAAGGAAGGCAGCCGCGGCGATTCCGGCGGGGCCGCATCCGACGACGGCCACCCGCATGTTGTCCTTTTTTGTCTCGGATAGGGTGTCGAGGAGGTCGAAGCAGGCGTCTTTCGCTGTACGGTAGCGCTCGCCCCGGATGTCGATCGGGCATTCGTAGAAACGGCGGGTACAGGCATCCATGCACGGATGGGCGCAGATCGCGCCGGTCGTAAAGGGCAGAGGGTTCCGCTCAAGGATGACGCCGAGCGCCTCCTTCTTCTTTCCCTCCTTAATCAGGCGGAGAAGATAGGGAATATCCTGCCCCAGCGGGCAGGCGTTCCGGCAGGGAGAGATCCGGCAGGTTCCGGTCGGGATCGGGCCGGGCGTCTTTTTTGCAGAGAGCAGATAGCGGTTTTTATACCTTCCGCTCTCGTAGACCTCTTTTTCAATATCCGGCAGGCTGCTCGTAAAAATGCCGGAGAACTGTGCGTAATCGCAGCGGGAGACCGCGTCGGCGATCTGCTTGAGGCGGATATGGGCGCCGGGCTTCATCATCTCGGAGGCAAATGTGACCGGCCAGACCCCGGCTTCAAAGAGCTTCGCCGCGGTCGAGATGTCGGCGCCGCCGGAATAGGAAATGCGTAAACCTCCGCCGTATTCGTTGGCAATCTTTTCGGCGAGCGCAAACGTGACCGGGAACAGCGCCTTTCCGGTGAGAAGCATCTCGTCGCCGGGCAGCGCCCCCTGTCTGCGGACGGGTAGGCCGCCGCTGATCTTGACGCCGAATTCGAGGCGGTAGGAGTCGGCAAGGGATTGCAGGCGCAGGAACGTGGCCTTTGCGTCGTCAAACTGCACATCCCGGTCGAAGCGCTCCTTATCGAGCTCCAGATCGCCGTAGCCGTTGATATCCAGAATCCCCCGGACGCCGTAATAGCCGAGCATCGTCGGATCAATCTGTACGAAAGTATGGAGCTTTTTTTCCTCGATGAGCCATGCGGCCGCGGCTTCGATCTCCTCTACCGTGGCGCCGGGCGCCGGCACATAAGTGACGGAGTCGCTGACTTGGGCGCTGATGTCGGAGATATAGGAGCCGTCCACGCCGTCCAAAAGATCCATATGGGCGCGGGCCCAGTTTTCGCATTCGCGCCAGACCGGCGTGTATTCGGCGCTCCGGAGGCCCTCGATAAAGCTGTCGACGTCATGGGACTTCAGTTCCTCGAGGCTGCCGCCGAGCGACATGTTGAAGACAAAACCCTCCTGCACGCCGAGATCATAGCCGGAGGAGATCAGCTTGACCGCGTACCATGCCTTGACATACTCGTTAAAAGCCTGCTCCGTGGAAAGCTCCGTCGCGTTTCCGATATGAAACATCTCGCCGGGCACATCCATATAGGGCTTCGGCACCGGCTTCTGCTCCCCTGCGGAGAGAGCCTCTCCTACGGAGAGAGTGCGGAGCTCAATATATCGGGCTCCCGCCGCATAGGCCGCGACGATGCCCTGCGCGAGCTGCGTGACCGGACTTGCGGCAACGCCGATCGGGTTTTCGATCCGCTGACCGAAGACGGGGATTCTGGCCTTCCCCGCATGATAAAGATCCGTAACGCCGAAAATGCTCCCCCGGTCGTTATGCTCGGCAATGATCATGCCCATCAGCTTTTGAAAAGACAACGGCTTTAAAATCCCCATCTTATGGCCTCCGTACCTCGTTTTATCCCGCCGGCGGTTTTGCCGGAAACAAGATCCGCCGCAAAGAGCGGATATACTTATACAAAATAATAATAGCATGAACACGGGACGATTACAAGCCGCGCCGCCCCGGTTTTTCGCGCTTCCGCCTACGGGAAATCCCCTTTTATGCAGGTTTTCTTCGGGCCGGAATCTTACCCGCGCATACGAAAAATATAGATGTTGAGGGCCGCCTTTTCTCCGAGGATTCTTTTAAAAAATAAGCCATCCATCACGAGGACGAGAAAAGGCGCTTCTTTTTCTTCGTTGGAAACGGCATTTACAATGACGAATGCTTAAGGTATAATAAAATATTAGTTTGTATGGACGGAGGACACCGATGAAGGCCGCATTTTATACCCTTGGATGCAAGGTCAACCAATATGAGACGCAGATCATGGAACAGGAATTTCGTAAAGCCGGGTTTGAGGTCGTAGACTGTGAGGAGGAGGCGGACGCCTATATCGTCAACTCCTGCACCGTCACCGGCACCGGCGACCGGAAATCCCGCCAGATGGTGCACCGTTTTCGCCGGGAACATCCCGGTGCCGTCGTCGCGCTGACCGGCTGCTTTCCGCAGGCTTTTCCGGAGGAGGCGGCC
>ERZ795048.3138-NODE-3138-length-12631-cov-5.243321_pt1 | contig 12631 bp, 14 predicted proteins | sample MGYA00375132_ERZ795048 | MGnify/ENA primary metagenome ERZ795048 (study PRJEB30177, sample SAMN05720225) | activated sludge metagenome | isolation source: Anaerobic digester | place: Hong Kong | collected 2014-12-17 ...
ATCAATGCAATCTGCTTCAACGGTCATACTCGTTACCAGAGAAGCTTCTTCATCCTGACCGCCAGGTTTTCATAGAACCTTATCACAGCGGTCTTTGTGTTCGTACTGGCTATGATCCCGAATGAATCTTTATACTCGGGGATAATATATTCTTCGCCCGTAAAATCCTTACCTGTGAGATGGATGTTCCCTTCTATCATGGATAGATTGTAAGTCCTTACTTTTTTGAGATGATCCGGTCTTGAACTTTCGGCTATAAAACCCATGAAATACCACTTACCTTCATAATGAATTATCCTGACAGGCTCGACATGGACTTCTGTTCCGTTGTATATGAATTTTACAAGAAGCTGCTTCTTCATCGAATCCAGAAGTACGCACAGCATACGGTTGAACTTTATCTTCTGGCCTGACTTGAAATGCTCCGAGATGTGATATTCGATGCTGTCGGAGAGCTCGAGGCTGCTTTGCGACATATTGAGCTTCATAGCGTCTTCCATCATCCTGAGTATGAGCCCGTAATCGGCAGTGTTCCCGCTGCCGTCGTTTGAAGCGACATTTACAGGCGGGAAATAGTATTCCGATCTTATCATGCTTTTTACGAAGCTGTAAAAAAGAAGCATTTCGTTCGAACCAGTCCTGCCGTATTTTGCTTCTGAATAAACATCCAGGAAATCTTCCGCGTTCTCGATATTCCTCCGTCTCGAGGCAGCCTCATATCTCTTGTTCTTCATGCTGTAAATTATATCCACGCCGAAATGGTCCCTGATGTCCGAGACCGACCTCTTGACGGTACTTTCGCTTATCTCAGTGCCTGTTGTTTCCCTTACATGATCAATAACTTCCTGCCTGGAGAAATGCCCTTTCCTGTTGAGTTCGCTGATCATAAAGCCTATTCTGGAAACATTGTGCTTTTCGGTCATTTTCCTTCCCTGATCAGTAAAGATCTTATTACGAGCCTGATGAATCTGTATGTGTCGCGAAAGACGCTTATCGAACTGTGCGCTCCCTCATAGAGGGCCGAGATCGGGATGCTGTCTATTTTAAGCTTTTTTCTGCCGGCCTTTATGAGCAGCTCGGACTCCATCTCGAACCTGTCGCAGGTGATAACGAGATCTTTGACAGCTGCGGTCTTTATCAGTCTGTATCCCGACTGGCTGTCCGGTATTTTCTGCTTTGCCAGTAGAGAGACAATGTACGACGTCGTCCGGTTCGAGAACACGCGCTCCACAGGCATCGTCGAAGTATCTCCCAGCCTGTTCCCGACGATTATATCCGCATTTGTCTCTTCGTACTTCTTCACGAATTCAGGGATGTATCTGACATCGTGCTGGAGGTCCGAATCGAGCGTGATAAAGAACTCTACCCCGTTCTCCGCCATGTATTTGAAACCGGTTCTCAGCGCGGCTCCCTTTCCCCTGTTCCTTTTGTGGGATATAACTTCGACTTTCCTCTCGCGGCAGATGTCTTCCGTATCGTCAGTCGAGCCGTCGTTTACCACTATCGCCTGATCAAAAAGCCCCATCTTCTCAAGCCTGTCGAACAGATCGTCGATATATCTGGCTGAATTGTACGCCGGTATAAGTATCCTGAAATTTCTGTTTTCCATAGCTTGAAAGTTATGAATTTTAAGAGAATAATCAAGGTTAAAATAAAAAATAACTAAAATGCGTTTTCGATATGTGTAACAGAATTATCAGCTCCCGTCTTCGATGATTTTATGCCTATAACATCGAAACGGCAGTCTGTGTCCCCGATCTTCTTCTGGAGCATATAGATCTGTGCGAGTTTCCTCAATTTCTCCTGCTTTCTGTGATTGACGAGCAGCAGCGGCTCCCCGAATTCTTCTGTCTTGTAGGTCTTGACCTCGACGAATACGAGCACTCCGTCCTTTTTAGCTATAATGTCTATCTCGCCGAAAGTGGAATATCTGAAATTTCTGTCAACTATCCTGTAGCCGTTGTCTTCGAGGAATTGAGAGGCGATGGATTCGCCTCTGTCCCCCGTTTTTTTGTTGTCCGATCTTGAAGTGCGCATCAGTTCAGTTTTTTTCCGAGAGGAAGTTCCTTATCTATCTCGACTATCTTGAGCTTTTTACCCGCCTTGACCGAAAGAAGCATACCCTGGCTTTCTATGCCCATCAGAGTAGCAGGTTTCAGGTTCGAAGCCACAAGTACATGCTTTCCGACAGTATCCTCAGGTTTATAGAACTTCGCTATACCTGAAATTATCTGCCTTACATCACCGTTACCGAGGTCGATTTTTAGTTTGAGAAGCTTGTCGCTTCCTTCAACGTTCTCACATTCGAGTATCTTCCCTGTCTTTATCTCTACTTTCGCGAAATCTGTTATATCTATACCTTCTTCAGCAGGCTTAACTTTCACTTCGTGCTTTTTTTCCTCTTTCGCTTCGATCTCGATCTTCGGGAAGAGCGAAACAGCTTTATTGATCTCTCTGCCGGGTGTAAGTTTGCCCCACTCGAGTTCAGGCTCGACCGTCCCTTTGAAGATATCCTTGATCTCCTCGAACTTCTTCGGGATCACCGGCGATAGCAGCAGGCTCGTGAGCCTTACGGCTTCGAGGGCGTTGTACAGCACAGATCCGCAAAGCTCCTTATCCGCCTTCAGAAGCTGCCACGGCGCGCAGTCCTCGAGATACTTGTTCGTGTTCCTTATCATCTTCATAATGTCGTCAAGCGCGCGGTTCAGCTCGAAATCGTATATCAGCTGTTCAACGCCCGACAGAAGCGTTCTGAACTCGTTTATGAACATATCGCAGAACTCCGTCTTTTTGACCGGCGCCGGGATCTTCCCCTCGAAGTTCTTCGCGATCATGTGGCTTGCTCTGTTAAGAAGGTTGCCGAAGTCGTTCGCGAGCTCGACGTTATGCCTTTTCAGGAACGATTCCATCGAAAATATCCCGTCGTGGCCTAATGACATGTCGCGCAGAACGAAGAACCTGAACGAGGACGATCCGTATTTTTCGATTATCTCGTTCGGGTCAATGACGTTGCCTAAAGATTTGCTCATCTTTTTTCCGCCCTCTCCCATCCACCAGCCGTGAATGAGTATGTTCTCAGGCAGCTTCAGCTCCATACCCAGAAGCATGGTCGGCCAGTATATCGTATGGTGAAGTAGAATGTCTTTTGCCATCAGGTGCGTCGTCTCAGGCCAGTATTCATTGAATTTTGCTTCATCCTCCATGTAGCCGATTCCGTTTATATAATTCGTCAGAGCGTCGAACCATACGTAAGTCACGAAATCCTTATCGAACGGTATCTCTATACCCCACGGCATCTTTTCCTTTTTCCTGGAGATGCACAGCGGTCTGAGTCCCTGCTTGAGAATACCCAGAACCTCGTTCTTTCTGAACTTCGGATAAATGAAATCGTCGTGTTCGTTCAGGAATTTCTCGTATTCGCCGGCATATTTAGCCATATCGAAAAAGTAATTCTGTTCTTTTATCAGCGTGGTCGGCCTTCCGCATTCGGGACATTTGCCGTCGACAAGATCTTTTTCGGTAAAGAATGTCTCGCAGGGTGTGCAGTAATTCCCTTCGTAGTCGTCCTTGTAGATGTCGCCCTTGTCATAGAGTTTCTGCAGTATCGCCTGAACCTTTTTCGAGTGGGATTCCGAAGTGGTCCTGAAAAATATATCGTATTCTATATCGCATTTTTTAAACAGATCGTCGAACGCAGGTATCAGGCTGTCGCAGTAATCCTGAGGGCTCATGTTCTTTTCCACTGCCGCCTCATAGACCTTCTGTCCGTGCTCGTCAACACCCGTTATCATCACTGCGTCGTACCCGAAAAGTTTATAATATCTCTTCAGTGCATCGCACAGTATGGTAGTATAGGCGTGCCCCAGATGCGGCTTCCCGTTCACGTAATAGATAGGCGTCGTCAGGTATTTCTTCTTCATTAATTCCTCTTTTACTTATATTCAAATCAGCATAAAGCTAAAAAATCGCAGATATTTTGTCAACTGTTATTCGCCGGCTTCCTGCCGGACATATGGAAAAGTATCCCGCCGGCTGCGAAGAAGAAAGATACCGACATTATCCCGCCTCTTGTGGCAGCGTCCGCGGAAAATCCGGAACTCCTCAGGAGAAGCCCTGTCACTGCTATGAACAGCGGTCCCAGTATCACAGCGAACTTGCCGATCATATTGTAGAAACCGAAGAACTCCCCTTCCCTGTTCTCGGGTATTATGCAGGCGAAATACGACCTTGACAGCGCCTGTATACCGCCCTGAACCAGCCCGACCGTCACCGCAAGCGCGTAAAAGTGCGTTTCGTTCTTCATGAACGCGCCGAGGACAGATACTCCAAGATAGACCGCGATCGTGAAATAAATGCCCTTTCTGGCCCCTTTAACGCCCTTGAACAGAATGCCCGTAAGAAGCGCGGCCGGGAATCCGACGAACTGGGTTATCAGAATGGCTTTTATGAGAGCTCCGCTCTCGAATCCCAGCGCCCTGCCGTAATTTACCGCCATCCTGATAATAGTGTCGACGCCGTCAATATAGAACCAGTACGCCAGAAGAAACATAAATACGCCTTTTATCCTTCTGATGTGCGACAGAGTGTCAACGATCTTCTTGAACCCGGCCGCGAGATCGTGCGAGTGAGCCTCTTTGACTTCAGGTTTCCTTTCTGTTACGAACCTGAACAGCGGGATCGAGAACACAAGCCACCATATGCCGACGCTTACGAACGACAGTTTAACGGCAGTGGGGCTGTCTGAAATACCCATCAGTTCCGGCTTCGTTGCGGCAAGTATGTTAAGCGCGAGCAGAATACCTCCTCCCAGATATCCGAGCGAGTAGCCCAGCGCGGAAACGAAGTTGAGCGTTCCTGTGCCGGCGACGCTGCTGAGGAGCGAATCGTAGAATATTATCCCGCCTGAGAAGCAGAACGAGGAGAACGAGAACAGCAGAAGCGCCGGCAGCCAGCTTCCTCCGGGCACAAAGAAAAGGCAGGCGGTCGAAAGCGAACCGGCTAAGGTCGCGTAGAACAGGTACCTTTTCTTTGAGCCCGCAAGGTCCGACAGCGCGCCGGTAACAGGAGAGACCGCCATCAGTATGACGCCTGTCACCGATGTGGCTATCCCCAGCCTGGCGGTCGTTACGGTCGGGTCCTGACCCGCGCTCCAGTGATCGCTGAAGAAAAGCGGGAAAAAAACAGCCAGCACGGTCGTTGCGTAAGCCGAGTTCGCCCAGTCGTAAAGCGCCCAGCTGACGCTCTCTCTGTTTATTTTATCCCTGAAAGCCATTCCTTAACATCCCCAATACTAAAAAGGACAGGCTCAGCCTGTCCTTAATTGACTCTACTGATTCTGTTTGAAGCCGTAATAATACATCCATTCTCCGTCACCTTCCGATTCCCCGAAGGACTGGACTTTAAGATAATACGTCCCGTTGTGTATCGGTGTGATGTAGAAAACTTTGTATGTGCTCACATCCACCTCGTCGTTGAAAAAATTCTCGACGAAATTGTTACCGTAGAATGAAGCTCTTATATTATTGAGATTATTCGCACCTCCTATCACAAAAGCGTATGAGTTGCCTTTATAAAGCGTGAAAGTGGCATAAACATTTGGAGTTTCGTCAAAATAACCTGTCTTCATATCGCCGTTAGTGTAATATCCCTGGGCGAGTATCTCTTTTTTTGATTCGTGGAAAAGAAATTCCGTATTTGTTATGTTCTCATCCCATTCTTCTTCTTCATCCTGCGCAAACAACTGAAAAACAGGTATGAGCATTACTATCAGAAGCATCAGAATGAAAGGCTTTCTCAAGGAAGTTCTCAACATTATTTACCTCCTTTCTTTCTTTTAGCAATTATCAGAATAAAAATGATTGCAATAGCTCCGTATATGAAAAACCATTTCATGCCGTTCTCTCCGGCAATACCGGGATCACCGCCCTTCCTGGCCTGAGCTACTATAGATCTGTTGATTTTTGACGATATCTCATATAATTTTTCGATATTTTCAAGCGGTATGGGATTGCCTGATCCTACTTCGCAAAGACGGCTAATCTCGGGCATCATCAAAGAAATCTCCTTCACTTCAGCGTTATTGCCGTTGAGAGGTTTTATGTTCTTTACGGCTTCCGAGAAGTACTGAATAAGCTCCGGCTGGTATAAGATCACCGAAGCGTCCGGAGAATAATTTGATTTCAGGGCTTTAGAAACGATGTGAAGCCCCTCCATCCAGCCGCCGACGCTTGCGAGTTCGACGAAATCGGGATCGTATTTATACATTTCATCCTTGATCTTAAGGTGAATGTCATCCAGGATCGACCTTAATTCTGTCCAGTTGTTTTCATCCAGCAGCCTCAGTATCTCGTCTTCCTCAACGAACATTTCGCTTTTTGCTCCGAAATTTTCCGCCAGGTCCCTGCATATTCTGAACATTTCTCCCGTATTCTTCCTGTCCTGTGCCTGAATAGCTATAAATCCCTGCGCTACTCTTACTCCGAGGTTCAAAGCTATTTTATAATTATCTGAATAATTGGTGCTTTTATCATAAGTGACTACGTCTTTCCAGTTGACTTCAGAGAGCATATCCAGCGCCATTATGATCTCGGACGGCGCAGGTACGATCACATTGGTCTTGAACAGAGCTTTTTCCTCTTCCGAAAGTCCGTCCTGCGAAAATAATATAGCTGCTGACAAAAGGAAAATTAATAACTTAAAATATTTCATCACTCCTCCGGCTTTACGGTTAAAATTTAAGGCAGTTAAAATATATTAAGATTGAAAGATAAATGCAATTATTTAATAATTAATTTTTTAGATTGCGTATACCCTTATCGCCTATATCCGTCCTGCAGTATTTGTCACTGAATTCGATCTCTGAAGCGGCTCTGTATGCTCTTTCCTTTGCCTCGATCAGACTAGGCTCGCTACTTACAAGGTTGAGAACTCTGCCGCCTGCAGTAACGATCTTTCCGTCAGAGAGTTTTGTCCCCGCGTGAATTATATCTGCATAAGAAGCTTTTTCAAGTCCTTTGATCTCATATCCGGTCTGATATTTTCCCGGATAACCGCCTGACGCGAGGACGAGACATAAACAATACTCATTTTTTACGGGAAGCAGGCCGTTGGAATCGAATCCGCCTGCTGAAGCTTTGTAAAGCAGATCTGTCAGGTCTCCGTCAAAAAGCGGAAGGACGACCTGTGTTTCAGGATCTCCGAAACGGCAGTTGTACTCGATAACTTTAGGACCGTCCGGCGTGATCATCAGGCCTGCGAACAGCACGCCCGTATAAGGCCTTCCCTCCTTTCGCATCGCTTCAAAGGTAGGTGCTATTATCTTATCCTCTATCTCTTTCATAAGTACAGGCGTAATAACCGGCGCGGGTGCGTACGAACCCATTCCGCCTGTGTTCGGTCCTCTGTCGCCGTCAAAAACGGCCTTGTGGTCCTGCGCGGGTGCGAATATCCTGTAGTATTTCCCGTCCGTCACAGCGAACACGGAAGCTTCTTCACCGGCCATGAACTCTTCGATCACTACTTCGTCTCCCGCAGAACCGAAACATCTGTCGGACATGATACTGCTGACTGCTTCCAGACTTTCCTCGAGCGTCATGCATACTTTTGCGCCCTTTCCCACGGCGAGCCCGCTCGCCTTAACGACGATAGGGTGTTTAGACGATCTCAGATGTTCTACTGCTTCTTCCGCATTTTTAAATATCCTGTAGTCCGCCGTCGGGATGTGATACTTACGCATAAGCTCTTTCGAGAATGCTTTGCTGGCCTCTAACTCCGCCGCCGCTTTTGTCGGACCGAAAACAGTCAATCCGCTCTTTCTGAATGAATCAACTATTCCGTCTGTCAGCGGATTCTCGGGGCCTACAACAGTAAGATCAATACTTTTATCCTTGGCGAACTTTATAAGACCGTCATGATCTTTAGTATCTATGTTAACATTCTCGGCATCAACAGCTGTTCCCGCATTTCCGGGTATACAGAAAATTCTTCCCGACTTACTGCTTTCCCTCAATTTTTTTATAATGGCGTGCTCCCTTCCGCCGGACCCTATCACAAGTATATTCATATATCTAAAACTCCGTAAATAAAAAAGGTCTGAGAATCAGACCTTTTTATCAATTTATCTTGTTGTGTTGAACGTGATCCTCTGGGACATCCTCACCGGTACAGGTTTATCCCTCTGCATACCCGGTTTGAACCTCACACCTTCGATCGCTTTGATCGCGACTTCGCCAAATCCCATATCCGCCGGTTTTTCAAGCGTGATCTCAATGTTAGTCGGTACTCCCTCTTTTGAGCAGACGAACTTGAGAATGACTTTTCCTGATGTTCCCGTTTTTTTCGCCAGAGGCGGATAATTCTTGGTTATAAAATCGGTGATCTTCTGGGCGTTGCCCGGGAGCAGCTCCGGTTTTTCCTGTATAGCATAGAAATCGAATATCTCGTCTTCGGCTACTGACGGCGGAGGCGGAGGCGGAGGCGGTTCCGATCTTATGTCGAAATCGGCCGTCTCTATCTCAAGTTCAACGTCCTCTTCAAGTTCTTCCTCGTCTTCAACGGCTATCGGGATCCTGACTATAGCAGGTTTGACTGTCTTCTTTACCTGCTCAGTCACTTCCACTTTCTCGATCTCTATCTCATCCGAGATCGAATTCTCAAGTTTGACCACGGTCTGAAACTTATGAAACGCCGCGAAGATGAAAGTCAGTCCGAGGAATACGATAATAGCCGCTATTTCGGATATCTTTGATTCCTTCTCGGCCATTTCCCCTACATTATATGACATATAATAACTCCATTCTTCAATTACAGGCTTTCTTACTTCGTTTTAGTTGCGTACACTATCCTGCGGGCATCGGCTTCCTGCAAAGCTCTCTGTACCTTGTCGACAATGTCATTTTTGCAGTTCTCGTCAATTTTCAGAGATACGACGATCCTCGGATTGTTCGTCCTTTTGAGATACATTATTGAAGTCACCTCTTTAGGTGACAGAAGCTTGTCGTCAACGCTCACTCTTTCGCTGGTGTCGACAAAACAGTAAGTAAGGTTCCTTTTACCCTCGATCTTCTGCGCGTTATCGGTTGAAGGGATCTTTACAGGCAGTCCTCTGAATTCAACGAATACCGTACTGGTCATGAAGAAGATTAAAAGCATGAAGATAATATCGGGCATTGAAGCCGTTGATATCTGTCCCTGCGGTGGTTTCTTGGTCGTTCCTATCATAATCTTCCTTAATTTTGTATTATTGAGCTAATGATATCCTGTCTATCTTTGCGTTCTTTATCTGATCCAGTATCTCTACATAATTCTTATAAGTCGAACCAGGTGTAACTTTAATGGAAACGATTATAGAGTCACCCTGAGCCGATATCTCCCTGTCAAGAAGGGTCAGCTGATTTTTTATCTGCTGTATGCTGACTTCCTCTTCCTTTCCTTTTTTACCCAGAAGTATCTGGTTGTCATCGTTTAGGAAAACGTTCACGACACCCTTGACTTTCGTCGGGGTCGCATCATCAGCTTTCTGCGGCAGAACGAACTTGATCCCCTTGTCGGTGGATACAGTCGTAGTTACAAGAAAGAACACAAGCAGAAGAAAAGTAATATCGGCCATAGACGACGCGTTAAATTCCCCAACCTTTCTTTCGGTTTTTTTCAGCATTTCTTTCTCGCTTTATTATTTTGTTTGCATTTCTACGAATGTTTCAACAAGAGCAACACTTGTTTCTTCCATATCCATCTGTCTTTTATCGATGATCGACTGGAAAACGTTCTGGAAAGTCTGAATGATGATAGCCACGATCAGACCGAATGCCGTTGTCAGAAGAGCCTCGGATATACCGCCCGCAACGATCGAGGGTGAAATATCATTTGCCGCTGCGATAGCGTCCATGGCACCGACCATTCCCCATACCGTTCCGAGGAACCCGAGCATAGGTGCAAGAGCTACTACTGTTGACAGCCAGATCATTCCGCTCCACAGATAAGTTACCTGCATACTTCCTTCGTTAACCAATGCTTTCTCAACATTTTCAATACCGTATTTAAGATTCTTGAGCCCTGCGGCGACAAGTTCTTCAACAGGTTTTGTTCCCTTAACGTGCTTCAAAGCTCCATCAACGCCCTGTGTTGCAAGCGCTTTTTTTACATCAGACATCAGTTGTCCGGCGTTCCTTCCGGTTCCGAGCAGTGCAAAAAGTTTGTAAAGGCTGATTATGATACCTATTATGAAGAGTATCAGGATTGGCCACATAAACGCTCCGCCTTTTACAAAATATTCAGTCATTTTTTCCTCCGGTTTTTCTGTTTTTTATTTTAATTTTTCGATCTCTTTTCATTATTTGCCCTCAGGCTCGATAAGAGGCTCTTAAGTTAATTCGTTTTTAATAAATTGTCAAGATATAATTTCTTTTATTTTTCGACTAAAAATTGTTCAACTCGGTATTGATTAAATGAACAAACATTGTTAAATTCACGGACTGAAATTTAATTATTGCGGGATATTAATAATGTACAGAACTAACAGCTGCGGCGAACTGAGAAAAACCGACGAAGGCAAAAGAGTCGTTTTATCGGGATGGATACATAAGTACAGAAACCTGGGGGGACTTGTATTTTTTGATCTGAGGGACAAAAGCGGTATTACACAGATCATCTTCGATCCTAACTCTCTGGGAGAAGAGATCATGGAAACGGCGAACAGGTGCAGGAACGAATATGTCGTCACAATATCAGGTATCGTAAGAGTCAAACCCGAACCTAATAAAAATCTGTCCACAGGAGAGATCGAGATCGCCGCCGACAGTATAGTCATAGAGAACGCTTCGAAAACACCTCCGTTCAATTTTCTTGACGGAAAAAGCGACGCAAAGGAGGACCTGAGGCTTCAGTACCGCTACATTGATCTGAGAAGCTCCAAGATGACGCAGAACCTTCTTGTCAGGCATAAAGTTACAATGGCTGTCAGAAATTATCTTTCGGATAAAGGTTTTATCGAGATCGAGACACCTACGTTCAGCAAAAGCACGCCCGAAGGAGCGAGGGATTATCTGGTCCCTTCCCGGATCTTCCCCGGTAATTTCTTTGCCCTGCCGCAGAGTCCTCAGATATATAAGCAGTTACTGATGGTAGCCGGTCAGGATAAATATTTTCAGATCGCAAGATGTTACAGGGATGAAGATTCAAGAGGAGACCGCCAGCCTGAATTTACTCAAATCGATATTGAAACCAGTTTTCCTTCTGAAAACGAGATCTTTGAGTTGACGGAAGAACTGATGAAGAGAAGTTTCAGTCAGGGAATTGATGTTGAAATACAGACACCGTTTCCAAGGATACCATACCTGCAGGCAATGGAAGATTATGGTGTTGACAAACCGGATATCAGATTCGGTCTTAAGCTGAAAAACATCACTGCTGCTACAAGGAATTCCGGTTTTAAAGTTTTTGCTGATGCTCAGGCTGTTAAATTTCTGGCTGTAAGCGGCCTTGAAAATTTGAGCAGAAAACAAATAGGTGAGTATGAAGACTATGCTAAGCATCTGGGCGCAAAAGGTTTAGCGTTCGTTAAGGTTACGGGCGGTAAATTAGAAGGCGGTATCTCCAAGTTCCTATCAGAACCTGAAGCCGATGAAATAATGGTTAAAAGTGAGCTGAAAAGTGACGGAATCATTTTTTTTGCGGCGGATAAACTCAGCCTGGCAAATAAAGTTCTCGGGAATTTACGGAACAGGATCGCGAAAGAATTGAAACTGTATAGAGAAGATGATTACAGATTTTGTTTTATTGTTGATTTTCCGATGTTCGAATTTTCTGAAGAAGAAAACCGCTGGCAGGCAATGCATCACATGTTCACAATGCCTAAACCTGAGTTTTTAGAAGATATGAAAAAAGGCGAAAATCTGGACAACATTCTGGGTCAGTTATATGATCTGGTATTAAATGGAGTTGAGCTTTCGTCGGGCAGTATCAGGATACATGACAGTGAACTTCAGGAAAAAGTATTTTCGATTTTGGGAATGAGTAAAGAAGAATACGAAAATAAATTCGGATTTATGTTAAACGCTTTTAAATACGGCGCGCCTCCTCACGGCGGGATCGCTCACGGCTTGGACAGAATGATAATGCTGATGTGTCATGAAGACACGATCCGTGATGTTATAGCCTTTCCTAAAACAAAGAACCAGAACTGCCTGATGATGGAAGCCCCTTCACAAGTTTCGCCGGAACAGCTTGAGGAGCTTTCGATAAGTATCGTAAAGGAGAAATAATATAATGAATGAAATGAAATACGAAGACGCCGTGAAGAAGCTGACTGAAATAATGGAAAAACTTGAATCGGGAGAAGTCCCTTTGGATAAAACATTCGAACTCTACGAGGAAGGTAAGAAGCTCATAACTTTCTGTAGGAACCAGCTTACCGAGGCTGAAGGAAAGATACTCAAGATTTCCAGGAACGGTACCGAGGAAATAAAATAGAAAAGAACAGATCACTGATATTTATGGGAACTCCCCCTTTCGCCGTCTGCTCGCTGAAAGCTCTGCGCGAAAGAGGTTTCGATATAAAAGCGGTCGTCACGCAGCCCGATAAAGAGAGAGGGCGCGGCAGAAAAGTGAGTTTCACTCCTGTAAAAGAGGCTGC
>ERZ795048.3140-NODE-3140-length-12625-cov-22.613365_pt1 | contig 12625 bp, 16 predicted proteins | sample MGYA00375132_ERZ795048 | MGnify/ENA primary metagenome ERZ795048 (study PRJEB30177, sample SAMN05720225) | activated sludge metagenome | isolation source: Anaerobic digester | place: Hong Kong | collected 2014-12-17 ...
TCGGCATCAATACGGTCTATTATTCCAAACTGGTATGTATCAGCGACATGGATACGCTTCCGATGGGAAAAATCATTGCCAGTTCGCTCTTTGTTATGTTAAATAAGATCAGATATAAAGGCTCTACCAAGACCGAAGTCATGAAACCGTGGGCTAAAAAATTCACCGCTAAACTGGATACCTTGATGTTTTTGTCCTATATCGACGATGAGGGTTATCCTGTCATCGTTCCCATAATCCAGGCCCAGTCGGCCTCTACCGACCGGATCGTTTGGAAAAACAAACCGTTCGGAGAAAGACAGCTTTCCCTGAAACAAGGACAGAAGATCGCCATTCTCGGGTTTTCAATGTCGATGGAAACCGTCTTGCTCAAAGGAGAATTTTCCGGATTCGACAAGCGAGGGTTCGGATATTTGGCGATCGAACGGGTATATAACTCGATGCCACCGGTACACAAATACGTCTACGAAGAGAATGAAGCATGCTGAAAAATGCCAGCAAGACGGAAAAAGTGGTGGAAAGTATCCGTAACCGGATAATATCCGGCGAACTAATACCGGGCGACAAACTCCCGCCGTTAAGAGAACTGGTTTCGATATATAACGCAAGCAGGAGCGTCATCAACCAGGCAATCGGAACACTTAGCGCCAAAGGCTATCTCGAAGTGAAACCAAGACAATACATCATGGTTAACGATATCTGGGCTTCCGGCAATCTGGAGATTGTCAACGACGTGTACTTCGCTCCCAAAAGCCGTTATAAATCCAGGGCGATTAGAGAAATGCTCAAAGCGAGAAAAATGGCGGAAATGGCTTCGCTTGGCGAAATAACACCTGACAATATTCCAAATCTTTCACAACTGAAAATAATATATGCCGAAGAAAAAAAATGGCTTGGACAGAAATCGGCTGATATCGGGATCATTGCCGATCTGGACTCGAAATTTCATGAAGAAGTGGTGAGTCTTTCAAACAATTACGTGCTTTCGCTCTTGTATCTTGCTTTTAAGAATATCGGGGATGATCTGATCAGAAAATTCTATTTCTGCGTCAACGAAACAGATTGTCCGATCAACTGGCACGGGCAATTCATCGAAGCGTTGGAAAATAAAGATATCGGTAATGCTAAAATAATCTGGCTTAAGCTTCTTTCCAAGGGGGAAGAAGTGATATTGCAAAACATCGACTGAAAAGCAGATCGGCAACGATCTGTTTTTTTTAATTATCTATGTAAAGCATACTTGACATTAATCGATTCATGTCATATGATAAGGGCGGAGATGAGAAAAGATGATTTTGGGAAATAATCTTCGGCGGCTTCGTTTTGAAAATGGCGAAATGTCGCAACAGGATTTAGCGGATCTAGTAGGCGTTTCAAGAATGACGATCTATTCGATCGAGAAACTGAAATACACTCCCTCCGCATCGCTGGCTTTGAAAATCGCCAATGTGTTCAAGTGTCCCTTCGACAAAGTTTTCTTTTTTAAAACTAAAACTATCGGGGAGGATGAATGAGATGACTTCGAGACAGATAAAATTAGTCATATTCGGGGGCGTCACGCTTCTTTGTTTCGTTTATGTGGCGGTGGCTTTCGCGATCATCAAAAATCAACTGGTTCCTTCGCTTGCCGAACCAACTTTGCTGATAAACTATTTATCATACGGCATCATGATCGCCTTCGTCGTTTTCGGCGTCTATTGTCTTCTGATGCTGAGGGATGCCCTGATCCAGATCGTCCAGATCCGTTCGGGAATCATATATCCGTCTTTACTTGTAGTTTTGACGGTTTTGGGCGGAGTGGCGATTTTAGCGGATATCACATTGCTTTCTGATATCGGAAAGGAATATCTTCAGTTCGATGTCGCTGGAGAATGGAAAATGCTTTTTGGCATCTGGGCTTTCCAAACCGTTACCATCATTTTTCAAATTGTCATGTCCTGTTGTCATGATGTAGCCGGCAACAAGCTGACGGAAAAGCTTCAGCACATGAGTGATTCCCTCTATGTTTCAACCTTTCAGGTGATGCTGATATCCTCGATATTGGGACTGATATCCATTTTCACGACGTTTTTCTGGGCGAACAGACTACCGGAGTTGTCAAAATATGCTACCGGTCTGATGATCGTCCTTTGCATTTTGAGCGTTTTGCCGGCGGCTGTAATCATCTGTCATCTCATTATCAGGAATCGCCGCCGCGGTTTCAACGACTGGTTCGACGAAAGGCAATGGGACAATCTGTCGAAAGGCGGAATGGTCACCGTGATTACCGGTGTATGTTTCCTGATCCTTTCGATCATCGTTTCCCAGCTTGCCAGCGGCATCGATCCCGGTTATCTGTTATTGACTGTGTTATTTGCCGAGATCGGCGTGTTTTCCGCTTTTGTGCTCAGCCGTAATCGTATTGATGACTGAATCCCGGATGAACCGGGATTTTTTTATGAAAGAAAGGTTATTGCCATAAGCTTTTTATTGTATAATTATGGTAGAGTCAAACGATAAAGGAATGGCTTTTTTTATGAAAAAATACTTTATGTATTTTTGGAAAGACAAAGTATTCGTCATCACTTTTGTTTTTACCGCGATTTCATGTTTTTTCATCACTCCGTCGATGGAATATCTGGATTATGTGGATTGGAAAGTGCCATTCATCATGTTTTCTCTGATGGTTGCCGTGGCTGGTATGTACGAGGCCGACCTTTTCGGATATATGAGTATAAAAATGGTTTTGCGGTTTCATACTTTGCGTTGGATCGCATTGTCAATCATTATGGCATCTTTTTTTCTCGGCATGTTGGTGACGAATGACGCGGTGCTTCTGACCTTTGTTCCTTTCACCATTCTTGTTACCAAACAGACTGGGCAGGAAAAATATGCTATAACGATTATCGCTCTCCAGACAATTGCCGCTAATCTCGGATCAGCCCTGACGCCGATGGGTGATCCGCAAAATATCTATCTGTATGCCTATTATGGTATCCGATTTGGAGATTTTCTCAGAGTGATGGCGCCGGTGGCCATTGGCGGATTTTTTATTCTTATAACAATGACAGGCGCTTTTGTTCCCAATATTTTTTCCGAGCCAGTAATGATAGCGCCGAAGATCAACCGAAAAAAAACTATCGTCGCTCTGATGATTTTTCTGAATGCTTTGCTTTGTATTTTGCGTGTGTATTCGGAATGGATAGCCATCATAGTAACTGTTGTTATGGTTTTGATATTTGATCGCAAACTGTTAAAAAAACCGGATTACACCTTGATATTGACATTTATTGCTTTCTTCATTTTTACAGGCAATCTTGGTAAAATACCGGGAATCGTCTCGTTCGTATCGGGTCGTTTGGAGAATGGAACATCGGTCTATCTTTCCGGTTTTTTCTTGAGCCAGTTTATTTCCAATGTGCCTTCATCCGTCTTGTTGGCGACATTTACAAAACAGGAGTACTGGCCATATCTTTTACAAGGCGTAAATGTTGGCGCTATGGGAACATTGATCGCATCGCTTGCCAGTTTGATCGCTTTAAAATTCGTTTTGAAGGAATTTCCCAGACAGGGAAAAGAATATATTCTTACATACTCATTTTTTTGTTTTATTGCAATACTAGTCATCACTATGGCTGTTTTCATATTTGATGGTATATGAGTAAAACCGGAGATAAAAAAACCCGGTCTTTTTTTTGTAAAAACAGTATTGTGTTATGCACACTAATGTGATATCATATTACTGTGCAATACACAGAAAGGGGTGGCATGATGAATTCCCAATTCAAAAAAGGGATAATAGAAATGTGCGTCCTCGAGTTGATAAGTCATCGCGACATGTATGGATTCGAAGTGATTGAACGCTTGTCCGAGGACATTGACGTGAACGACAACACCATCTATCCCATTTTGAGGCGGCTTACCGAACAGGGTTATTTCGATAATTATGTCGAATCAACTAGCATGGGAGCGCCGCGAAAATATTTTCGGATTACGGAAAAAGGTTCTGGAAAACTGACTGAATACAAAACCGAGTGGGACAAATTTCTCAAAGGAGTATCAAGAATAATGGAGGAGAAGGCAAAGTGAAAAAAGAATATCTGGCGAAACTGAAACAGAAACTGGAAGAAAAAGATTTTGATAAAAGCGAAATTAACGACATCATCGACGATTACGACAGGATGTACGATGATGCTTTGTTGAAAGGAATGGAAGATGCGGACATAATGAATTTTCTTGGCGATCCCGACAGAATCGCTTTCGATCTGTGCGATGGAAAAATAAGAAAACAGAACCGAAAGAACAACGGGAAAATCGTTGCCATAATGCCGTTTGTTTCTCTGATTTTATTTTTTATCATGGGATATGCTTTTCATTTGTGGCATCCCGGATGGCTGGTTTTCCTGTTGATACCCGTGACAGCCATAATTGCCGGAGCGCGCAAGGATAAGAATGGAACACTCATTGCCCTGATGCCTTTTATCGCTACCGCCATATACCTGGGGTTTGGATTCGGCATGAATCTCTGGCACCCGACATGGCTGATTTTCTTTTTGATACCGGTGACAGCCATTTGCAGCGGACAAACCAGATTGCTTGGCAAACTGACCGCTTTGACGCCATTCATCGCCGTCACCGCATTTTTCATTCTGGGAGAGTACGGTTATTATCATCCCGGATGGTTGGTGTTTTTCCTTATACCGATGGTTGGCGTCTTGAATGAAAAGCATGTATGGAAAGCCGTGATTTATGAAGCATCATTCGTCATAGCTATCGCTTTATATCTCGCGATCGGATACTTGAATCCGATTTGGGCACAGGCATGGCTCGTTTTCTTGCTTCCGGTCATTGTTTCCTTGTTGTTCGGAGAATACAACTTCCAAATAGACGGCATGTCCGTCGGCATCAGAATACTCACAATTGTGCTGATCGTTATTTACGTCCTGTTCGGATTTTTGTTTCAAACTTGGAGTTATCTCTGGCTGATTTTTCTCTTGATTCCCGTTGCCGCAATTATCGGCAATGGCAAGGGAATGCAGAAAAAACTTGTAGCACTGAGTCCTTTTGTCGCTACCGTTGCCTTTTTTCTTCTGGGGTATCTCGGAGGTTACTGGCAGTATTCATGGATGGCATTTCTGTTGATTCCGATGACTGCGATCCTCACCAAAGGAAAAGAAGAATAATAATAAAAAAGGTCCGCTTCGGTTGAAGCGGACCCTTTATCATACACTGCTTCCGCCCGAAAGAAGAGACAGAAGCAAAACAGCATAGCATAAGGGAATCATCAGGACAAGGTAATTGACGCAAAAAGCCATGATGGTTTCCTTTTTCCATTTGCTGGATTTTTTATATATAAACCATCCAAATCCCGCCGTAAGCAATAAAACAAAAAAGAGAAATATCACGCCGAACCAGTAAAAGGTGTTTATTCCGTAAAACAAGACATATGCCGGAACAAGCAAAGAAGCGTAAAAACCGAGCGGGAAGACGATTTCCATTCTGACACGAAGAGAATGGCCGGAATCGTCAGGAAGAGCTTTTGAACGGAAAATCCAAAATAAGATAACAAATAATAGCGCTCCTACGAAAACCACAATGTTTAAACGGTTTACCAAAAGGTTTCTTTCGCTTGAAATGTATCCCGGATTAGAATTATAGAATGAGTATAGGATACTAAGGCAAGCCAGTATTGGAACAAGAAGGAATCCCAGTATCAAAGAAAGCGTCACTGACTGACGGGGTTTATTCATGGGCTTTATGGAAAATGGCATGTATATGAGAGATGTGAGAATAGTTCCGGTTGCCAGGATATAACCGATATAAAAGAAAACATTTCCCGATGCTAGCGTGTTTATCCGGCTAAGATCTGCCTGTTCGAATCCGATATAAAAGAAAAGAAAGGCCACTTCATACTGTGTATGTATGGTTAGATCAGGTCTGATGATAAGAAAAAGAATATAGATGAAATAACCGAAATATGCAATCCCCAGAGCAAGAACCGGGACCAATGGCCTTTTTTTCATCCATGACAAAATGATAATAGGAATGCCGATTCCAATGACATAATAAAGAAATTTCAAAAAATAAGGACCGACCGAATTTGTGAAAACAAACCTCAGATAGACAAATCCAAGGAATGCGATGGTTACAAGCAAAGCCGAAGAAAGACGCAGCCATTTTTGAGATTTCATGAACGCACTTCCTTTCATGGGTTATCTTCCCATCCATTATATTACGCAAAACCGAAAATTTGTGTTTTCCAGTAAAAAAGAGTTGAAAAAAGCTCCCGCTTCATATAAAATATTAAGTGCTAAGTCCCGCAGGTGTAGTTTAATGGTAAAACGTCTGCTTGCCATGCAGATAATGGGGGTTCGATTCCCCTCGCTTGCTCCAGAAAAAAATAACAGCGATATCCATCGCTGTTTTTTGTTTATTCGGACTTGATTGACTGTTTATACCTTTTCCGGAAATCGGCCGGGGTCATACCGTTGATTTTTTTAAACACTTCGGTAAAATAACTTTGTGAACAGAATGCCAAAGAAGTGCTGATTTCGCCTACTGATTGATGGGTATATCGCAACATGTTTTCGGATTCATGGATTTTCATCTTCAGAATGCATTTCTGCAAAGTCATACCGGTCTGTTTCGAGAAGTATTGTGAGAAATAAGCCCGGGAAAGATTCACGTGGTTTGCCACATCGGCCAGATTAATCGAATAATGCAAATGGCTTTCGATATAATTGATGGCTTTTTGGATCGGTAATGAGTATTTCTGTCTTTGGCGTTCCTCTTTCACCCGCATAGCGAAAGTTTTGGCCATATTAGTAAGAAGAACCTGATAATCTGTGAAATCTTCGATTTCCCCCGAGTATTTGATAAACGAATATATTACTACGTAAATATCGTCGAAACCGACGCCGGCGTCAAATGCCGCTTTGGCAAGAAGAGTTGCAGCAGCGCCGAGAATCGCGCTGTTTTCTTTTTTGCTGGCGATTTTGAATTTGGCGGCAAGAGAGGAATCAATGATTAATTTTGCGACTTCCTCCTCATTTCCGGCCTTTATGGAATTATATATTTCGGAGATTTCTCTTAGATCGGGATTGGACTGGGGAATCAATCCGGGCCTGTCTGCATCATCTGGAAGGAAATCGGAACGTAAATTGTCAAAAGCGGGAGTATCAACATTGATCTTATTTTGCAGAATATCTTCGGTTCTATATTTTTTCCCGTCGATAGTGAAGCAAAGCAAAGAAAGATACTGAATGAACTTGCAGATGGACACGAAAGGAATGCTTCTGATTGTGTCGAGGCTGATTTCTTGACTGCAATTGGATGCTGATAGTAACGCATAATGAATTTCTGTTAGTGGTTTGGCGGTGATAGCCGGTCCGATAAAGAAACGATATGATCCGATTCTAAAAAGACCGTGAATTTCGATCCGGTTGAAAATAAGCAATTTTGGCAGGCCTTCTTTTATTTCTAGATCCTTTACATACGGAAAGATGGGAAGCGCGTCAAAATTAACTTGATTGAATGAGCACCAAAGTATGGAATTGTCATCATCGACAATTGTTGCCGGAAGATCGGAGTACTTGGTCAAAAATTCCATTTTCATGAACAAATTTGCCTTATTCATCTGTAATCACCATAAATAATTATAACATAATTATCATTTTTGGATGAATATATTTCTTTGAATATCAACATAAATGATTATCTGAAACCGTTTTCCGGTTTGTGATGAAAGCTAATGAAAAAAAGTCATGTGTTTTCCAAAAAAAAACCATTCGGAACATAAGCCTTTGTGGTATAATTTATTATGATGAAAGCGTTTGTAAAACAATAGAAAAGGAGCATATGAAGATTATGACGACAAGTCAGGAATTGCCTGATGAACTGACCATGATGGCCGTTGTCAAGGACAAACCCGAAAGGGGATTCACTTACACGCAGAAAAAGATTTCCACTAAACTGGGACCGCACGAAGTACTAATTAAAGTACTGACAACATCATTTTGCGGCACGGACTACCACATTTACGATTGGAATGCCTGGGCGCAAAAACGACTCAAATTACCTTTGACTGCTGGACATGAATTCAGTGGTGAAATCATCAAAATCGGAACGGATGTAAAGAGAGTAAAGGTAGGAGACATAGTCAGTGCAGAAACCCACATAATCTGCGGAGAATGCGAATTCTGCAAACGCGGGGAAGGCCACATATGCAAAAACACGAAAATAATCGGTGTCGATACCGATGGATGTTTTGCCCGTTATGTGAAAATTCCGGATGCCAATTGCTTCATTAACGATCCCGGACAGAACATGCTTTTCCTGTCAGTCCAGGAGCCTTTGGGGAATGCAGTTCATACGATCGCTCACTTTCCGGTCAAGGATAAAACAGTCGCCATCGTCGGTTGCGGACCGATCGGAATCATGGGAGTGGACGTTGCCAAAGCACTCGGAGCGAAATTGGTCATCGCCATTGAAATAACTCCATATAGACAAAATCTGGCAAGAAATATCGGAGCCGATTACGTGATCGATCCGACAAAGGAAGATGTTGTATCCAGAGTCATGGAAATCACAGATGGTGCCGGAGTGGACGTTGTAGGAGAATTTTCCGGTAGCAGCAAAGCAATCCAGCAGGCATTTAAATACATCAAAAAAGGTGGAGGAATGTCGATGCTCGGAATCCCGGACGCGGACATTCCGATCGATGTCGCCAATGACATCGTGTTCAAAGGCCTGAATATTTACGGCGTGACCGGAAGACGAATCTACGATACCTGGTATCAGGTGAGAGAACTTCTGGACAGCGGAAAGCTTCATCTCGACAAAATCATAACACATCAGTTCCCCTTGAAAGATATCAAAATTGCCGCCGAGCTGATGGGAGAAAAAAACTGCGGCAAAATCGTAATGTTCCCGGGAGATGAAATAGATGGGTAAATTGGATTATATCAACGAACTGGTGGAAGGACTGAAAAAGGACGGTGTATACCGGACCCTTCCGATCAATTACGGCCCCTGTGGCAATGTCATCGATTTGAATCATCATCAGGTTGTGAACCTTTCTTCTAACAATTATCTAGGCTTGGCGAATGATCCAAGGGTCAAGCAAGCCGCGATCGATGCCGTAAACAAATACGGCGCCGGCACCGGCAGCGTCAGAACGATCGTCGGCAATCAGGAACCACTAGAAGAACTCGAAAAGCTTCTGGCTGAATTCAAGCACGAGGAAGCCGTCGTGTGCTTCCAATCTGGATTAAACTGCAATATCGGCGTAATCCAGGCAGTTGCCCAAAAGGGAGACCTCATTATAAGCGACCAGCTGAACCATGCTTCGATTATCGACGGCACCAGACTCTCCAGAGCCGATAAGGCCGTTTTCAAACATTCCGATATGGAAGACTTGGAAAATGTCATCAAGGAGAACCGTGACAAATACGCTCATATTTTGATCATCACCGACGGTGTCTTCTCGATGGACGGCGATCTGGCGAAATTACCGCAAATCGTCGAACTGGCGGAAAAATACGACTGCCTAACCTATGTAGACGATGCCCATGGTAGCGGTGTTCTTGGCAAATCAGGCCGCGGAACCGTCGACCATTACAATCTTAACGGCCGTGTCGATTTCATCATCGGAACTCTGTCCAAAGCAATCGGTGTCATCGGCGGATATGTCGCAACGAAACAAGTGGTTCGCGAATGGTTGCTTCACCGGGCGCGTCCTTTGCTTTTCTCGACCGCATTGCCTCCTGCGGCAATCGGAGCGGCGATCGAATCCGTCAAACTGCTGATGGAAAGCGAAGAATATACCAACAAACTTTGGGACAATGCCAGATACTTCAAGGAAGGCATGAAGAAACTCGGTTTCGACATCGGACACAGCGAAACTCCTATCACGCCTGTCATGGTGGGAGAAGAAGCCAAAACGATGGAATTCTCACGCGAATTGTTAAAAGAAGGCGTCTTTGTTTCCGGCATCGTCTTCCCGACCGTTCCGAAAGGAACCGGAAGACTAAGGGTCATGATTTCGGCCATGCATGAGAAAAAAGATCTTGACTTCGCATTGAAGGCATTCGAGAAAACCGGCAAGAAACTGGGAATCATCTGAACTTGCTCTTAAGCAAACGATACGGGAAGATTTTTCTTCCCGTATTTATATTATAAAATAGAAAAAATCAAAAAAACTGTGATATACTATCAACAGAATGCGTGATCTGACAAAAGGAAGAAAAGAAAATGAACCTGGAAGAAGCAAAGAGACTCAAGGCACATTACGAGAAATTGGCGATAGCCGGATACATCATCGGCGGGGTGGGATTCATCCTTTATCTTCCGATCGGCGCTTTAGGCGGAATCGGAGCGGCGTTACTGATGATGGGCTTTTTTGCTGGCGGTTTCCTTTTGGCCGGAACCGCGCATGCCAGATTTAAAAAAATCAGCTCCTCGTTCAAGGAAAAGTACATGCCGTCGTTAATCGAAAAAGTATTGCCGGGCACCCAGTATTATCCGGAGAGCGGCTTTGCCTGGGAAGACGTGGCATCCATGCGTTTCCTAAAAAAATCTGATCGCTATCATTCGGAGGATTATCTGATCGGAACATATAAGAATATCAGATTCGAATCAGCCGATTGCAAACTTCAGGATGTCCATTCGAACGGTAAGACAACCACTGTCGTCACGGTATTTCTCGGACGTGTGTATAGATATGAATTCCCGAAAAACTTCCCGACGGAATTATTATTGATCCAACCTGGATTAGGTAAGAAATGGGGATTCGGCAGTTATGAAACGATCAAGACCGAATCAATCGATTTTAACAAGGAATTTCTGACCTTTGCCAGAGACGAACTGAAAGCATTCGAGATGCTTTTGCCCCAGTTCATGGAAAAGTTGTTGGAACTCGACCGGAAATACAACGACAAAATTGCCGTGTCCTTTGTGGGAAACACTTTGAATGTCGCCATAAACAACAATATAGATACCCTGGAAATCAGATTGTTCCATCCGCTTGACGAAACGGTGTTCAACGAGTTCGAGTCGGAAATCGGCGATGTGAAAAGTTTACTGGACAGTTTGTATGGGGACAAATGATGAATGCTCCTGTTTTGCTTGACAAAGTGCAATACAAAGGCTATTCCGTTTTGCATGAATACGTGACGGAGTCTTACTTCAGGATTGCGGGAAACCAGGACGGAACGGTATTTTCCCTCGAAAGGGAAGCAATGTCCGGACCGGTTAGGAAGCAATTCGAAATGACTCTTTACCAGGATTATGTTCCAAATGCCAGAGCGTATGGAATATTCGAAGAAGGCATACTGGTAGCTTTTATCGAACTGGATCATGAAACCTGGAATAATCGTCTCCGGGTCACTGAATTATATGTGATTGAAGCGCTGAGAAGACAGGGTATCGGAACAAACCTGATCGCATTTGCCATAACGGAAGCGAAAAGGCTGAATGCGAGAATGCTCATTCTCGAAACCCAGACGCTTAACGCCAACGCTGTTTCGTTTTATCTGAAGACCGGCTTTTTCCTTTGCGGATTCGATCTTTATTCATATTCCGACAAAGATCCGTCAAATCATGAAGTAAGATTGGAAATGGGGATGATGATCAGGTGATGAGAATACTGGAAAACAAGCGTTTTATTCTTATTTTTCGTATCGTGTTTTTAATTGGCATTCTGGCAGGCTTAGTGATTATGATAATCAAAAGGGAATATCCTTGGCAGATGTTCAATTACTTTTCTTTACTTAGCAATATTGCTGTACTCGCAATGATATTGATTCTTGTAATAAACAGAAAAAAAGCGGGAAAATGGCTGATTGTGGCCAAACAAACCGTGACAGTGATGATATTGGTGACATCCATTCTTTTCTTTCTCACTTTATTGCATTATACTGCATCCGCGTTCTTCGGAATGATTACGACATGGGAATATTTCTTTATCTATATATTTACGCCAGTGATGATGCTGATCGATTTTATTCTTTTCGACAGGGTAGAAAAACTAATTTTGAGAGATTCTCTTTGGAGCCTTTCCGCGTGTCTTCTCTATTTTTCCTTTGCCGAAATATTCGCTGTGTTGGACGGTGTTATAACTTACGGGATATACTATTCGTTTACTCTATTCGATTTATCATATTTTATACGGGGCGGAGCTGTTATCCAGTGGATTTGCATTGCCGGAATCATTGCCGGAGTATTTGTGCTTTCTTTCGGAATGGATTCTCTCCATAATTTCCTGCAACAGAAAAAAAAGGAGGAAGTAGTATGATCAAACATAACAGACTGACTTCTATCATCTATATAGGACTTGTCGCAGTGATCGATATTGTCTTCGCATTCTTTCTTCCCGCGGAAATGGTTGTTCAATTACATGCGGACGGCTCACCCGGTACTGTGCTTCCGACATGGGCTGCACTCGGTCTCGTGTTCGTGATCGCATTGGCGGTAGCTTACCAGATGTACAGAAAACAAAAATACGAGGAGATCCGTTACTGGTTTTACACCTCGATCGTTGTTTTCGTATTGAATGTCATTCTGATAGTATTCAATCTGTAGATTCGGTTACGAATACAAAAAAAACAGCCATTTGGCTGTTTTTATTTATGCAGGATCAGAATCATTT
>ERZ795048.3141-NODE-3141-length-12622-cov-33.896395_pt1 | contig 12622 bp, 7 predicted proteins | sample MGYA00375132_ERZ795048 | MGnify/ENA primary metagenome ERZ795048 (study PRJEB30177, sample SAMN05720225) | activated sludge metagenome | isolation source: Anaerobic digester | place: Hong Kong | collected 2014-12-17 ...
GGTGGTGTCCCGCGCCCGGGTGGTGTCCCGCGCCCGGGTGGTGTCCCGCGCCCGGGTGGTGTCCCGCGCCCGGGTGGTGTCCCGCGCCCGGATGGTGTCCTGCGACCGGATGGTGTCCTGCGACCGGATGGTGTCCTGCGACCCCTTGCTTTGCCTTGTTCCTCCCTCGCCTTGAGGAGAGGGAGGTTAGGAGGGTGAGGTCAATCCATCAGAAAATTCAGCGACACTGTCCTGAACTCGTCGTTCCTGCTTAAGAATAGGGGGTACTTCCCGGAACTGAAAAAATGTGTCTGCGGCTTTTTGAGATTATCAGCGGTATGCCTGATCCTCTCTTCAATATCCGGGAGGAGATCATAGCCCGGGCACCCTGTAAGAAGCACCGGGCATGGAATTGAGGAGATCTCTCCGTGGTAGAATTTTCCGCCCCGCTCAGCGAAATCTATCTGCATCTCAGTATCTTCTGTGAGAATCTTCTCCCACTTTGATCCGTTTATATTCTGGTACTTCTGCTTCATCTCATTGCCGTAGACTTTTTCCCTGTATTCAATGAGGCTTGAAATATAGTTTTCATCGGGGTCTGTGCCCGGGAGAGAATCAGCAAGTATACCCTTTACAAGGCCGGGATTAAGGAGAGCCATGTTCAGCGCCACTACTCCTCCCCCCCCTATACCTATAACAGATACTTTTTTCATTTTGAGTTTTTCGCAAACCGCGATTGCAGCAGCTGCATTCATAACCCAGAAGTTATTATATATGTCGTTCCCTTTGGGGGATTTTCCGTGACCGGTCAGATCAATTGTCACTGTATTGAAATAGCTTGAATAGAACCGCAGCTCAGAATCAAAAATTTTTGAAGACTGGCCGTTGTCGTGAATAAGGAGCAGATTGTTGAAACTGTTTTCAGCGGCAATGTGATTGTAATTAAGCCTGTTTTCCTTGCTTTTAAAGGGTAGCATATATAGTCCTGTATTTTGGATTTGATCTATAGCATTTTACTATTGAATTAGAACAACCCGTCATTTCGAAGAAGCGATAGCGAATGAGCAGTTCGGCAGGCTCACTGACCCCTGATTCCGGTTCCTGTGCTTGCCGAAGAACTCACATCTGCTCGAAATGACACTATGCCAATCATCGGTTTATTTGCTATTATAGACAGGTGAAAACAGTACATCTTAATTTTCAATAAATTTTTATCTCACATAGACCCTGCAGGGCTATGTTTTCTGCTTGAAATATGCTGTCTATAAGTGTTGGTTTTTTAAATTAAAGGGAGATTACTATGCCGGGATTATACCTTGTTTCAGGAAACAGACTTGAACTGCTTGCGGAGAGGTGCGCTTCTCTTTTCAGGGATGAGCCTCTCCCCCCTATGACAAAGGAGATCATTGTACTTCAGAGTATGGGGATGATGCAGTGGCTGTCGATACAGCTTGCAGGCAAATTAGGGATATGGGCTGACTTTGAGTATGTGCTCCCCAACAGGATGACATCAATACTTATGAAGCATTTTTTCCCCGGTATGGGTGATGAAAGATTTTTTGAAAAAGACATTATGACATGGAAGACCATGAAGGTTTTACGTGATAGTACCGGTTCAGCAGATTACAGCAAGCTCCATGCATATATCTCCGGTGATGATTCAGGTATGAAAGAATTCCAGCTTGCGTCAAGAATTACAGACCTCTTTGACCAGTATATGACCTTCAGGCCTGATATGATACTCAGGTGGGGGAAAGGTGAATCCGGTGAAGCTGATGAGTGGCAGCCCCTGTTATGGCGTGAACTTACGGAAGGGATGAATGGTCATCACCCTCCGATGCTCCTTGATATGCTTTTCAGCGGAATCACCGGCGGTTCAATAAGCAGGCCCTCCGGATTTCCGGAGAGGATATCAGTATTCGGAATATCATATCTGCCGCTTTACCATTTGAATGTTCTCCGTGCTGCATCAAATTTCTGTGATGTATTTCTCTATATGCTCAACCCCTGTAAAGAGTACTGGATATATACAATGAGTGAAAAGGAGATAACCAGGTATATCTCAAGGGTGCCAATCATTGCTGATAATTATGAGGAGGAGCTTCATATAGAACGCGGTAACCCGATGCTCTCTTCGATGGGGCGTGCAGGGAGGGACTTTTTCCGTTTTATTGACATGTCAGTAGGGTTTTCCCCTGATGAGGAACTTTTAATTGATCCGGGAAACGATTCTATTCTTCATGTAATACAGGGTGACATTTTCAGGATGAAGAGGAGAGGGGAAGGGAGAGAGCTTCCGGCATTTATCCTCACTGATAAACAGGCTGAGTCTGATTTATCTGTTGTAATAAACTCCTGTCACTCTGTTATGCGGGAGGTGGAGGTACTTCATGATTATCTTCTCGACCTTTTTGACAATGGAAGCGGTGTGACCCCGGGTGACGTGCTTGTTATGACTCCTGACATTGAGAGCTTCAGCAGCATTATACAGGGGGTTTTTGATCGCAGGGAGGATGGGCTCCCGCGGATACCTTACAGGATTGTTGACCGGAGGATCGGGAATACCAGCAGGGCAGTTGATACCTTTATGAAGATAATGTCGCTCCCGGAGGGGAGAGTTACATCTTCAGAAGTGATGGGGATTCTCCAGTGCCCTGATGTGCTGAGGAAGTTTTCACTCTCCGGTGATGATTATGACAGTATATGCGGATGGGTAATGGATACAGCCGTATATTGGGGCATAGACGCGGAGCATAAAGGGGAGCTGGGGCTTCCTGAAATATATGACAACACATGGAGATTCGGACTTGAGAGGATGCTGCTCGGTTCGGTTATGGGATGCAGTGATGTGACACCGCTGGGAATACTGCCGTACAGGGAGATAGAGGGCGCAAATATGCAGGTTCTGGGGCGGTTTATTTCATACTTCAGGCTCCTCTCTGATACTTATTATGAACTGAGAGAAAAACACACTCCGGACGGGTGGGGGCTTCTGATTAATCGGATTATTGAAACTTTTTTTGAGCCTGATCAGGTGTCCTCTGACGATCTGCTCCAGGTTACAGCTGCTGCCGCCCGTTTAAGGGAGATTGAAACTGCTTCAGGATTCAGCAGCACTGCAGGGCTTTCACCTGTGAGGGAATTTATTGAGCAGAAGCTTTCTGCTGCATCGGCAGGGAGAAATTTTATCACCGGTAATCTCACTTTCTGCGAGATGCTCCCCATGAGAAGCATTCCCTGTAAAGTGATCTGTCTTATCGGCATGAACGAGTACTCTTTCCCGAGGAAAGCAAGGCCCTCAGGCTTTGATCTTATGATGAAGTTCCCCAGGACGGGTGACAGGTCTGTGAGGGATGAGGACAGGTACCTCTTCCTTGAGACAGTTATCTCCGCCAGGGATAGACTTTATATCAGTTATACAGGGCAGAATATTACAACAAACACTGACCAGAATCCTTCAATCGTAGTAAGTGAGCTGCTGGAGGTAATTGATGAATCTTTTTCGATAAAGAGCGGGAAAAGGATAAGAGATTCTGTATTCAGAAAACAGAAGATACAGTCATATAATCCTGTGTATTTCACAAGGGGGACAGGTTACTTCTCCTACTCCAGGGGGAGGATGGACGGTGCGCATTCATATATCAAAAAAGGGGGGGCTGAGTACACCTTCCTCCAGGGCGGGCTCCCCGGTCTCACAGAGGATGAAAGAGTTCTTACAGTAGATGACCTGGCCGGGTTTCTTGTTAATCCGGCGAAGTATTTAATAAAGCGAAGGCTTAATGTAAGCCTGGAATACTTTACTGATGATTTCAGGGATGATGAGCCGTTCATACCGGATACACTTGAACGATATAATCTTGAGGAGCGGATTCTGGCCTCGCTTGAAAAAGATATGTCAGAAGAGAGTGCTTTTGATTATATAAGAAAAGAAGGTATACTCCCGCATGGAGAATCCGGGAGAATTGTTTACAGGGAATCATACAGCAGGATAAAAAAAATTTACGATATTGTTTCCCCGCTGCTGGTTAATAAATCGATGGAAGAGTCGCTCATTGAGATTAATGGTTACAAAATTAAACTCCGCAACCCGGTGTATGACGGCAGATTTATTTTTTACAGGGGGGGTAGGCTCAGGCCGAAAGACAGGCTCCTTGGATGGGTTTATCACCTTGCTGCCTGCGCCACAGGGAGGTACAGCGATAAATTCTGCACAATGTTTTTCGCTTCCGGTGAAAACATAAAGTACAGGTTTGCTGATAACAGCCGCACAGTGCTTGAAACTCTTATAAGTATTTATGAATCCGGAATGACGGAAGCTGTTCCGCTTTTTCCCGGAAGTTCTTATGAATATGCGGTTCAGGTAAACTCAAAAGATCCGGAGAGCGCACTTAAAAGCGCTGCGGGAAAATTCAGGAACACCGGCACAGTCTGCGACCTGAACGATCCTTACATCGCACGGATATTCGGGGAGTCATACCGGTTAAGTGAAGAGTTTATTGATTTAGCGGATAAAGTCTATTCACCGATGATTGAGCACGAGGAGGGGGGAGAGTGATGGAGAAATTCAACGCGGCAGTAACGCCCCTTGAAGGGACAAATCTTATTGAAGCAAGTGCCGGTACAGGGAAGACTTTTACCATATCCATGATTTATCTCAGGCTTATCGTTGAGATGGGGCTCAGGATAGACCAGGTGCTTGTTGTAACATTTACTCTCCCTGCAACCATGGAACTGCGTCTCAGGATTAGGAATGTTATAAGCGAAGCCCTGAGATTCTGCGAAACAGGGATAATCGAAGAGAAGATTGTTGCTGACATAATGGCCCCTTTTAAAACTGATCCGGGTGTTGTGCAGAGGCTCCGCAGTGCACTTAAGAGTTTTGATGAAGCGTCGGTTTATACGATTCACTCCTTCTGTCAGCAGGTGCTTGCGGATAATGCCTTTGAGAGCGGCGCGCTTTTCAGTTCGGATATTGCCACTGATGATGAGGCGGAGCTGAAGCTTGCCTCCGACTTCTGGAGAAAAAACATTTATTCCCTCCCCGGTGAAGTGGTGAGGTATATACTGAAAAAGACATCGCCGGCAAAGCTTCTTGAACTATACAGGAAACGCCCCCTTTCGCCCAGGCTGAAGATTCTTCCTCAATCGGAGGAGATAGCTTCCGGCGATATAGAATATCTCGCACTCCCCGTACGGCAGAGATATGAATCTTTCTGCAAAGCATGGAGTTCTGAGCGCGGGTCTGTTATCAGGATATTCACTGAAACTGAATCCCTTAAAGGGAATATCTACAGAAAAGATTATATTGAAGGGCGCATAAATGCCCTTGATGAGTATGTTAAGGATGGTGACTGCTTTGCAGCCCCGCCGCAGCTTGTTTATTTTACATCCGGAAAGCTGAGTGAGTCATCAAAGAAGGGAGAGCCCCCTTCATCTCCTTTGTTTGATGATGCGCAATCGCTTTATGATGCAGTGAGTGAGTACAACTCCTCTTTCGGCGCTTTTCTCAATATGCTGATACACAGGTTTTTTCTGTATATGGAAAGCGAAAGCAGAATGGAGAAGGATAGAACCGGACTCCGGGGATTTGATGACCTGATAAAAGATGTAGAGACAGCATTAAAGAAGGATGATGCCGGGTTCCTTGCTGAGAGCGTAGGGAACAGGTACAGGGCAGCTCTTATCGATGAATTCCAGGATACCGATGACCTTCAGTTTGAAATATTCAGCAGAATATTTATGAGAGATAAAAGCATACTTTTTTTAATCGGGGATCCGAAGCAGGCTATCTACAGGTTCAGGGGTGCTGATATCTTCTCCTACATAAAAGCAGCAGGTATGGTTCAGAACAGGTATACCCTTGCCAGTAATTTCAGGTCAACTCCTGAGCTTATCAGCAGTGTTAATGCGCTTTTCAGCAGCAGCTCCAGCCCTTTTCTCTTTGAAGATATCGGGTTCAGCCCTGTATCCGCGGGAAAGCCTGACCAGTGTAATTATATATATCATTCAGGGAATAAAACCGCAGCAATGAATATCGGCCTTGCTGACTATAGTATAGCAAAGAGCAGTGATGATGATAACGACAGCATCATACTGCGGCAGCTTTCGTTTGAGATATCAGAGTTAACAGGGAGCGGCAGTTATAAATTCATGCCGGAGGGGAGAGACGTAGCAGCTTCTGATATAGCAGTGCTGGTGAGAAGCCACGCGCAGGCTTCCGCTGTGCAGGGGGCACTTGCCGGGTACGGAATTCCGTCAGTGGCAAGAGGGCATGAAAGTGTGCTCTCCACGCCGGAAGCAGGTGAGTTCTGCCGCTTAATATCGGCAATCGCTGAACCGGGAAGGAGCCGCCTTGTGAAGAGTGCTGCTGCAACGTCAATTATAGGGTATGACGCACTTACTCTCTACAGGATGAATGAGGATTCCGGGGATGGCGCCGCTTTACTGGGTGAATTTACTGAAAAGCTGCACAGTTACAGGAATATATGGCTTAGAAACGGATTCATGGATATGCTGACACTTCTGCTGCATAATGAGGGTATTACGGTTAATATGTTAGGAAGAGACAGGGGTGAAAGGGCTGTGGCAAATATAAATCACCTGTCGGAGATTTTAAACATGGTGCAGTTCGAGAACGGTTTTTCTCCTGATGAACTTGCCGCGTGGTTTGAAAAATCGGTTATAGATCCTCCATTTAAAGATGAGTATGCTGTACGTCTCGACAAGGACAGTGATGCGGTGAATATTGTAACTATGCACGCCTGCAAAGGCCTTGAATACCCGGTTGTATTCTGTCCCTACCTGACGCACTCATGGCAGCCGCCGGGTGATACCATGGTTTATCATGATCCAGATGAGGACAACAGGCCTGTATTATATATTGATAAAGAAACTGTTCCTGATACAGTCAAGGAACAGAAGAAGAAGGAGGACCTTGCTGAAAATATCAGGCTTATGTATGTTGCGCTTACCAGGGCAAAATCATACTGCCGGATCCTCTTTATGATGAAGAAGGGGTTTAAAAGCTCCGCCCCGTTTTATCTTCTGCTGAAAGAACATGTTAAAGGTGATCCTAAGGTTGAAGCGTGCTACGATCCCTTTATAAGAATATTATCCGGCCTCGAGACAGCTTCAGAGGGGAATATTAAGTTTTCGGTGATAAGCGGAGATACCGGTAAAAAATACAAATCCCCGGAAGGTAAAGGTGAAGATCTTAAACACAGGACATTTGACGGCGAGATCATTAAATCATGGGGGATGCAGAGCTACAGTTCCATAACAAAGACCATGCATGATGAGAAGAGTGACGGTTTCGCAGGTAAGACTGCTGATACAGGAAGCGGAATATTCGCTTTCCCCCGTGGTACCAAAGCCGGTCTGTGTCTTCATGAAATTTTTGAAATTACAGATTTCCGGGATACAGATAGGGATACTGTTTCAGGATCTGTTCTCTCTCTTCTGCGTAAGTACGGGTATGATGAATCATGGATGGACGATGTGACAGATATGTTTTTTAATGTTACAGGGGCACAGCTCCCGGGAAATCAGGGGGTGCGGCTTTCTGATATTGATATGAAGAGCAGGTTGAGTGAAATGGAATTTAATTTCCCCCTGGGTGAATTTTCCGTGTCAGGGCTTCGTGATATATTCAGCCGCTCACCGTTATACGGAAAAGAGATTTATGACAGGATGGGGCAGGATGAGTCGGTGATACAGGGCATGATGAAAGGTTTCATAGACCTTGTATTCAGGGCAGGAGAGAAATATTTTATCGCTGACTGGAAGTCCAATAGTCTGGGCGCAGGGGGTGAAGATTACACACTTCCCCGGATGGAGGAGGAGATGCTGCGCCATAATTATCACCTGCAGTATTATATCTACTCAGTGGCCCTGCACAGGTATCTGTCCCTTCGCCTCGGCAGGGAGTACAGCTTCAGCAGAAATTTCGGAGGAGTTTACTATTTCTTTATACGCGGTATGAGAGAAGGGGATAACAGCCCCGGAATCTTCCACACAATCCCTGACGGGGATACAGTTATGAAGCTTGACAGATTTTTCACAGGGGAGGGGGCTGAATGAAGTTGACCTCGGATGGACTTAAGGCCTCAGGGATATTTAATGATATCGACATACATCTTGCGGATTTTTTAACCGGGAAAGCTGCTGATAATGACCCGGCTTTATACCTGCTGATACTTCTGCTGTCGAACAGGCTGGCGCAGGGCGACGTGTGCCTCGATATTTCTCAGATAGCGGATCGGCCCCTTTCAGATTTTACTGAGGCAGGTGAACTCCCTGAGATAAAAATACCTGATAAGAAGAAGATTCTTTCAGTTTTAAAAAAGAGCGGCATTGCCGGTAATGAAGGGGAACTGTTCCCTCTTATACTTGATGAACATAACAGGATCTATTTTCAGAAGTATAATTTCTTTGAAAAAGAGCTTGCTGATTCAGTGAAAAGTATGGCAAAGCCGGTACCGCCCCGGAAGCTTACCCCCGGCATAACTGAAATGTTTCTGAAACTATTTCCCTGTAAAGAGGGTGAGACAGACTGGCAGGGAGTTGCCGCATTGTGCGCGCTTAACAGCAGTTTTTCGGTAATATCCGGAGGCCCCGGAACGGGTAAGACTTCAACTGTAATCAGGATTTTGGCCCTCCTTGTTGAGATGATGGGGCGCGATATCTCTATTGCCCTTGCTGCTCCCACAGGTAAAGCTGCTGCGCGCCTGCGTGAATCGGTCACAGTATCTCTCGAAACTCTCCCTGTCAGTGATGATATAAAAAAAGCGATACCGGGGGAAACCTATACTATCCACAGGCTGCTCGGCTCAGTAAGCGGTTCCCCTGAGTTCAGGCATAACAGGGAGAATCCGCTGCGGTATGATGTGATTGTTGTGGATGAATGCTCAATGGCTGACCTTGCGCTGATGTACAGGTTTTTCGAGGCTGTTAAACCGGAGGCAAGGGTGATCCTTCTTGGGGACAGAGACCAGCTTTCATCAGTTGAGGGGGGAGCTGTTTTCGGTGATATATGTGACAGGGGGAGACTGCATGGATACCCCGCTGAATTCATCACCAGGGGGAGCGGAATTCTCGGTGAATCTTTCAGCAGGGATGCCGGTGTGGAAAATAAAGATGCTCCGTTATCCGGCGCAATGACAATTTTGCGGAAGAGCTTCAGGTTCAGCGGAGATAGCGGCATAGGCCTCCTTGCTGATATGATCCGCAGCGGAGATTCCGCAGGGGCGGTAAAACTTTTTAATCACGGCGGAAAGAGCGATATAGTACTTGCCGGTGAATGTACAGCTCTATTCATCGAAGAGACTTTCAGAAAAGCTGCAGCAGATGCGTTCAGCAGCGGAGGTAGGCCCCGGCATGAATCAATCTATGAATTCATTAAAGGTTTCGCAATCCTCACTGCCACCAGGAGAGGACCGGGCGGTGCTGCTGCGTTGAATCTTATGGCGGAACGGGTACTTGAGGAGGAAGGCGTTATTATCCCGGCAGCTGAGTTTTATGAAGGGAGGCCTGTAATGGTAACCAGGAATGATTACACTCTCGCACTGTTTAACGGTGATATCGGTGTAACATGTTTTAAAGATGGTGAACTCAGGGTGATGTTCGAAAAACCTGACGGTGAAAAGGTTTATATCCATCCATCAAGAATGCCGGAGCATGAAACAGCTTTTGCAATGACCATACACAAAAGCCAGGGGTCGGAGTTCAGCGAAGTCATCGTGGTTCTCCCGCCGGTTGAGAAGCGCCTGCTGACACGTGAGCTTTTATATACAGCAGTAACACGCGGAAAGAAAAAAGTGGTAATCGCATCTGATAAAGAAACTGTTGCAGCTATGATTGAAAATCCATTGCAGAGAATGACAGGCCTTAAAGAAAGGCTCTGGGGAATTACCTGACCATTTTATTAATTGAAGATCGGAGATATACTTTAAGAAGGTGCCTGAAAACCGGGTCTCTCTCAACTGAGTAAATGTCGAAAAGCGGGATAATATCCTTCTCGTCTTTAATCTTTTCAAGTGAATAGAGTGCTGCGCTCCTGACATATCTTGAATTATCAGACTTAATCTGGTTCAGCAGAATAGGCGAGGGCCGGCTTCTTTTGAGTTTACCCATGGCGCTGCAGCTTTCGCCCCTGATCCTGTAGTCACGGTCTGCAAGAGAGAGGCTTAATGTATCCATAGTGGTTCTCTCTTCATTTACTTCACCAAGAGCATGTATAGCTTTTATTCTCAGAAGGGGATCTTTATCCTTTGTAATAATATGCTTAAGACCTTCAATATTCCCGGCCCTGCCGAAAATACTTAAAGCATCAATGGCTGCTGATTTAATTTCATTATCGGTCTCTTTTAAAAGTATTTCAGAGACAGGCCCGGCTGCGTTGCTGTATTTCAGCTCACCAAGAGCTCTGAGCGCAGCAAGTGAAAGTTCCTTTTTCCCCTCTTTCAGTACTGAGGCTATTATGAAACCTGAACCCGTATCTTTAAATAAAACAAGGGCTTCGATTGAACGTTTCCTGACCTCATCATTATCATCTTTTGTGACGAGTCTTTTTATTACAGGGATTGATTCCCTTATTTCATTGTCAGTTGCGCATTTAAGGGCATAGATTCTTACTGATTTATTTTCGTCATCCAGAAAAGAGAGTACAACTCTCTGGAACCTTATATCATAAAGATGTTTTAATGCTTCAAGAAGGTATATTCTGTCAATCGGTTTGCTGCTTCTCCCCAGGTTTAGAATTACCGGGAGAATTCTGTCATCCCCGGAATTTTTAAGAGAAAGCGCGGCTCTTTCCCTGACTTCGCTTTTAGGTGCCAGGAGTTTTTCGGCGATAACAGGTGTAAAATATTTATTCCTCCCCAGGTGATCGATAATTCTGATTTCAAGAGGGGTGTTGCGGGTCTCTTTTAATATTTCGATCCAGAAGGGAGCTATCTGCTCCGGCGGGTATAGTATAAGTGCTGTTAAAATTCTTCCGCGAATATCCTCATCATTATCGTCAAGGTATTCATCTTTAAGCTCTTTGGGGAGAAACGGGGGATGATTGATTTTTATATAATCTATAGCTGACTCATAATCGGGAGATTTACCCTTAAGGACAGCTTTAACAATCTCTTTCTGATCCATGGCGGAGAGAGACGAAGCCATGGATATAATGATAAGCAGTGCAGCTGTTATTTTTGCTATTTTAATGCTGCCTGTCAAAGTGTCTCATATACTCCATGGAGGTATGTAATCGCCATTGCTTTTGTCACAGATTTATCCAGGTAATCTTTATTGCTCTTACTGTACTGGTAGACAATCATCATAATGGCACCAAGAAGCATTGATGCCGCAATATGCGGTTCAACATCTTTTTTGAAAATACTATTATCCCTGAGGATCTCAATCTCTTTTGATATTATTTCGATAACCTTAATGAGAAAAGTTGAAACTTTTTCAGAGACCTCTTCATCAATCCCCACTATATCTCTATATATCAGCCTTATTACAATGGGTTCATTTGATAATACAGAAAGACATGAAGCAATTCTGTCATCCACAAATTTTACAATTGTATCCATTTCAGGTTTTCTTTCAAGAAAATCTCCAAGATCGTCGGGATCCAGTATATCTTCTATGTTTTCTGCAACTGTGTCCAGAATAGCATACAGGATCTCTTTTTTATTGCTGAAATACTGGTAGACGGTGCCCCGGGCAATATCAAGATGTTCGCATACCTGTCCAATATGTGTGCTTTGAAAACCTTTATTGATAAACATGTTTTTGGCAGTGTCAATGATCTGCTGCTTTCTTTTTTCGCCTTTAGGTGGCATTTGTCATACCTCATGAATATTATCAAAAGTTTTGAAGCGCAGCGGCGATTTGTATAATTTATAAAAATATTATTACAGGTTAAATCCTTCGCCCCGGCATATCTTTTCTGCTGTTTAAACGATCAATTTCATCCCTCACCGGCTGAAGAGCCTCTTTGAGTTCCCGGACAATCTGATCAGCTTTTTCCTGTAGTTCCTTGCTCATTATTATCTCTTTAATAATTATATATTTTATATATATATCGTAAAAAAGGTAAACCGGAATACAGGAAAAAAATATTATCTATTTAATTTAAAATGAATAAAGAACCTTTATTTTGTAAAAAATAATCTTTTTATGTTAAAGGTCAATAAATTTTTTGCCGGTTTTTAAAAAATGACAGGTTATAAAAAAGAGTATTCCGGGGGTTAACAGGACAGCTGTCAGGCCATCCTGTTAACGACTGAACCTGAAATGCCGCTTTCAGGTTTAACTTTTATTTCAGCTCCTATGAGCATGAAGAGAAAATTTTTTACTTCGGTTACATCCATGGTTGTATCTTCCTGGATTTTCCGCTTTAATTCAAGCTCTTTCTCCCTCAACGCCAGGTCTTCTGTATCCGTTTTTGCAGGAGTAATTTCCCGAACTTCCCTGTTCACGTTACTCTCTGACCTCAGTCTGAGGTTTACCGCTTCCGCCATGTCATTATAAGCTGTAAAGTTGATATTCATGTCATGAACCTCCTTGTTCATGGTATGTTTCATTATCGGTGTTATTTGAGCATCTGATAACGTTATTTTTGCAAAAAAAGAGTAAATATTAATAAAAA
>ERZ795048.3143-NODE-3143-length-12614-cov-7.339517_pt1 | contig 12614 bp, 12 predicted proteins | sample MGYA00375132_ERZ795048 | MGnify/ENA primary metagenome ERZ795048 (study PRJEB30177, sample SAMN05720225) | activated sludge metagenome | isolation source: Anaerobic digester | place: Hong Kong | collected 2014-12-17 ...
CAATAATTTCTCCAGGATTGATGGCATCCCTTTCCCCGCCGGGAAGATTGAAAATATCATACATACGGTTCATTTTTGAATCGATATCATCCACATTTTCAATTATTATATTACGTGATTTCTCGACAAACTGTGGATCATTCGCCTTTGATCCGAGGAGCTGTGCATATCCTTTAATCGTTGTGAGAGGATTCTTTAATTCATGATTAAAATTCCTAATTATTTTTTCAACGACTGGTGTCAGGTCATTCATGTATACTCACTATCTTTAATCATTATTCTAAAAATCCATGTGTTCTGCATCAGCCCACAGCTTTTCAAGCTGATAGTAGTAACGAAGGTCTTCGGTGAAAATATGGATTATTAGCTCATTATAATCAAGAATAATCCAACCGCTGTCAAGCTTTGAACGGGAGCGTTCTTTATAACTCTTTGTATACATATACTTCTGCAATTCACGTGCAAGACTCCTGCAGTGAATAAGTGAGTTCCCTGTTGCTATCAAAAAATAATTAAGATAACTGTTAACATTTCTTAAATCAAGAAGAACAATTTCCTGAGCTTTTTTCTCATCGAGAATCTGTGCAGCTTCTCTCGCAATCGCCTGTATATCCTCTTCAGAAATTATTTTATTTTTCACTTCTCAAAATCCTTTCCAATTATTATTAAAACATCGTGCAGCTGGGTATTGTCAATAACGTGATAAATCTTTTTTATTCCTGATATCTTCGCAACTTTTTTTACGTTTGAAATGTTTCCCCGTTGATTAATTAATACTGAATGATGCAGCTTGGGATATGGAGAATTTCCGAATTCAACAACAGTCAATCCTTCACGTATTAGAAGGTTCCTCATCCTCCTTGCCATGCCTGGCACATTAGTTCCATTCAATATCTTTACTTTAATTGATGCCAGTCCGCTTTTCTGCCTGAACAAACGTGACAGGAATTCCTTCTCGTATATTTTGTAAGATATATTATCAACTGAATAAAAATGATTATCATCAAATTCTCCGGGAAGAATAGTGGTCATTATTACAGAATCGCCGGATATTAGTTTTAGTATTGAAAGAAACTCCTGAGGCATAATATTTGTTTTAATTGATTTACCTGCTTCGGAAATAAAATCACTGTTAATGTATTTATTATAATGTTCTCTATTATAATATAACGATAGAATGATATCCTGAATTCTGTCATATTTTTGGAATATTGAATTATTGTCACTTATATTTATGTACTCAACTATCTTCTTACCGTCATAATAATGAAGACCAAATTTGTGGTTTTCATTATTATGTAATTGATTTAATAAGAAAATATCAACACCGCCGAACAGATCAACAAGACGGGCAACATCAACTGCATATAATTCAATATAGAATGGGACACTCAGCTTTATTTCTTTTTCAATTGCATTACTTAATTCAGAAAAGTCGCTAATATCAATATCCTGTAATTTCTGAAATTCATGCCCTCCCCCGTCTATGTCAAGTTTCAGTGATGGGGGTAAAAAAGTAAAGCCAACATGATTATTATCAGGATTGATGCTGAGAATACTGCAAAACCGGTGATGGTTATTGTTGTATACATTGCTCCCCGCAACAAGAATATTTATCATACGTTTTTGAGCTATAAGGCTCTCAATAACATTTCTGGTGCGAAGAGAATAAAAATGATAACCAATCAATACGGTAAGAACTGAGGCAAGGCTTATCGCGATAATTGTAAATTTCTTTTTCAATTTTTATACAACTCCCTTTTGGAAATATAACTCTCAACATTTTGAGGTACTAAATATCGTATCGAAGCATTATTCATTACCCGTTTGCGAATCACTGACGAACTGATATCAAGATATGGATTATGCGAAAACAGGATATTATTATTGTGAATGAAACTGTAACGTTCAATATCAAGATCATTTCCCGGTCTGTTCATAACAATAAGAGATGTTGATTCGATAATGTTCCTATACTGTTTCCATGTTTCAAAATCATTATACGAATCTGCTCCAATAATTAAAAACAATTCATCATCTTTATATAAATTCTGAAAATAATTCAGGGTAGAAATGGTATATGATGCACTTTCCCGGTCAATTTCGATTCGCGATACATCAAAAAGCGGTATACCCTCAATAGCATATCGCAGCATCGTATATCTGTCGTCCGGCAAAATATCACATTCCATTTCCTTATGTACGGGCTTTTTTGACGGAACGAATATTATTCTATCTAAATAGAATTCTTCTGCTATAAACTGTGCGTTTATTATATGACCAACATGTACCGGATTAAATGTTCCACCGAAGATACCTACTCTCAATGTAATACCGTATTTATATTAATGTTAATTAACAGATTCAAGAACGGATCTATCAATTGATTTCTCCTGTATGAAATGTTTATAATAATTAATATCCAAACGTTTTAGTGTGCGCAGCATCTCAATTTTTACTCCAGGTAATGCTGAAGAATATTCCTCAGTGAGAAAATGTTTCAGATAGGCCTTCTTCTCTGAAAACCCCATCATCCAGATGAGAATTCTTTTTATATACGCTGTATTCTCCTGTTTATATCTGTCAATCAGAATTGAAGCATCAAATTTACCATAATCAAAGAGCGCATAATATGAATTAATACGTATTAAATCGTTTGGACTGTTCATCATATTACGAAGGTATATAAAATCATATGAAGGGCGATACATTAAAAGTATAGAGCGGGCATTACCTTTCAGGAATTGGTGAGAAAAAAAGATACTAATTGAGTAACCAATCACATAACCGGAAAGAGCAATTAGAAGTGTAAGAAGTATGAATGATTTATTTGTTTTTAATAGCATAATAGCATCTTCAATAATTAAGATAAGTTATTATTATTTCATTTTCCTTGACAAATTATGATATTCACAATATATCAATCTCCATTGTATGTCCTGTCAACATGTAATGCAAGCCATTATTCTTTTCATATTTGACACTGTCGTACGGAATAGTACAATTTTTTTTTAACAGTTGTTTTTTCCGCAAGAGTAATTAAACCGGATCGAATCATCAATAAAAAATTTATTTGCATGTAAGGTGAGATATTATGCAGTATGAACCAGTCATTGGACTTGAAGTTCATGTTCAATTAAATACAAATTCTAAGATATTTTGCAGCTGTTCAACTAAATTCGGTTCCTCATCCAATTCTCAAACCTGTCCAGTGTGTCTTGGTCTTCCGGGCGTATTACCTGTTTTGAATGAAGAAGCCCTGAGAAAAGCAATTCTCGCTGGTATTGCACTTAACTGCAGTATTTCACAATACAGCAAATTTGACAGAAAAAACTACTTTTACCCGGACCTCCCCAAAGCATATCAAATATCACAATTTGATAAACCAATTTGCTTTAATGGATTTATTGAGATTACTACAGAGAACTATAATAAGAAAATCGGTGTTACACGATTGCACCTGGAGGAAGATGCCGGGAAATTAATTCACTCGGATGATTCAACAAAAAATATCTCATGTGTGGATTATAACAGGACCGGTGTGCCACTGGCAGAAATTGTTTCTGAGCCTGACATGCGCAGCTCAGAAGAGGCATATATATATCTACAAAATTTGAAAAGCATTATGAAATACCTTGAAGTATCAGATTGTAATATGGAAGAAGGCAGTTTACGTTGTGATGTCAATATATCACTAAGAGAATCAAGCGACCATGCCTTTGGAGAGAAGGTTGAAATAAAAAACCTGAATTCATTTAAAGCAGTTAAAATGGCAATTGATTATGAAATTCAGCGCCAGGGACGTCAGCTGAACAACGGAGAAAGTATTATTCAGGAGACACGATTATGGGATGCTGATAAAAATGAAACCTTCAGCATGCGGTCAAAAGAGGAAGCGCATGATTACAGATATTTTCCGGACCCGGATCTTCCTCCAATAAGAATTGATGAATCGTATATACATGATATAATGAAATCTTTACCGGAACTTCCTGATCAGAAGAAAAAACGATTTATTTCAGATTATACTCTACCGGAATATGATGCCGGAGTTCTTACATCAACCCGACAACTTGCAGAATATTTTGAAAAAACCGTGCAATCGGGCGCCCCGGCGAAAAAGGCATCTAACTGGATTTTGAGTGAGCTCCTCGCCCGTGTCGAAGATACAGAAGAAATGGAACAATGTCAGGTGCAGCCGTCACAGCTCGCTAAACTGATAGGTCTTATCGATGATGATACGATAAGCGGTAAAATCGCAAAAACTGTATTTAGTGAAATGATTAATACTGGTAAGGACCCGGAAATAATTGTTGAGGAAAAAGGATTAAAACAGGTAACTGACTTCTCGTTTATTGAGAAATTGGTTGACGAGGTTATCGCAAATAATACACAGTCTGTTGAGGATTATAAAAGCGGTAAAGAAAAAGCTTTGAAATTTCTCGTTGGGCAGATAATGAAGGAATCACGTGGAAAAGCCAATCCGAAAATTGTTAATGAAATATTAATGAAAAAACTGACCTGACTTAATTAAACGTAAAGGAAAATATAACATGGAAGCTATTATAAAAACAGATATTCCCGGAGCAAAAAAACTTTTCTCCGGAAAAGTTCGTGACGTATATGAAGTTGATGCTGAACATCTTGTTATTGTTGCGACAGATCGTCTTTCTGCATTTGATCATGTTTTCCCCAATGGCATTCCCGGGAAAGGGAAACTTTTGAATCAAATATCCAATCTTTGGTTTTCAAATATTAATTTTGTTAAAAATCATTTAGTTGAAACAGATATAAAAAATTTTCCTAAACCTTTTTGTGATATAGCTGAGCTGGAAGACCGTTCCGTTATGGTAAAGAAAGCTGAAAGGATTGATTTCGAGTGTGTTGCCAGGGGATATATTATTGGAAGCGGCTGGAAGGATTATCTGAATACAGGTGAGATCTGCGGTATTGCACTGCCGGAAGGTCTTCAGATGGCACAGCAGTTTCCTCACCCTATTTTTACTCCTGCAATAAAAGCTCAGTCCGGACATGATATGAATGTTTCCGTGGAATATATGAGAAATAATATGGATCCGCAAGCGGCGGATAAACTTGGCGAATTAACATTGAGACTATATGAATTCGCCCGCGAGAAGCTTTCGGATGCAGATATTATACTTGCAGATACAAAATTTGAGTTTGGATTTATAAACAATGAAATCATTCTTATCGATGAAGTCCTTACCCCGGATAGTTCCCGTTTCTGGGACAAAACACAATATAAGATTGGTGACTCTCCGGTAAGTTTTGATAAGCAATTTGTTCGTGATTTCCTTGAAACAACTACCTGGGACAAGAATTCTCCCCCTCCACCGCTGCCGGAGGAGATAGTTTCCAAAACAAAAGAAAAGTATGTGGAAATATATAATAGAATCAAGGATTTATTTTACAGAAAATAGTAATACAATTGTTTAAGATACGTTTCATTTATAACGATAATAATATAAATAAAACAATTATATCCGGGTCGGGAGGATAACTGATGGCTGTACCCCAGAAAAACCCCTATGATAAGTATAAGCAGACAGAAATAAATACCGCAAACCAGGGGAAACTCATAGTTATGCTGTATGACGGTGCCATCAAGTTTCTTAATATTGCTCTTGAAAACATGAATCCCAAGGCATATGATGTTGTGAATACAAATATTATTAAAGCTCAGGATATTATTACTGAGCTAATGATATCAATTAACCTTCAGGATGGTGGGGAAATATCACAAAATCTTTTTAATTTATACATGTATTTTAAAAAACGTCTTCTGGAAGCAAATATTCAAAAAGACCCGGAAATCATTCAGGAAGTATTAAAGTTACTCAAAGAGCTTCGTGCCGCATGGGATAAAATTTCAGCCAGTGAAGCACGCACTGACAGAATGAACATGGACACAAAAGGCAGCTTCAGTATTGAGGGATGACATACAACAACTTGCCCTTGAATTATTGAAACATTATGAAAATAAGCTTGCCCTTTTAAAAAAAATACTCACCTCGGAAACCGATAAACGATATTACCTCAAAACAGGATCTTTCGATGAGCTTGAAGAGCTTTTTTCGAATGATAACCACATTATTGATATTGTAAATACAATTGATGTCGATATTATGAATATAAAATCAAGGATTTGCAATATTTCCGGTATTGAAGAGAAAGCATTTGAAAGGTTATTTTTCCATACACAAAATGAAGTTTCGGGAGAATTAAAAAATAAAATAGCAGAAATCGGTAAAGTCCTTACTTCAATACAAGAGGATAGAAAGTATTTAATACAAAATATGGAACAACAGCGTAATTCCCTTAAGACAGATATACAATCTTTGTCGTTTTATGGAAAATTCAAAAAAGACTGATACAACAGTTCCGTTCATACTATAAATCAACGATATCCTTCGTCTTTAATATATCATTCCGCAACATTTTCATTTTTTCATAATCAAACATATATTTCTTTTTGTTATAGATATCTTTAAACCTTTTTTCATAGTCTCGTGATGAAAAATATTTTTTTATTCTTCTCGATACCGGAAAAATTTGCTCTGCAGGATCATATTCCTGTGGTTTGCCCGAATGCTTTTCAATAATGGTTCCGGTAATCATGCCCCATGAAATATCAAGTAATGTATATCGGGAAAGATCACGTATAATGGCTTTTAAAATGGCTTCATGTGCCGGATCAAAAAACTTGAATTTTTTTGAATACATAATTGCACCATGCATATGATCTGGAATATCCATGAATCCGTCCTTGATTACTTCTTTCCCAACAATATACATCATTTCCATCATAAAACTCAAACATCCAAGACCCGGGCGTTTCTGTCCCGGCAATTGAGGTTTTGTATCTGTAAAATCGACTTTTGGATTCTGAGACGATAACCATTCAATAACAATCATATCAAGAGTTGGTGAATCGCGATAACTTTTAAATAATCCGTTTTGGGGAACAAATCTTGACTCGGAAACACGAAGATCAATTATAAGTTTCCTCGGATCCATTTCTTCATAGTACATTTTAAAATAATGAATCAGAGACTCATCTCTGTCAATTTCTACCATTATTTTATTATATCCCTTTTTATTAAGGTGATCAACCAGCCCCACTTCTTTTGAGATATTCAGCATTTCATCCTGAGAAAATCTATTAAGAAATAATTTTTTCTTTTTGGAATTATTAAATGCAAAATATCCCAGACTGTCATCAATATTGCTTAAACTATCATTTTCATTGTTGATGATATTTCCAACATCAATTGGCTGAAAGTACTTAAAAAAGTTCTTTTTGGGGGACTTTTTTTTCAATGTTTCCTCAAATGATGAAAAAATCATCATGATTTGTTAAGATTAAATATGTAGAATAATTCTAACATTTTTATACAATTTTTCAAGTATAAATTCAAATTGTTGAAATTTTTCTCAATAGATACTCGTTTCACTGTAATAATGATTATTTACACAGGATGGTGACTTCCACTGATTCAATATGAATAATTACAAATAGATCTGCAAATATGTGATAAATAATTATTTTTAAAGATTTCCCTTAAAGGCTTTGAGGTATGCATAAATAAACTTATCGATGTCACCATCAAGAACGTATTCAATTGATCCCATCTCTTCATTCGTGCGATGATCTTTGACAAGCGTATATGGCTGGAAAACATATGATCGGATCTGATTACCCCAGGATATATCTTTTTTATCACCTGATTTTTCCATCATTTTTTCTTCATTTTCTTTTTGTTTCAATTCATATAGTTTAGATTTCAGCATTTTCATTGCGAATGCCTTATTTTTATGTTGAGAACGTTCATTCTGGCACTGAACAACAATGCCGGATGGTATATGCGTGATACGAACTGCTGAGTCAGTTTTATTAACGTGCTGCCCCCCTGCACCTGAAGCACGGTATGTGTCTATTCGTAGATCTGATTCATTAATTTCAACTTCAATATCCTCCGGGATTTCCGGGATAACATCAACAGCAGCAAAAGAAGTGTGACGTCTCTTGTTTGCGTCAAAAGGTGAGATCCTGACAAGTCGGTGAATTCCCCTTTCACCTTTCATTAACCCGAAAACATTATCACCGCTAATAAGAGCAGTTGCAGTTTTAATACCCGCCTCTTCACCTGGAGTATAATCAATTACTTCTACTGAACAATCATGTTTTTCCGCCCATCGTAGATACATACGGAAAAGCATACTCGCCCAATCCTGTGATTCTGTACCTCCGGCTCCCGGGTGGACACTAATATACGCATTTTTCTCATCATCTGTTCCAGAAAGCAACTCTATTGTTTCGAGTTTTTCAAATCGTTCTTCATACTCTTTTAATGTACCACTAATTTCCTGAAGTATTTCATCATCCATTTCTGCCAATGCCATTTCCATGAGATCGATTGACTCTGATATTTCGATACGAAACTCAACCCATGGTTCAATTTGCTTTTTTAATGAACTGATTTCCTGATTTACAATAGTTGCCTTTTCGACATCCTGCCAGAATCCTTCGTCAATTGTAAGCTTTTCAAAAAACTCAAGTTTTTCTTTTTTCTTGTCTATCCCAAGTGAATTGTAAAGCTCCTCAATTTTATTTTTTAATGATTCTATATCCCTTTTTATTTCCCTGTAATCCTTTTCGTCCAAAACATTTTCTCCTGGTTTATAACTTGATAATAGTATTAGTACTGTAAAACCGCTTTTTTTAAATGGTCACTGAAATCACGTTCCAGATCATCTGACGATGAATAATTTCTTCCAAATACAGAATGCCATACATCACTACTCTCCATACATAAGTACACAAAAGGAGTGTCGGTATATTGTTTAATACGTTGTACAATTGTGCGATAGATTTCAATCCTTTTATTTTTAAGATATCTGTATTTCCCGTCAATGCCGGGAAACATTTCTTCAACAGTCATTTCCTCATAAGGAAATTTGCGTTTCAATATATTTTTAAAACCCGGAGTGTATCGGAATCCGCCAATTGATATCCATGCAAGATTAGAATGATTAATAGTATTAAAAACTCTATCCAGAATATCATTATAATCTTTCTCCCATTCTTTATAAATAATTATCGGGTCAAAATGTATTGCAATTTTATAACCCGCTTGTGACGCAAAATGTGCTGCTTCAATTCGTTGCGTCAGGGAAGCTGTATCTTTTTCATATAATAAAATATTTCTCTCCGGGCTAAGCGTCCATGCGATGACAGTATTACCTTTCTTTTTTATATCCAGCAAATGTTTTATGTTATTTGACTTCGTTTTCAATTCAAGCATTACATTTTTATAATGTGACGCAATATCAATAAGCCTTGAGCTTATGTTCGTTACATCATCAAACATAAGTGTGTCGGTAAATTCTCCAGGCCCAACCCTGAAAATAGTATCTTTTGTCCCATGAGCCGATAGTTCGGTTTCGAAAATTGAATAAAATTCTTCAAGATTTGAAAATTGAACTATGCCGAATGAATTCAGGTATTGATTTAAAAAACAGTACGTGCAATCATACAGGCAATTGAAACAGGTATTGCATACATAATAGTTACAGCAAATCATGTGAGGCGATCCGGGACATTTTTGAAAAAATCTCCCTTTAAATTTTTTTAAAATAAGAACTTCTTTTGAATTGTACTTACAATTGAGATGTTTAATTATATCCTGTAGTTCATCTTCATTATTAAACGGGTACCTCGTAATATTTTGTATTGATAGAAAATCTGCAACAATCTTTGAATGAGATTCAGAACTTTCAAACACAACTGCACGTATATTTTCTTTTGTTTTCATCGTATCTAACCAATGGTAGTGAACAATATATACAGATAATGAAACCTATCTATATTTCTGATAAAGACCAACTCTTGTAAATGAAATTATATCAATGATATATCATTTTTTGGTTGAAAAATAATCTTTGGGGTACTACATTTGATATTGCCTGCGTTGTACGTGATAGGTATGATACATTTTTGTACCAATATCACAACAAACGGGATCTCAAATTTAATGACGTAAATCATGCTTCCTCGAGAAGAAGATTAAAGTCTTTATGCGGGAACCCACCTGAGTAATCAGGTTCAAAAATAAGTACCTACACGGCAAATGCGGGTTTTTTTCATTTACAGTATAATAATATGAATACATTATTGGGAATAGAGGTACTTTTTGGTCCTACGGATAGCTGGCCAACACCCTACCCGCTTGAAATAATTGTTGGAAGTATTATTGTAATCCTGCTTATTTCACTGCTTGTGCTGGTGCGGTACAACATTATTTTGAAAAACCGTCAATCACAGGCTCATCAACTGTTTCTATTCAAAGCCAGACAGTTGGGACTCTCCAATTATCAATTTAAAATTATAAATGGACTTGTTAATATTTCATCAATACGAGACCCAAATGATGTGTTATTAAATCCTTCACTTTTCGAAAATTCAATTGGATTATTCCTTGATTATTTAAAAAAAACCAATGAAAAAGCAGATTCTCTTGCAAATATTGGTAAAGATCTCATCATAACATATGAAAAAATATTTCATCCGGTAACATATAGAAAACCAATCACAAAAATAGACGAAATCGATAAAAACACATTAATGTGTCTTGTCGCCTCAAATGATGAAATTATTATCGGAAAGACCATGACGATTGATGATTCCGGATATTACATCAAAATGTTCAGGAAAACTTCATTGATACAAAACATAATTGATAATGAGTTACGAGCGTATCTGTGGAGGTCTGGTGATGCAGAATACACCTTTGAAACAAAAATCATTAATTATGATAGTAATGCAATACAGCTATCATTACCGATAGAATTTATTCGCGGCAAAGAAGTCAGGCTTCCATATATCGAAGTAATGATACAATGTACTGTTGAAGTTGTATCAAATTCATTTCCAAACGATGTTAATAATAAAGAGATTATTGCTGGTAATATTTTTAAGATTAATGAAAGTGAAGCTGTTGTACGATTAACACAAAACATCGATTATCAGATACAGTATTTGCTTTCATTTGAAGTTGAATCATTTAAAATTATTATTTTATCAAAATTACTTGCTGACAGAACAATTCACGAACAGGGTGTTCATTACTATACTTTCAAGTTCGTTGAGATAAGTGATATAGCTGAGAAAATACTAAAGCAGTATATTACAAAACATCTATAAGTTAAAAAAAACTCCCCCCCGCCTTGAAGCGAGGGGGAGTTTTTTTATTCATATAGTTTAACAAGTTTTTTATAATTATTGTATCTCCATCGAGCTGCTTCTTCCGCTGCTTTGAATAAATCATTTGCAGCTTCAGGGAATTCTTTTTTAAGAGATGTATAACGTACTTCTCCTCCAAGAAAATCCTGAAAATTTTCCCACTGAGGTTCTTTCGAATCAAGCATGAATGGATTCTTCCCTTCTTTTTCAAGTAATGGATTGTATCTGTAAAGTTGCCAGTACCCGCACTCTACAGCACGTTTCGCTTCTTCCTGTGATTTACCCATTCCTGAACGCAATCCATGGTTTATGCATGGTGAATATGCGATAATCAGTGAAGGTCCGGGATATGCTTCAGCTTCAGATATCGCCCTGATACACTGTGCCTGACTTGCTCCCATGGCGATCTGTGCAACATATACATACCCATAGCTCATCGCCATCATACCTAGATCTTTCTTACGAATGCGCTTACCAGCAGCAGCAAATTTTGCAACTGCCGCAAGAGGTGTTGCTTTTGAGGATTGACCGCCTGTATTTGAGTATACTTCAGTATCCATTACCAGGATGTTGATATCGTCACCTGATGCAAGAACATGGTCAACCCCGCCATACCCTATATCATACGCCCAGCCGTCACCTCCGAATGCCCAAACGGATGCTTTTACAAGATATTTTTTCAGTTTAATTATCTCTTTTGCCTCCGGGGTACCAGCTTTTTCAAGTAATGGTAGAAGCTGATCTGCAATAACTTTGGTTTTTTCACCATCCTCTTTTGCACTCAACCATTCAGTAAGGAGGTCCTTCAATTCCTGTGAAACATTGCTGTTAATACAGGCATCTGCAAGTTCAACAATTCTTGTTTTCATCTGCTCAATTCCGAGATACATGCCATAACCGTATTCAGCACAATCTTCAAAAAGTGAACTTGCCCATGCAGGCCCTCTGCCGCGTTCGTTAACACAGTATGGTGTAGAAGGAGCTGTACCGCCATAAATTGACGAGCAGCCTGTAGCATTGGCAATCATCATTCTGTCACCAAAAAGCTGTGTTATCAATTTAACATATGGTGTTTCTCCGCATCCGGCACATGCTCCGGAAAATTCAAATAATGGACGTGCAAACTGACTTCCTTTTACCGAGGTTGTCGACATTAAATTGGTCTTGTACGACACATTGTGATGCATGAATTCCCATCGTCCGGCTTCATCAATCTGTGAATCAAGTGGTTTCATGACAAGCGCCTTTTGTTTGGCGGGGCACACATCAGCACAATTCCCACAACCTGTACAGTCAAGAACGCTTACCTGTATCCTGAATTTATAGGAATCAAGACCTTTGCCTTTGGCAT
>ERZ795048.3146-NODE-3146-length-12608-cov-8.488090_pt1 | contig 12608 bp, 12 predicted proteins | sample MGYA00375132_ERZ795048 | MGnify/ENA primary metagenome ERZ795048 (study PRJEB30177, sample SAMN05720225) | activated sludge metagenome | isolation source: Anaerobic digester | place: Hong Kong | collected 2014-12-17 ...
ATACAAACTTTATTTTCTAATTTCCAAATTTATTTTCAAAATTTTTTATTTTTTTTGCTTTCGCTTGTATATCAATCTTTTATTAGAACGTTTCCCCGTAATTGGGTTTGCAAATATAAACACAGATATCAATTTTCCAAACCCTTTTTAATAATATTTTCTTAATAAAAACTTAATGTATTATTTATCAGCAGAATATTTTTTCTAATCATAGAATGTCCATGCAAAACCGAATTGAAATAAAGGCTCGGGGGCAGGGTAATAAGGGGATGTAAACTGATAGTTTTTATTTATTAATACGTTAATATAGCTGTATTTAAGATATATTCGCGCCCTTCTAATAGCAAAATTTAAGAATACGTCAAAACAATGGTATTCGGGTTGTAATATATTGTTTTGAGTATAAAACATTCCTAATGGTGGCATATACCTATCTGAATAATACATGCTTGTATATCGGTAATCAAACCCTAATTGCCATAATAAACTACCTCCTGTTGAAGGGAATTGCCATAAATGCTCCAAAAAAACAGACTGATAAAGATTAAATTCTGGTATATTATATATGCTATCCGTATTAGTTTTCTGATAAACAAGATTAGTAACCGAATTAAAAATACCCCATTTAAAATGCTTATATAAGGCAGCACTAAGAATATCAATTTGGCCTTGATGTTGCGCAACAAAAGCAGTACTGTCTAAATATAAGTAGTTTGTTAACTGGCTATAACTAATTTGCGCGTTAAAATGGTACCTCTTATTATTATAATTCAATCCAATATCGCGATTTACTATACTTTTTAAATTACTATTTTGCCAGATAAAATGATTTGAAGAATAGTTTTCATACAGATAATCAGGTTTAGACTGCTTATAATTATACATAAGTGAAATTCTTGACTGTCCTTTAAATAAATAATATAAGTTCAAATCTAGCCTTGAATCCTCATCTTTATAACCTTGTATAAAATATTCGGCATTACCCGAAAAATAAAGGTTATTGAATACTTTTGATTTTATAAAAAAGGATACACTAGAATTACTTAAGTTTTTATCATATGTATTTTTTACAATGGTATCATTATTTAAAAATGAACTGTCGGGTACTATATTATATGTATAATTCATTTGTTCATTGTAATAATATAATCCAGCATTAAATGTCCCTGCAGAATATTTTAACATAAATTTATTTCCAAGCTGAGTTTGCCGGACTTCATCGCTTGTACTTAATGAATCGATAAATATGTTAAGAGAGTTATAAAAATCACTTTCCAGATTATCATCGGAATATTTTCTTACATCACTATTATAAATTAATTCATGTGATAAGCTTAACCCACTCCATTTAAAATATGATTTTTTAGTAACTTTATCATCAGTTGCCACGCTTTTCGAAATATCAGAAGAATCAGGAACCGTATTCAATGTATCTATTTTCTGGACATTTAAGGAGTCGTGTATAAACTTATCCTTTATAGCAGCAGTATCGTTAATCTCATCTATTTTTGATTTAACATTGGTAATCCCCTTTTTTGGCTGAATTGTTTTAGGCGCTGCTACCGCTTTATTTTTTTCTTTACTAACTGCTGGCGATTCCTTTTTAGGCTCTTTAGCTATAATTTCCGGTTTACCAAAACGAATTTGATTTACTAAACAAAAACTTGTATTTAATACCTGCCCTTTAGCACTTTCTAATCTTACAGGTACGTTTTTACGGTTACTAAAATCATCATCTTCCAAATATTGCAAGCTATCTATTCCTCCATTTTCCTGAAACTTAGCCCTATTTAAATTAATATTTGCATGCATCCTGTATCGCTGGCCTTCGTAACTACCAAAAATGGTAATAAGGTTTTGCCGCACCTGCTGGTTTAAATACCTTCCATCAGAGGAAATCATATCATAATCTAAACCAAAGTTAAATTCCGGATTTACATTTTGAACATGCATTACTTTTAACACTTGCTCGCTTTCAGTTTTTGGGCCTGCATTGCTATATTTTAAAAGGGTAAACTGCCGCTTAGTATTATAGTATGTTTGATTTTTTGGTAAGTGGAAATAAATAGCATACGGCTGGCTAAAAATAAAAGAGGTTTGTTTTTTATCAAATACCTGATAATTCTTGGGTTGTGCTGCGCTACCCATATTCCCTAAATAATTATGCACATCAAGCTGCCTGAGAACCGGATTGTAATTCTGAAACATAAACAAAGAGGTGTCTATCTCAGATAACTCAGTGCTCTGTCCAATTGGATCGAGCTTCCAACTATAAATAATTCTATTTTGCAAACTATCAACCTGGCTATATGCATTCCAGCTGATTATTATTAAGCATGTTAAAACGATATACTTTGCTGTTTTCATGAACGCAAAGATATAAAAACAGAGAATATATTATATTTTTTGTTCCGGTAAATAATTGAATTTAAAAATTCAGGCTGCTTTTAAGAAACCAGTTCATAAAACTCGAACACCTCACATAACTTATCAAACATTTCGTTTCTTTTATCCGGTTCGACAGTAATTTCTTTACCACTTTCCAGAATTATTTTTGATGAATTTGCCGGGAAAAGCAACTGCACAAACCTTAAATTCACAAGAAAATCATTATTACAACGGAAGAAACCCTGATCGAAAAGGAGCAGTTCGGCTTCATTAATGGTTATAAAAAGCTCAGCATTCTTTTCGTTTTCGTAGTATACTTTTGAAAAAGGCTCGCCACGCTCTATAAACATTATTTTGCTGCAATCTATTTTAATCTTCCCAAATTCGGTTGGTACGTAAATGACATATGTATTCATGGTTTTTTTATATTATAAGTTAAATTGATTTAAGTGTTATAGGTATAATAAATGCAAGTTCGTTCCCATTATCAATGCGATCTAATTCCCCGCCAAGTTTTTGCACTGATAAGCTCAATACCTGGTAGTTGAAAAATTGAAAAGAGTCTTCTTCAAAAGATATTATATTATTTAGGGAGATATTTCTGTAATCTTCATTTAAATTAAATTTTAATGATGGCCTTACAAAAAAGCGAATATATTCTTTATCTATTTTATTATATCCAATCTCGAAATTTTCTGCATTACATTGTGCAACTATCAGGTTTATTAAACGTTCCATAGATTTTTTAAATAAACTTAAATCGGTTTCGATAAATAGTTCTGTGTTTTGTTTATCGCATACAATGGACAAATTAAAGGTTGAATCATTATTTTCGGCTTTACGGAAATAGAAATCTTCAATATATTCCCATATTGCCTGGTTAATATCGCATTTAACGATTCGTACCTGATAATTTTCTGTTTCAAACTGCGAAAGGTCTACAATATTATCTACAAATTGCAGCAATAAACTGCTTCCGCGTAATATACCGTTGATATATTCGCGCATTTTAATATCGCCCATATTTTTTAACACCATTAATTTAGAGTAACCCATTATAGCATTTAAAGGGGTTCTTATTCCATGTGAAATATGTGTTAAAAAACTCAGGCGTTCGGGACTTTCGTTTTTACCTAATTCCTGCACATGAATAGGTTTAGTTTCTGTTATCTTATCTTTCATAAGGCCTTTTTTCGCTAAAAACATTTAATCTAAATCTTTTAGAACTTTTGAAGCCAAATCTTTATAGTAGCTTTTTTGTTCAATTAATTCACGAAGTAATACTTCTGCTTTTTTATCTTCATTTGTTTTAATATAACACATGGATAAATACCATTTAGCCTGCTCGACGAAAAGGTTGTCGTTATGATCAATAATTTCATTAAAAGATTTACTTGCATTGGTATATTTTTCTTCTTCCATGTATGAAATACCGGAGTAAAGGTTTAATGACATATCACCCTCCCTGTCTTTCAGTACCTCTTCGAAAAGCACCAGTGCCTTATCGTAATCGTGTGCCTCGTAACATTCCATAGCTCTCATTAGCAAACGGTCGGTTTCAGTATTTCCCGAACGGTAGCTTATAGTTGTTTCGTAAGGTGAATAGAATTTCTGGAATATATCTTCGTTATTGGGGCCATGCTGCAAATATTTAACAGCCCCACCAACAGCCATTACCATTGCAACTGAAGCTGCTGCATACAACATTTTACGGCGGTTAAATGCTGGCTGCAAACGCCTAACTTCAGGTTCTTCTATAAATATATCCTGCATAGTATCACGTAGCTCCATCACATCATATTCCATAATAGCCTCATTAACCGAAGCACTTAAGAGGTAATCGCGTTTTACTTTATTGTTGGAAGAAAGCAGCTTTTCAAAGGCAAAAATCTCACTTTCATTTAATTCTCCATCAATATATTCTTCTACTTTTCTTAATGTATTTTCCATAACTTTGGGGTTTAAATTTGATTAAAATGACCAACCCAACGGGCGTTGAGTTGATCATTACATTTCAGAACGTATATTTGAATCGATAGGGAAAGGAAGGACTAATTAGAGCCAGTATTGCCAATTACGGGTGGCCATGAGTCATCATCATTTTGGGTATCGCCATCACCACCTTTAATAATTAACATGGACTGTACTGTTAAGTAATCTGAAAAATTTGCAATTGATTTTTCTGATTTTGATTGGGCAAAAAAGTTTTTTAATGCTTTCATGATGTTTAGGTTTTAAATTGCTATAATGTTATTGTATATTTTTTTACTCTTTACTTTCTCCTTTTTACTTTTTTCTTTTATCCTTTTCTCCCCCCCTCCACTTATTTATTCCGAAAAAGTGCAAAAGGTAACCCCCTGTTTAGGCATTTTTTTTACATTTTTTTAAAAATATTTTTTATATATCTGATATTCAGATTATTATTTTTTAGAAAATAGGTAAACTTTTTTTACTTTTGGAAGTATATGCAATACAGGTTTTTTAAAATGAAATTAAAAAAGATATTCTTCACCTTTTATATTCTGCTGCCACTAGCAGCATTTCCGGGAAATCAGAGCGATAGCTTGTTGCTGAATGCTGATTTATATTATAATAAGGGAATATATTTAGGGAAAGCGGGCAAACCAGATAGTGCTTTGTATTTTACTCTGAAAGCTGTTAGCATATATGAAACTCAATTTCCTTTAGACTCAGTAAAACTGGCATATGCATACCAGAGTTTAGGAATAATTCAAAAATTATTGGGCAAATACAATCAAGCTTTACAATGGTACAATAAATCCGAAGAAATTTATAAACTGAAAAAGGATGAAAATATGTTAGCTAGTATTTACATTAATAAAGCGAATATATTTTCAACTCAACAGGATTTTGATAAAGCCTTAGAATATAACTTTATAGCAAAAAACATATATCTCACAGACTCTACTCAATTTAAAAAACAATTAACTTTAGTGTATAATAACATCGGAACTACTTTCAACAGAAAGAATGATACTTACAACGCCATTAAATTTTTAAACTTAAGTTTATCCTTAAAAAAGGGAGACTTAAAGGCTCATTCAACCAAAGGAAACTTAGCTACTTGCTATGAAAAAACTGGAAACCTTATTATGGCTAAAAAAATGTATCGGGAATCTATTCACGATGCAGAAGATTTATATGGCGATTACAATATAAACACAGCATTGCATTATATTAATTATGGCAATTTCCTTTTAAATCATTATAATCTTAAAGACTCTGCACTTTTTTACCTGAATTTAGCAAAAGAAAGCTATATTAGGGCTCTGGGAGGCAAACACCCTAATTTATCTACTGTTTATAATAATTTAGGTGAGTTTTATAAAAAAACAAATCAATATGATAGTGCTTTGGCTTATATTCAGAAATCACTTATGGCTTTATCTCCTGATTTTAATACCTACGATTACAGTTTAAATCCAGATCCTGAAAAAGTTTTATCAAAACCTCACCTTTTAAGGTCACTTAAAAACAAAGCAGATATATTATTTTTATTAGCAAAAAATAAAAATAGCGCAGCTCTTTATGAGTCCAGCTTAAACTCTTATGATTTAGCCATACAGACAATTCATTTGATACGGTCGGGGTTTATTAGCGAAGAAAGTAAGCTTATTTTAGCCGAAAGCCAGTTTAACACTTTTGATGATGCCATCGGGATATGTTATACACTCTACGAAAAAACAAAAGACAGGCTTTTCCTGGAAAAAGCTTTTGCGTATAGCGAACAAAGTAAGTCAGCCATTTTAACTGAAGCCATAAAAAACCACCAGGCACTGCAAATAGGCAATATTCCAGACAGCATCATAAAACAAGAGAAAGAAATTGAAAAAAATATCTGGAACTATGAAGAACTTATTTATGAAGAAAATAAAAAGAAAAACCCGGATCAGAATAAAATAAATTATTACTCCCGCTACCTGTTTGAACAAAAACAGCTAAAGGAAAGCTTAATAAAAAACCTTGAGAAGAATTATGCTAATTATTACATCTTAAAATATACCGACAGTAAGCTGAATATATATGATATACAGAAACTTTTAACAAAAAACGACAAATTTATAGAGTACTTTTTTGGGGAAGAATACATATATATCTTTTTAATAGGCAAAAAACAGGAAATGATTACTTGTGTTGCTGCAGACAGCAGTTTTAACCATCAACTCAGCTACCTGCTTTTTTCATTGTCGAACCATAATTTTTCTGGCCATCGGTTTTCTGATTTTAACCGATTTAAGGAGGCTTCTTATGCAGTTTACCAGAAATTACTAGAGCCCTTTAAAAATGAAACTAACAATAAGAATCTTATTATCGTACCCGATGGGTTATTAGCATATTTGCCGTTTGAAATATTAGTTGGCTCTAACCAGGAATATAACCGGATTAATTATAAATCACTGGACTACCAATTATATCACAATACCTTTCAATACGCCATTTCAGCATCGTTTGCTTTTGGAGGGCAACCAAAATTTAAAAAAGCAAAACATAAACTGGTAGCATTTGCCCCGTCATATAATAACATAAATGATACTTTACCAGAAAAGTATGCCGTTCGCCAGCAATACAGAGAAAAGCTTTACCCTTTGAAAGGGATAAAGAAAGAAGCTGAAGCCATTAGTAAGCTTGTTGGAGGGCACCAATACCTGGATAAGGATGCTTCCGAAGGGAACTTTAAAAAAATTGCAGCTGATTACGACATATTGCATTTAGCCATGCATACCTTAATTGATGATTATGACCCTATGTATTCTAAAATGGCTTTCGAACAAAGCAATAATGGCCTGGAAGATGGTTTTTTAAATACCTACGAGCTTTACAATATGAAATTAAATAGCCGAATGGCAGTGTTAAGCTCCTGTAACAGTGGTGCAGGGAAATTACATCGTGGCGAAGGTGTTATTAGCCTTGCCCGAGGTTTTATATATGCTGGCTGCCCTTCAATTGTTATGACCTTATGGACAGTTGAAGATATGTCGGGTGTTAAGTTAATGAAATCATTTTACGGATATTTGAAGAAAGGGAATAACAAATCAAAAGCACTACAACAATCAAAAATTGATTTTATCGAAAATGCTGACCAGTTAAAGGCACATCCCTATTTTTGGGCAGGTTATGTTATAATTGGAAATAACCAGCCATTGTTTTACATTAGGGATTTTATTATCTGTTTTATAATATTTTTGGTGGTTTTTATTCCGGTAATAGTATACAGAAAGAGGTTATTTTAATACTTTGAGTATCTGCCGGGCCTGGCTTTCATGATTCATCTTATTTTTGGTAATTTTATTCAAAACAACTTTAGCTTTGTTTGTTTCATTTTTTTGAATATATCCCAGGGCTGCGTACCAATGAGCTTCTTCCCAAAATAAATGCGTTGAATCCTGCATTAAATCGTTAAGTATACTAATGGATTTATCTGTTTGGATAGTTTCCAGGGCACATATGGAACCATAAAACCTTGCCATCATATTTGTTGAATCTGCTTCGGCCAACTCCATAAATAAACTATAGGATTTAACGTATTGTTTATTCTCGTAATACGTAAATGCTTGGCGCAATGAATCCCTATCCTCTCCAGACCTCGTGCAAAAAAAAGCAGGATAAGCAGAATAATATGTTTCAAATATTTCAATGTTGGTTTTATGGCGTTGATTGAATAGTAATGCAAATAATACAATAATTAAAACTATAGCTGCTGCAGGTATATAAAAAACCCTCTTTCTCAGAAGTGGAGAGCCAATCGATCTTTCATTCATGATATGATCCAATGTTTCATTTAAATCCATAATATCATCTTCCTGTATTGCTTCATGGAGGTTTTTACGAAAAATGAATTCCTTCCTTAACGTAGGATCGATTTTTAATAGCTCCTCGAATTCCACCCTTTCGCTGTCATTTAGCTCGCCATCCAGGTACTTTTCAATTAAAAATATCTTCTTCTTCATCATCATCCTTATAAAAATCCGGGTCACTTTTAATATATCTAATCAGCTGTTCCTTGCATTTATATTTTTTCTGTTTTATAAAAACCTCATTTTCGAATCCTACTTCCTTTGCAATATCCGTTAAAGGGACCTTATTATAAAACATTTGCAATATCTTCTGGCAATCTTCGCTCAGGCGTTTAAAATGATATTGATATAATTTATATTCTTTACTTTTTTTATATTCATCTACAAAATCCTCAATTTGCTCATATTCAACATAAACCTGCTTATTTTGGTTTTCGATACGTTGGTTTTCCATTTGTTTTAACCAAATATACCTGCAAACAGAATATATATATGTTTTAAACGATGAATTTAATTGAAAGTTCCCTTCTTTAATTTTACGGTAAATTATAATAATAGCCTCCTGAAAAACATCTTTTGCATTTTGATTATCGCCACTATTATCTAATATATATTTTTTAATATGAGGGAAATAAATATTGTAAATACCCCTAAGTACCTTTTCGTCTCGGTTAAGAATACCATTTATTATTTGCTCTATACTTAAGGATTTCAATTTTAGGATATTTAAAAGATTAAATCACACCAAATCTAAAAAATCCTGTGCATTAAAAAAACCTTGTAACGAAGTAGGTTAGTAATATTTATATAACGATTTGATTTACTTTACGTTAAAAATAAAAGGTTTTTGGCATTTTAATACAAATAGAAAACCGGCTCATTAAAGCCGGTAAGTTACTATTAATAAAGTTTTAGAGTTTAAAGCGAATACAAATATTTAACAATAGTACGGTCGAGAATAACAAGCACAATAACCCCTATTAAAGCAATAATTATGTACGGCGATATGCTTATTTCGCTCCATAAATCCTTAAAGAAGCTGGTAAAAAAAGTAAAATATTCAGGTGTTTTAAATGATTTCTCGCCAAATCCATTCTTTAAAATATAGTATAGAAGATATCCAATAAACAAAGCCACTACCGATAAAAAAAGCCATAAATTACTTTCTCTATCGTCTTTGGTTACGAAATGAACATTTACCGAAGGGTCTTTTAAAATTTTACTCATTACATTTTTAGTAAAATCAGCCCTGGGTTGCAAGATTTCGCCTCTGCGCAATATTTCGCGGGTATATTTATCTATATCTGAAACATTCTTCTTCATCTTTTTCAATTTTAAAGTATTGCTCTAACCTCTTCTTTTAAAATAAGTTTTAGTTCATCGTAAAACCGTTTGCGGGCGCGGTGTATTTTAACCTTAACATTTGTATACGTTAACCCGGTAATTTCGCTTATTTCCTCTATCGTATTTTCATTTAAATAATACAGGTTTAAAAATAATGCATCATCTTCGTTTAGCTGCTCCAGCACCTGTTTTATATATTTCTTTTGCTCCTCTTTTTTTAATTCATGTATGGCATTATATCCCGATAAAACTTCGCTCTCGGGCAAATATACTTCGTTAATATCAGCAATCTCCAGCCTTTTTTTCCGAAGCAGAGATATAGCCCCGTTATATGTAATTCTGTATATCCATGTCGAAAACTTCGATTCAAATTTAAAATCTTTTAACGAATGAAAAGCCTTTACAAACGAATCCTGAGCTAATTCTTCGGCATCTTCTGCATTTTTCAGCATCCGGAAAGCAATGGTATAAACCATACCTTTATGCTTGTCTACCAAATAACTAAAAGCATTAACATCGCCACTTAAAACACGCTCAATATAATACCGGTCTTGTTTCAATGTAATCTGTTTTTCTTTTTTTATTATGACGCCCTTTAAACAAATTCGGTTACAAAAATGGGCAAAACAATTTACATAAATTTTTTTACCCGGAATGTGTAACCAGATAAAAAATACCGGCGTCAAAGCAATAAAAACGATGTTTAACTTAAAACAATAACAATTATGGATTTTGATTTTTTAATAGGAATAGCATTTTTTGCAGTAGTTTATGGAATATTCCATTTATATGTAAGACGAAAAGAAAGGCTTGCTTTAATTGAAAAAGGTTTAACAGCTAATATTTTCAATAGTGAAGCAAATGTATCGCCAAGTTTAAAGTATGGTATTTTCTGTATTGGAATAGCCGTTGGGTTTTTATTTGGTGACATATTAGCAAAAAACACTTTCTTAGAAGAAGGTGTAGCCTATGTTTCGATGATTTTCCTTTTTGGAGGTATCGCATTAGTAGTGTACTACTTTATAGCACGTAAACACACCCGAAAAGAGTAACTTAGAGCATTACAGGAAAATAAAGAGAGGCTTGAATCAAGCCTCTTTTTGTTTTTAGTTCGTTTTAAATAAAATCATCTTAATGATGGCATCCTGGCAAATCGGGCAAAAACCTTCTGCCTCGTTGCTTTTCATACGGCAATCCTGAAACGGGCTATACATTCCTTTACTAACATAACCTCCCCCTTCAAAAACACCAATACTATTTACGTATTCCTTTTCTCGCGGTGTGGGGACAGGAGTCTCTTTACCCATTTTATCTTTCCATTTTAACTCAAAATTAACTAAAGTAGTTAAATTAGGCTGCCAGGGCTCAATATTAAGATTAAAAAAGTCGTTATAGGATGTGGACGAAGTATAATATTCATCACCTAATCCGGCGAATGAATGCCCAAACTCGTGAATTAAAACTTTGTCGGATAAGTAATGACCTACCGTAGAAATTGCATAGTGATTGTAAATACCGCCACCTCCATATTTATCAGAATTAACAAGTATACAGATTTCATCGTAAGGCACAACTGAGGCAGCATCGCGAATACTTAACACATCGGTTGTTGTTAAATAACGGTCACTATCGAAAGTATAAAAATTACTGTTTAACACTGTTTTTTTATAAATTGCCTTACCAGGTATATCCGTTCCTGATTCTTCTGATGGGCATTTAACAATCCAAACATTGAATTGTTTCTTATATTCTTTAAACGGTGATTGTGAGAAGATATAATCCGCCATTCTTTGAGCATCGTTTTTAAATTTCTCCATCTCACCGGCAGTATAACCCTCTGCTAAAAATACCAAATCGACTTTTGTTGCCGGTTCGCCATTATCTAATATTTTTTCAAAAGCATAATTTTTTGTTTCGGGTTGAATAAAATAATTGTCTGGGTTTATTTCTACTTCAAATATTTTATTAAAAACACCCTCCCACGACCTGCTATAAAGTTTTAAAAGAATATTATTTTTTGGATATGGGAATGTTATGGTTTGAAAAAAGCTTTTATCAACTATTTTAGCTTCATCAGTTGTCTGCCATTCTTCGAATAAAGTACAGAACCCTTTTGAATATATTACATTACCTGTTTTTGTGTCGGTTAACTCAAATTTATATTCGCCATAATTTAAGTTATCCATTAAATTGTTTTTTGGGCCTCCCCAAAATGGTTCCTTTTTTATCTGGTGTAAATAAACTTTTTCTGATGTTGCATTTCCTGCAAAAACAAAATCTACCCGCATACTATTTTCACCGAAAAACTGGTTGTATGCGTTTTGTGCTTGATTATTAAAACTTAAGCACATTAATAAAAGAATAGCAATTGCCCTCATTTTTTTATTCGTTTAAATTATACTTACTTTGTTTACTCAGTTAACTTTTAAAACAACATTTAGACTATGAATATAAGCGTTGGATTAAAAATTAAAGAATGGCTTTTACAGTTAGGCCTTTCAGAGCAACATGCTAATATACTTAAATTTGCCGTCATTATCGTTTTTATACTTATTATTTCCTACCTGGCCTATTTAATAACCAATAAGGTTATATTAAGATTAATACGAAAGTTAATAAGTAAAACAAAATATACCTGGGACGATATTTTACTCCAGAAAAAAGTATTAAACCGTTTATCGCATTTAGTACCGGCAATAATTATTTATTATTATGCAAACATAGGATTAATTGACTTCCCCAAAGCATCGGCAGCATTACAATCCGTATCATATGTTTATATGATTTTTATAGGCATGCTTGTTCTTGATGCTTTTTTAACTGCGGTTCACGATGCTTATCAAAAATTGCCTATATCGAAAGAACGGCCAATAAAAGGATATATACAAAGTATTAAGATAATAATTTATGCCTTTGGTATAATTATCATATTATCAGTAATTTTAGGGAAATCACCGGGTTCACTTATTGCCGGTTTAGGAGCAGTTGCTGCTATTTTATTATTAGTTTTTAAAGATACCATACTTGGATTCGTTTCCAGCATTCAGCTTTCGGCCAACC
>ERZ795048.3150-NODE-3150-length-12601-cov-6.498964_pt1 | contig 12601 bp, 8 predicted proteins | sample MGYA00375132_ERZ795048 | MGnify/ENA primary metagenome ERZ795048 (study PRJEB30177, sample SAMN05720225) | activated sludge metagenome | isolation source: Anaerobic digester | place: Hong Kong | collected 2014-12-17 ...
AAAACGAGGAGTTCCGCTCCATCATCACGGCGGTCGGCACCGGCATCGGCGAGGATTTCGACATCTCGTCGCTCAAATACGACAAGATCATCATTCTCTCGGACGCGGACCAGGACGGCGCGCATATCCGCGCGATCCTGCTTACGTTCTTCTATCGTTATATGAAGGAACTCATCACGGAGGGGCACGTCTACATCGGCCTTTCCCCGCTCTACAAAGTGCAGAAGGACAAAAAAAGCGTCTATTGCTACGATGACGACGAACTGCGCGCCGCAACGCGCGCCGTCGGCAGGGGCTACACCATCCAGCGCTACAAGGGCCTCGGCGAGATGAACCCGGAGCAGCTCTGGGAGACGACCATGAACCCGGACGGGCGCAAGCTCATCCGCGTCACAATCGAGGACGCGGCGGACGTCGAGCACCTCGTGGTCGTGCTCATGGGCGACAAGGTGCAATCCCGCAAGGAATACATCTTTGAGAACGCGGATTTCAACAAGCCCAAGAGCGAAACCTTCGAAAAGCTCAAGGACTGACAGCGGTTTCGGCCCGTTAAACCGAGCGTCCGCACCCAACACGCAAAAGGAATTCTGATATGGCAAAAAAACCTGTTCAACTCAAGCTGGAGACCATCATCCAGCGCAATATGGACGAAGTCATGCACCAGTCCATCATGCCGTACGCCGAGCACGTCATTCTCGAGCGCGCGCTGCCGCGCGTCGAGGACGGCCTGAAACCCGTCCAGCGGCGCATTCTCTACACCATGATGGAGCTAAGCCTGACGCCGGACAAGCCGCACCGCAAGAGCGCGCGCATCGTCGGCGACTGCCTCGGCAAATACCATCCGCACGGCGATTCGTCGGTTTACGACGCGATGGTGCGCATGGCACAGCCCTACAACATGTGCGTGCCGCTGGTCGACGGCCACGGCAACTTCGGCAGTATCGACGGCGATTCCGCCGCCGCGATGCGCTATACCGAAGCGCGCATGACGCCCGCCGCCATGCAGCTGCTGCGCGACATCGACAAAAACACGGTCGACTACTCCTTTAACTTCGACGACACGCTAAAGGAACCGGACCTCCTGCCGGGACGCTTTCCGAACCTGCTCGTCAACGGCGCGAGCGGCATCGCGGTCGGCCTTGCGACCAACATTCCGCCGCACAACCCGGTGGAGGCCATCAACGCCGTCATCGCGGTCATGGAAAACCCGCGCATCAAGCTCGAAGAGCTTATGCAGATCATTCCGTCGCCGGACTTCCCGACCGGCGGATTCATCCTCGACTCGTCCGAACTCGAACAAGCCTACCGTACGGGCCGCGGCAGGGTCTATATGCGCGCAAAAACGCATTTCGAGGAGCAAAAAAACGGCAAGACGCTCATCGTCATCACGGAGCTGCCGTATCAGGTCAACAAGGCCAATATGCTCGAAAAAATCCTCCATGTCAGTCAGGATAAAAAGGCGCTGTTTGCCGGCATCGCGGACATTCGCGACGAGTCGGACCGCATGGGCATGCGCGCCGTGATCGAGGTCAAAAAAGGCGGCGACCCGGAGCGCATCCTGCAATATCTGTTCAAATATTCCGACCTCCAGACGACCTTTGGCGTCAACATGGTCGCCATCGCCGGCGGCAAACCGCAGCAGCTGAACCTCAAGCAGGTCATCGCGCACTACATCCGCCATCAACGGGAGGTCGTCACCCGCCGCACGCAGTTCGAACTGGACGCGGCGCTGCGCCGCGAGCATATTTTGGCCGGGCTCATGATCGCCGTGGACAATCTCGACGCGGTCATCGCGCTGATCCGCGCGTCCAAGTCGCCCAAGGAAGCGCGAACGGGCCTGATGAAAACATTCGAACTGACCGAAATTCAGGCGCAGGCCATTCTCGATTTGCGGCTGCAGCGGCTGACCAATATGGAACTGCTCACCATCAAGCGCGAATACGACGAGGTCGTCAAGCTGATCGCGCATCTCAGGGGCATCCTCGCCAGCGACAAAAAGCTGATCGCGCTGATCAAAAAAGAGTTGGTCGAAATTCGGGAGCTCATCGCCGTTCCGCGGCGGACGACGTTCGTCACTGCGGAAACCGCGCCGCTCGACGAAAACGAAGACCTCGCCGTCGTGGAGGACGTGACCGTCTGCATCTGCGAAGGGCTCAAGGTGCGCCGCTGCCCGACCAAGGCGTTCTCGCTCACGGCCGTTTCGGAGGACAAGCCGCTGTTCGTCGTTGAAACGCGGACGAACAAACGCGTCCGCCTGTTTACCGATCAGGGCGCGATGCTCTCCATCCTTGCCGGAGACCTGCCGGAAACGCGTGCAACGACGCGCGCGAGCAACCTCGCCGCGCTGCTGCCGTTTGAAAAAAACGAACGGATCGTCGGGCTGTTCCCGGACGAAGAGGACGGCGACTATTACTTTTATCTTAAAAACGGCAACGTCAAGCGCACGTCCTGCGCCGACTACGGCGTCCGCACAAAACGTACCGCCGCCGTCAGCCTGCGGGACAGGGACCGCGTGCTCGGCGTGGAACAGAAGGTCGCAGATTCCATCCTGCTCGTTACGAAACTCGGCATGAGCATCCGCTTCGCAACCGATTCCGTCCCGTCCATGGGACGCGTCTCCGGCGGCGTGAAATGCATCAAACTAGAAAAAGGCGACGAAGTGATCTTCGCCGCGCAGCTTCCGGACGACGGCGAAGTGCTCACCGTAACGGACAAGGGATTCGGCAAACGCTCGCCCATGTTCGAATACGACCCGCAGGGGCGAAACGGCAAGGGCCTGAAAACGTTCGATCTCAAAAAGAACGGCGCGAACGGCACCTGCATCGCCGCGGTCATGCACCTTCCGGAGCCGAAGGACGTTATCGTCGTTCAGCGACACGGGACGCGCACTGCGATCAACACGGGCGACGTGCATGTCGAGGCGCGTGCCGGCAGAGGGTCCATGCTCGTGGCCGTCGTGCTCGACGACGACGTCGTCGCCGTTGAACCGGCTGCGATCGAATAACCCGGAACCCATCGTGCAAGCGGAGCGACGAAAAACGCCCCGCTTGTTTTTATTTTTTATAGCGCCTTTTTGCGTCCCGTTTTCCCAGCAACCATGCGAATATTCCTCGTTTTAAATGTACTTCGAATTCAATTTTCACGTTCGTTCCCGCCGCGTTTCATTGACATTTTTATATAATTCGTATATATTCTAGGCGTTATTTGCACTGATACATCAATAATAAATTAGATTGGGATGGAATTGAATAATGGAACAAAAGTTGAAGCGCCGCCGGGGCGACCGGCGCGATGCAACGCTTGTGCGCGATCTTGACGCGATGCACGCGTTCCTGCCGCTGATGCTGCCGAACCGCGCCGACAACGAGGCGTTTATTCAGGAGCTCGTGGACATGAGCGCCGTGGAAGCATATCTCGAAAAGAAAAACGCAGAAAACCCGGAATACAAATACACTTTTTTTCACGTCATCCTCGCCGCGCTCGCGCGCACGATCGAAATGCGTCCGCGCATGAACCGCTTTATCATCGGCGGACGTTATTACGACCGGCAGCACATCTCGTTTGCGCTGATCGCCAAAAAAGCGTTTGCGGACGACGGCGACGAGTCTATCGTGATCCTCAAATACGATCCGGACAGCGAGAAGCCCGCCGTCGACGTTTTGCACGACAAGCTCTGCTCGTTTGTATATACGCTGCGCACGCACGACACGACCGACAACACGACCGATATCCTCGACACGCTGGCGAAAGCGCCGCAGTGGCTCCGGAAACTCATTATGAACACGCTTCGCTCTCTCGACGAGCATGGCAATATGCCCAAAGCGCTCGCAACCGAAGACCCGTACAACAGCACGGTGTTCATCTCGAACCTCGGCTCCATCAAGCTCAACGCGGGCTACCACCACCTGACGAACTGGGGGACGAACTCCGTTTTCGTCGTCGTCGGCGAAAAGCATATGCAACCGTTCTTCAGCGAGGACGGAAACTATACCCTGAGACCGGCGCTCAGCCTCGGCATCACGCTGGACGAGCGCATCGGCGACGGGTACTATTTCTCCAAAACGATCCGGCTTCTCAAAAAGCTCCTTTCCGAGCCCGAACTGCTCGACATTCCGGCCAAGGAGGCACTGAACATTGAATACTGAAGACATGACGAACATCAAGGCGCCATGGCTGGCATTTTACGGCGACGTGCCAAAACACCTGACTTATCCGGACTGCTCCATGTTCGACCTTGTCGAACGCAGCGCCGGCCTTTACCCGAACAACCTGGCCTATACCTTTATGGGTAAGGGCGATTGCTATGCCGTAATGGCTGAAAAGGTGCGTCAGGTCGCCTGCGCGTTTTCCGCCGTCGGCATCGGGAAGGGCGACAAAGTCACGCTCTGCATGCCGAACTGCCCGCAGATCGTTCTGTGCTTCTATGCGCTCAACCGCATCGGCGCAATCGCCGCAATGATCCATCCGCTCTCCAGCGTCGGCGAAATCGCCTTTTATATCAAGGATTCCGGCTCGCGCGCGGTGGTCACGCTGGACCAGTTTTACGGCAAATTCGAGGAAGTGCGCGAAACGGTCGCGATCGAAACGCTTGTGCTCACCAGCATTGCGGATGCGCTCGGGCCCGTCATGAAGCTCGGTTATCGGCTCACCCAGGGCCGCAAGACGCCGAAGGTGCCGAAAGACGCGGGCGTGCTCTGGTGGAAGGATTTCCTCGGCGGCGCAAAGAGCGCAAACGAATCCTGCTTCGTCGAGCGCAAGGGCGGCGATCCGGCCGTCATCCTCTTTTCCGGCGGGACGACGGGCGTGACGAAGGGCATTCTCCTAAGCAACCTCAATTTCAACGCGCTGGCCATGCAGACGGCGGCCATGAGCAACTGTTTCGAGCCCGGCAAGCGCATGCTCGCGGCGATGCCCATGTTCCACGGTTTCGGGCTCGGCGTATGCATCCATACCATGATCGCTCACGGAGCGACGGCGATCCTCGTGCCGCGCGTATCGGTGGAAAGCTATGCAAAGCTGCTGAAAAAGGAGCAGCCGAACTACATTGCGGGCGTTCCGACACTCTACGAAGGCATCACGCGGAACCCGTACATGGACGGCGTGGACTTGAGCTGCCTGCTCGGCGTTTTTTCCGGCGGGGACAGCCTTTCCATCGAGCTGAAAAAGAAATTCGATCGTTTTTTGCAGGATCACGGCGCAACCGTCCAGGTGCGCGAAGGCTATGGCACGACCGAATGCGTGACCGCAAGCTGCCTGACGCCTTACGATATGTACCGTGAAGGCAGCATCGGCCTGCCGTTTCCGGACACGTACTATAAGATCGTCCGGGTCGAAACGACCGACGAAGTGCCCTACGGTGAGGAAGGCGAAATCTGCCTCTGCGGGCCGTCCGTCATGATCGAATACGTCAACCAGCCGGAAGAAACGGCCAATGCGCTCAAAAAACACGCCGACGGGCACATCTGGCTGCACACGGGCGATCTCGGCACCATGGACGCGGACGGTTTCGTCTACTTCAGGCAGCGTATCAAGCGCATGATCGTCACCAGCGGATACAACGTGTATCCGTCCCAGGTGGAAAATGCGATCGACGCGCACGAGAAGGTGCTCATGAGCTGCGTCATCGGCGTACCGGATTCCTATCGGATGCAGAAGGTCAAGGCGTTCGTCGTGCTCCGGCCGAACATTTTACCGACGCCCGCGCTCAAAGAAGAAATTCTGGAGCACTGCCGCAAGAACGTTGCGAAATACGCCATGCCGTACGATATCGAATTCCGCAGCGAGCTGCCCAAGACGCTCGTCGGCAAGGTTGCGTACACCGTGCTTGAAAAAGAAGAGCTTGAAAAGCAGGTCGGCTGAGCGAACGCGGCTTGACTGCGCGGCGGGGATGCGTTTCCCCGCCGCCGTTTCTTGCGTAAAATTTCCATTCAGCTTTCGGTAATAAATGTCTTGACACGTCCGTGGCGGTTGCCTATAATTGAAAAGTGCGAGTTGCCAATGTAGCTCAGTTGGTAGAGCAGCTGATTCGTAATCAGCAGGTCTGGGGTCCGAGTCCCCACATTGGCTCCATTTTTTCGGGGTGTAGCGCAGTTTGGTAGCGCGTTTGGTTCGGGACCAAAAGGTCGCTGGTTCAAATCCAGTCACCCCGACCAGTAAAGACTCCTATGGGACAATCCTATAGGAGCCTTTGATATTTATTTTCAATTGTGAATCCAGCGAAACGCCACCGGCCGTTACTGCGCACTCTTTCTTCGTTTTACGAAAATCGTGACAAAGAACAGCGCAAACGCAATAGCCGCCCAGGCCAGCAGGTTAAGGAAGGATTCTTGCACAAACTGCGCCCCGCGGTTGAACAGAGCGTACGACATAATCCTGATACCGGAAGCCGTAGGCAGATATTTAAAAAATGCTGCACCAGCGGAAAATTCCAGCGGATTCAGCGCGCCGGAAACCAGCCACAGCGTGATACTCAGGATAATCATCGGCGCAGGCACGAGCCTGAAGTCCCCCGCCTTCATGCCGTACAGGACGCCGGGAAGGCTGAACGTCGTCACAAGCAGCAGGAACATCAGCAGCAAATATACAACGCTCATGACACTCGGAAAACTCAGCCCGAAAAACAGCATATAACACAACGTCAAAACGATCAGCATCACGCCGGAAATAATGGTTGCCGCCACCCATTTGCCGATCAGGGACGCGGTTTCTCCGTTCGCAGCCATCTTGATGTAGGCTTCGGTCCCGCCTTCCTTTTCGTTTGCGCCGAGCGCTCCGCCAATCAGCAGGCCAAAAAAGACCATCGTCCAGATCAGAATGCCCGCCATCATATAGCTGGATCTCGAAAGCGAATCGTTCTGGAGGTTTTCTTCCACGACAATACCCGGCCTGGCGTTGGTATCCAGCTCATACAACTTGATAAAGTCGTATATTCTCGCCTCTATGCCGAGTCGGACATTCTTTGAAATGTCTTCATGTGCGGCCGTAAACTGTATAGTGAGCTGCTCCGGATCGCCTTCTTCAATGCTCTCGCCAAATCCCTCCGGAATGTGCAGGACGGCAAACGTTTCATGCATCTGAAACATGTCCTCCGCCGTTTCTTCATCCGTTAAAACCAGTTCAAAATACGGTATCGTGCCCGTTCTCGTCTCCATGACTTCCAGGAACTTCTCCGTCCAGGCGCTGGATGAAGCGGCGTCGTTATTGACTACGGCGATGTCCACGATTCCCGTGGTTTGAAAGACGCCGACAAACAACAGGCAAATCAGCAGCGGCGGAAAAATCGATACGAGTGCAATCGCCTTGTGCTTTTTCCAGTACTGAATCGATTTTTTTATTTCAGCCTTGATTTTTGCGCTCACAGTTCCTTCGCCTCCTTAACAAACACCGCATGAGCGGCGGCCAGCATCGCCGCGGCGAATATACCGGTTATAATCAGGTCTTTTACCATCAGTCTGCTGCTGACGCCGCCCAGAAGGGACGCGTTGATATACACCTGATAGAAATACGTTCCCGGCCAGAGGTCGGCGATATGGCGCAGCAGCCCCGTCCACGCCTCGGATGGCGCCAGCCCGCCGGAAACCCACCAGCTTGCAATATTGATCACCATAACAAGTATGCCCGCCGGGAGAACCTGCTTGATCTTCGCGGCAATCAGCGCCGCCAGGCCAACGGAGAACAGCACGCCCCAGAAAAAATATAGAAGTTGCATAAGCATGTTTTGGGGAAGATACCCAAATACAATCCACTCCTCCAGCAGGATAAATCCTGTAACAAGCAGCGCCTGTATAACGGCCGACAGCAGCTTGCCGCCGATTATATTGATCAGTTTTGGCGTCATTATAAGTTCCTTGATCGTGCCGTCTTCAAATTCACGGGAAATAGAAAACGTAATCGCAAGGCTTGCGCTCAAAAGCATCGCCAGCCCGAGGATGGACGCGCAGATGTATTGTATCAGGGGCAGGTCGGGCGAAACGTCCGCGATAAAATCCACACGCGGAATATTATAAACCGTGCCGCTCGCCTCAAGACCGTCGTTAAAATAGTTGACTGCGTTCTGCATTCTCTGAATGAAGTTTTTCGTCACGTCGTCGTTGATATTATTGATTGTAATCGAAACTCCGACGACTTCGCCCGCATCCAGCCGTTCCGAAAGACGGGCCGGGATCGTAATGAGCCCCAGCACCTCGCCGCTTTCAAACTTCTCCTCCGCAGCGGCGCTTTCCACCGCCTGTGCATCAAACCAAAGGGCTCCCGAACCACTTTTCAGGTTCAGCAGGTAATCCCTTAGTTCAATTGCGGCGGGATCGCTGTCTTCCATGACGATTGCAACCGGCAATATCTCCGTTCTAGCCAGAAAAAGGCCCGCAAAAATCGAGATGATTAAAAGCGGCGCAACGGACATAATGATCAGTTTCGGCTGCCGGAACCACATTTTCAGGTCGGCGACCATCAGGCTGATGATTTTCCTCATAGCAGTCTCCTCATCAATCCCTGAGTTTTTTGCCGGTGAGCTTCAAAAAGACATCGTCCAGCGTCGGCACCCTGATTTGGAGGTCTTTAATGGCGATGCCGTCCGTTTCATTGAATATCTCCGCAACTTCCGTCAACAGGATATTTGCCTTCTTTTTAGCCGGTATGGAGATTTGATACCTGTTTTCCGCCGGTCCCTCGCTCATCTCCGTATCGGCCGAATAATTTTTCAGCTTCGTCTGAAGATTCGAAAAGCCGGACGGAGCAATCTCGACTTCCGCCGTCAGGTGTACGCCGTCGGAATAGTTGGTTTTCAGATTTTCAGGCGTATCCATGGCAACCAAATGCCCTCCGTCAATCACCGCGCAGATGTCGGACAGGCTGTCGGCTTCGTCCATATAATTGGTATTGATAAATATGGTTTTCTTTCCCCTCATTTCGAGGATTTTGCTCCATATTTCGTTCCGGTTCTGAACGTCCACTCCGAGCGTCGGCTCGTCCAGAATAATGATCTCAGGGTCGTGAAGCATTGCGCGAACCAACGCAAGCCGTCTCTTCATCCCGCCCGAAAACGTGCCAACAAGGTCGTTTGCCCTGTTTTCAAGCTGGGCAAGCTCCAGCGCCTCGTTCACTTTGCTTTTCACGCTTTTTTTCGGTACGCCGTAAAAATTGGCATGGAACTCGAGGTTTTCCCTTGCCGTCAGATAATCGTAGATCGAAGTATCCTGCGTGACAAGCCCGATGCGCTTGCGAACTTCCTGCGTCTGCTTCAACGGGTCGAATCCGCAGACGCCGATTTCCCCCGAATCATATTTTTCCAGCCCGCAGATGATGTTCACCAGCGTTGTTTTTCCCGCGCCGTTCGGCCCGAGCAACGTAAAATTCTGCTTTCCTATTTCGAAAGAAATATCATCTAAAACATTCCTTTCTCCAAAGGATTTTTTTAAATTTGATACAACAATGGACATATGCCGTTTCTCCTCACCTAGTTGATTCTGATATCGTTCCAGAGCAATCTGAAAACTTCTTTTTTGCGGCGCTCCAAGGCTGCCGCCAGCTGATCGTCGTCCATAGGCGCCATATCCTGAATAACAGGCAGCGCAACAAACATGAACAAATCCAAACTAAAGAGATTCAGAATAAACTCTCTGGTATCCACAGCGCGGATTTCTCCCTTTGCAATTGCTTCGTTCAGCTTGTCCGTAAAAATTTTAAAAGGCGACTGCCGATATCCGACATAGCAGTCGGAAACCACGTCCCGAAGGTTCAGTTTCTGGCGGCTCAACTCCCAAACCAGGAACTGAAACGCGTCTTTCCGTTCGTAAAGAAAATCAAAATGCCGGTCGATAAAGCCGGATAAAAATTCTTTGAACGTCAAAGAATCCATGTTTCCGTTGAAAACGCTGCCGTACAGGTCGACAACAATTCTCTTCACGACCTCAAGGAAAAGCGTATCCTTGTCCTTGAAATAGTAATGCAGGAGCATTTTGTTCACGCCGGCGCAGTCGGCGATTTCCTGCATGCGGGCGCCCGCCTTGCCTTTCTCAACAAAAACCTTCATCGCGGCATTTAAAATATTCTGTTCGACTTGATTTTCTTTCATAGTGTCGCCGTTCCTTGTTTCATTTTCGGTTCAACCGTTTGGTTGAACCATCTGGTTGATGATAGCACCAGCCGTTCTTCATGTCAACTGTTAAAAGCAAAACGAGATTTGAAACCGGTGTGCTAGAGATTCGTTGATCAGGGTACAAAAATACCGTCCCTGTCCGAATCTACAGAGGCGGTACCCAATTGTTTCTGTGAAATACGCGAGTACTTTGGCTTTCAGGCGGTTTTGCCGCCTGAAAGCCAAAGTGAATTCGAAAATATCGCCAGCGATAGCCCGTTCCCGTCCGAAAGCGGGCGAAGATACCTGTTATTTGCCGGCGCCCTTTAAATATGGAAAGTAACGAAAATCATCCGTCAACATGTGTCCGATAACGACCTGATCCAGCAGGAACGAAAAGAAGGCCGCAAATTTGAGCTCGCCGGACAAAAACTGGTTATGGTGTTCGTCGATGCGCGTCAAAAGCCTGTCGTGCGTTGCGGCGTGCTTTTCCGCCTCCGGATAGGAGACGTCCCTGAGGAGCGCTTCTTCCTCTTTAAAATGAACTCGGATGTGTTCGATCAATTCCTTCTCGGCTTTTACGGGGTCTCCGCTTTCTTTATCCGTCATCGCGTCCAGGGTTGCGTTTCCAAGGGAAATGATTTCTTTATGCCTGCCGTCTATAATCGGATTCCCGCTTTCCCATTCGCTTTTCCATTCCAGATTGATCTTGACAAACGGGAACGCCTCAGCCCAGCCCAACCCCGTAACGCAGTTTCTGCCCTTGTTCTTCGAACGGAACATCGCATAATCCACGCGTCTGAACCAGCTTCCCTTTGTCTCGCCCGGGATGAACTCGGTCACGCCGAAGCTGGCCGTTACCGCCATTTTGACGTTCGGGTGCGAAAGCGTTTCAAATCTTCCCTTCAGCTTTTCCGCAGCTTTTATGGCCGCGGGCAGATTCGTGTTCGGCAGGAGCACGACAAATTCTTCGCCGCCCCATCTGGCAAAGATGTCTTCCCTTCGTATGGAACTTTTTGCAGCGCCGGCTATCCGTTCCAGGACACGGTCTCCGGCGTCATGACCCCAGGTATCGTTGATTTTTTTGAAATTGTCTATGTCAAACAAAATAATGGAAAGCGGATAGGCGTATCTCTGACTGCGTTCCGATTCTTCAATGACCTTTCGGTCGAAATAGTATCTGTTAAATATTCCCGTAAGGGCATCTTTGGCAGCAACTTCGCTGAGCGCCCTGTTTTTCCGATTCAGCTCCTCGGCAAGCTTCCTGAGCGCTTTTTCAGACTTCTTCAGCCGCTCGATCATTTCGCTTTTGCTCGCAATCGCCTGATTCAGTTGTCTCTCCAGCGCTTTCCTTTCCGTGATATCGCGGGATACGCCGAGAACCTCAAGCGCGCCTGTTTCCGGGTTCTCAATAAGCTTGACAGTGACCTCTATCTGTTTGGTTTCTTTCTCCTTTGAATAAATCTGCATATCCTTGACGCAGGTAAGCGCCTCTTGCCTTCGCTCTCCGCCGAGATAGAGGGCCACCATCCGTTTGGTGTTCTCCATCGCCACTCGATAGGTTTCTTCCGGCACCGCATCCGCAAGCGACTCCGCCATCGCTTCCTGCGCGGATATTCCCCTGAGTTTCCATACATTCGGGCTCATGTACGTAAATCGATTGCTCGCGATATCATATACCCATATGCATTCCAGCGCATTTTCGGAAAGGAGACGATACTCATATTCTAATTTTCGGAATCGCTCGTCATTCATAATGAGGCCACCCTGTAGAATCGTGCTTTGCGAAACGTATATTACTTTTATTGCAAGTATAAGCGTATTTCGCAGGCCCGTCAATTTCTATGTTTTTTCTGTTGAATTACTATAGAAGATTTGCTTTCGCCACGGCGGTCACGTCCGTTTCTTGCCGAAGCGGTCTGTTTGTGATAGCATTTTATTATATAAATGCTATTCTTTTGCCGTTTAAACGGCATCTGTTGCAAATCATCGAAGGGAGAAAATCAAATAAAAGACCTTATCACGTACCCAAAGGAGATCATCTTATGAACATTGCAGTTATCGGCACATCACGAAAAGAAAACGAAAAACGGCATCCCATCCACCCGGATCATATTGCGGGCATTCCGGAAGACATCCGTAGTCAGCTTTACTTCGAAAAAGGCTACGGATTGCCATTCGGAATGAGCGACGATCATATTCAGTCCCTGACGGGCAACCGCCCGCTTGAGCGCAAAAAACTGCTCGGCGGCTTCGGCGCCGTCCTGATCACAAAACCGGTCATCGAGGATTTTGAGGAAATGCAGGACGGCACGCTGGTCTGGGGCTGGCTGCACAGCGTCCAGCAGCGCTATATCGCACAGTTGGGCATCGATAAAAAGCTCACGCTCATCGCATGGGAAAACATGTATTACGAAAGCGGCCGCGAACTGATCCATACGTTCAGCCGCAACAACGAGATTGCAGGCTATTGCGGCGTGCAGCACGCGCTGGAGGTCGCCGGTATCGACGGCAACTTCGGCCCGG
>ERZ795048.3152-NODE-3152-length-12590-cov-9.698285_pt1 | contig 12590 bp, 7 predicted proteins | sample MGYA00375132_ERZ795048 | MGnify/ENA primary metagenome ERZ795048 (study PRJEB30177, sample SAMN05720225) | activated sludge metagenome | isolation source: Anaerobic digester | place: Hong Kong | collected 2014-12-17 ...
CTGCACGGTCTGGCGGACCTGTCGGCGCCGTTACGAAATCCTCATGTACGAAACATTGCAGAGACCCTGGTAGCTCGCGCGCCGGATCGCCGCCTTTGATGTGTGCCGACCGCTTCGTTTGGTCCGGCAAGGCCCCGAGCGATGGTGTCTGGTGTCTTGCTAGAACGCGACCGCCTGAAAGAAGATTGCGAATAGCCCCTGTGTCCGGGCCGAGTTCCGCACCGACGGTGCCAGGCGCTTTGCCTGCTCCTACCACGGTTGGCCCGGCATCCCGCACGGGTGGCGCAATAAGAAATCACGTCGCTTTTGTCTTCCGGAGTTGGAACCGTTATGGCTCGAAAGACCTGTTCGACTTGTGGCGGCAGTGGGGGTTACTGGGCGACCGAAAGGGTTCCCAATCCCGCCGGGGGCATGTTTCGCGAGATCCAGGTCAGAAAGACCTGCCCTGCGTGTGTCGGTAACGGCTCGATTTGGGTATCGGATGATACCCCTTCCGTCCGTAACGAAGGGCGAAACGGAGGCGGGTCAGGAGGGGGCGGAGGTCCGTCCGGAGGCAAGCCGTTCGAGGCGATCGCCGCGGAGTGGATCGCCATCCCGAAAACCGGGTCAGAGAATAATTTCCCCTAATATTAGTGCTATTTGTTCTCTGACCCGGTTTTTCTCTTGACCCTTTGGCGAAACGGATGGCCTGCGTGGCAACGAGACAGAATACAGAGGCTATCGACTGGAATTCGTTCGTGTTTTCACGCGGTGAACATGCCCGGTTGTTCACCTTCCGGACACTCGGCGCGGGCTTGGCAACTTGCATTCTGTTTTGGGCATCCATCCAAGTTCACGCCGGCAACCATGCGGTCGACTCCGAGCGATACCAGCATCTGTGGGCGCCCCGTGACATCGAGTTTGTCCTGGTGACGGACTTGGCCATCGCGCACGTCGACGCCACGTCTCTGCCTGGGTTAGACCAGGCGAGCATCGGGTCCACGATCCGGGATTCGCTGTCGGCCTATGCCGATGCGATGGGGTTGTCCATTTCGTTTGTGGATCCAGCCCCGCCCTGCGCTGACGGTGTCATTACTGCAAGAATTGTCATAACGGCGCCTGCCGGTGAGTTGAGCGTGTCTGACAGCAGACCGGGTGCGGCCAGGTTCGCAAAGCTGCCGATTCGTGTTGAGAGCCAGGGCGATTGTGGCTATCGGGGTGACGCATATGAACGGTCGGTTACATTCGATGTCCCCGTCTCCGGTGCACAGGTGGGTGGTGACGGCATGCTGGCTGAAGCACTTGCGCGGTTCAGCCAGGAACTCATCGACGAGGTTCTGTTGGTGTGGCACCCGGCGTGGAAGGTGCCCGAGCCTGGTTCGAATCTGTTTAGCGTTTTCGCCCTCGAGCCGATCAGCCCACCGGCCACCAGCGGTTTCCTGATAGGCCTTTTTTCGGGCAGGGGGGGAGGGGGCTGAACGGCCTGGTTGTTACGCGGATCGAAACCGCTCAGCCGGAGTTTCGCTGGACGTCTCTGGCGGAGTTGCTGTCTTTGCCGGGTCAGTCTGAATTCGCCGCGTCTGTCAGTAACGTGACATATCAATTCCGGCTCTACGCGGCGGCTGACACCGGGCTCGGCCTGACGCCGGGCCGGCTTCTGCTTGAGCGCGCCAACCTTACCGAGCCGCTACTGCGCCTGCCTGCCCCGCTGGAGTCGTGCCAGAGCTACTTCTGGACGGTGCGGGCCCTTTTTCAGCTGGGAGGCTTTCCACGCACGACGGAGTGGATGAGCCAGCACAATGCCTCTGGCGGCATCGCCGCACCTTGGCGGTTCCGTCGCGGTGAACCGGTATGGAGCTCATGGAATCCGGCGCTTACCTACGCCGCCTTTGTGACGCCTTCTTCGACAGGAAAAGGTGGCTGCGGTCGATGAAGCGACAGGGCATGTCTGTACGAGCAGCCTTGGTCCTGACCTGGGTGTTGGCGGTTGCGGGTTGTGCCTCTGCACCTGAAGTATCCATCACACGGACCGCATCAACCGGCATCCCGCAGGATACGAACGTGGCTGTCGTGCTGCTTTTCCACAAGAGCTGCCTGGAGCATCGGGACCGTACCGGTGGCAATTGTGCACCGAGCACCGTCACGGCGCAGATGAACGATGAAATGGCGACATGCGTGAAAAATGCACTCGAGGGCACGCCGCGGCGGGTCGGGGTGATGCCCGGCCATGTGTTCCACGCCCGGTTCCTCGCAGCCGACCAGGCGGATTATGAACGGCTCACCCAGCCGGCCACCCTGGCGCTGCTGAAGCAACCGGAAGTACAAGGCGCGCTTTCAGAGGCCGGCATCGGTTTCGTTGTGCTGATGCAGATTGAAACACGTGAGTTCGGCAGGCACACAATACTTGAGGGTGGCAGCGGAGGCGGGTGGGGCATCGGACGAACATCGAGACGTGAAACCGACATTGTCGCCACGGTATGGTCGGTCGCGCAGATGGTCGAGGCGGGCGTCTTGAGGCAGAAGGCGGTGGGCGAGTCGGGCTGGATGGTCCCGATGGTTCTGGTTGTTCCGCTACTGCCGATCCCCTACACCAGCACCACGGAATCGACGGCCTGTCGAGTCATGGGTAGTGCGCTGGCAGAGTTCCTGTACTCCGAGGCAAAGCCACTCAACTGAGTGGGCAAGATGCATGGGAAAACCGGGTCTGGGAAAACCGGGTCAGAGAACAATTTCTCCCAGTATTAGTGCTATTTGTTCTCTGACCCGGTTTTCTGTTCTGCATGGCTCCCGGAGAAACGGACCGCCCGCTTCCCAATCAGACGGGATTGATCTCAATTCATGAAAACCTGGGACATCTACTGCAGTGCAATCGACAACTTTGGTGATGTCGGCGTCAGTTGGCGGCTGGCACGCCAATTGGCTCATGAATTCGAGCTTGATGTCCGCCTGTTTGTCGACGACCCGCAAGTTTTGGAAATCCTCTGTCCCGAGGTCAGCCCATCGCTTCCGATCCAGCGGGTTGCAGGCGTACAGGTGATCCGATGGGGAGCCGGGCTGGAGGTCGCTCCCGCTGCTGTCGTGATCGAGACCTTTGGCTGCCAACTACCGGACACACTGATCAGCGCCATGGCAGCGCGTGAGCCGGCTTCACTATGGATAAACCTCGAGTATCTCAGCGCGGAATCCTGGATAGAGGACTGCCACGGCCTGCCCTCTCCGCAGATCATTGGTCCGGAAAAACGTTTCTACTTTCCGGGCTTCACGGAAAAAACCGGGGGGCTGCTCCGAGAAAAGGCGCTGTTGCTCAAGCGTCAGCAGTTCACCCAAATGGACAGGCTTCATTTTCTGCGGCAGTTGGGCGTAAACCCGTCACCGGGCAGTGTCCTTGTATCGATTTTTACGTACGAAAACGAAAGTATCGTTTCCTGGCTTGAAACATTGCGGCGAGATGAAAGGCGCTTTCACCTGCTGGTTCCAACCGGGCGCATCTCGAAAAATATACAACGCTGGTTGGGCGTTGAGGCGCTTGCCCATGGGGAAACGCATTCCCGCGACCAACTCACTATCCAGGCTATCCCGTTTGTCCGCCAGGAGGACTACGACCTGCTGCTCTGGTCCTGCGACCTCAATCTGGTAAGGGGTGAAGACTCCTTTGTGAGAGCACAGTGGGCCGGCAAGCCTTTCCTTTGGCACATCTATCCCCAGGGGGAAAATGTACATCTGAAAAAGCTCGCGGCCTTTCTGCGGCACTACCTGGACGGTGTGGGAGTAGAAGCCGCCGTCGCTACCGAGCGCTTTTGGGGTGACTGGAACCGGCAAAACTCTCTCCAGGAAAGCTGGACGGCATGGCAGAAGCACTGGCCAGACCTGGAAAGAAATGCCGAACAGTGGTGCTCCCAATTGGCGCGACAGCCAAGCTTGGCGGAATCGCTAGCACGTTTTGCACAAAGCTGGTACAAGAGCCGCGCAGAAATCACCCCTCCCTTTTAATCTGGTTGGTTCTATGAAAACGGCACAAGATGTCAAAGTAAACAACGTGGTGCTGATCGACGGTAGCCCCTGGTTGGTTCAGAAGGCTGAATACACCAAGTCTGGCCGCAACAGCGCCATAATGAAAATGAAACTAAAGAATCTGTTGACCGGCTCGACGACGGAAACGGTTTACAAGTTCGACGACAAGATGGAGCAGGTCAATCTCGACCAGGTTGATGTAACCTACTCTTACAAGTCTGATGACATGTATGTCTTCATGGACGGGGAATACAACCAGTACGAACTCAGTGCTGAGGATATCGAAAGCGTCATCCCCTACATCGTCGATGGCATGACCGATGAGTGCAAGGCAGTATTCTTTCAGGGCAAAGTCATCTCCGTTGACCTGCCGACCACCATTGTGCGCCAGATCGATTACGCTGAAGGTTCGGCACGTGGCGACACCAGCGGCAAGGTTATGAAACGCGCCAAGCTGAGCAATGGCACCGAACTCAAAGTTGCAGACTTCTGTGAGGTTGGTGACTGGATCGAGATCGACACGCGCACCGGCGACTACAAGTCGCGCGCCAAAGCCCCGGTCTGAGACTGCCGCTCCCAAGTCACGAAGAGCTCACACTACGATGCCGTTCACCGCACAGGTGAACGGCATCTTACTGTGCAAGTTAGCGTAGCAAAGCCCATCCCAGGGAAAACCGGGTCAGAGAATAATTTCCCCTAATATTAGTGCTATTTGTTCTCTGACCCGGTTTTTCGGTGCTGTACGGCGGACACCGCCTCAACGCTGTCGGTGAAACCGTCGACAGCCGTCATTGCTATCTTCCCAACTCCGCAGAAAGCGCCGATCGACCACCCCTGGCAACACGTCTGGCCGAACCTTTTCCTGGCGCGATGGCTCAAGGGGATAGCCTTCCGAAAATGCGAGCAATGAATGGGTTAGGTTTCGGGCGAAACCGAAGGGCTGCACAAATCAGGGTGTCAGGCGTGCGTGGAGAAGGCTCAAACCCGCTTCGATATTTGCGGCGCTAGATATCGTGGCCCCTTCGAGAGGCACTCAGGGAGCCGGTAGGCTCCGTTATGCAGACGGCTTTGATCGGTTGACAATCAACGCCCCGGCTGTGCTCGGAGGATAGTTACCCGTCCCCTTCATGTCGTCTTTTTTCCCTTGCCCGAAAGCCATTTGAGCAGCGTTTGGTAAAATTGCTCGCGATTGAACGGCTTGGACACGAAGTCGTCCATGCCGGCTTCAATGCAACGTGCCCGGTCTTCGGCAAAGGCATTCGCCGTCATGGCGACAATGGGGACCGTTGCCCGGCCATTCAGTCTGCGGATCGCCCGGGTCGCCTCCAGGCCATCCATCTGCGGCATCTGTACGTCCATCAGGATGATGGCATACTCGTTGGCCTCAGCCATCTCCACCGCCTCGACCCCGTTCGCCGCCAGGTCGGCCTGCAACCCGGCTTGTTCCAGCACCAATACCGCCACTTCCCGGTTGATGGCATCGTCCTCGGCCAGCAGTATTCGTTTATCCCGATAGAGTTGCAGCCTGGATGCGGCACTCTCATCCGGCTGGTCTACGCTGGCGATTTCGTGGCCCTGGCCCAGCCGGCAGTTGAACCAGAAGGTGCTGCCTTTGCCCGGGGTGCTCTCCACCCCAATATCACCGCCCATCATCCGGGCCAGGCGGCGGGTGATGGACAGACCCAGTCCTGTGCCGCCGTACTTGCGGGCGGTGGAGGCGTCGGCCTGCTCAAAGTCGAGGAACAGCCTGGCCTGCTGTTCCTCGGTCAGGCCAATACCGGTATCGCTGACGGCAAAGCGAATCAGGTAGTCGGTGGCGGTGGTCTCGAGCAGTTGTCCGCTGATGGTGATGCGGCCTTCGGTGGTGAACTTGATGGCATTGTTGAGGTAGTTGATCAGGGCTTGCGACAGCCTGGTGGGGTCACCGTGCAGCTTCTGCGGTACTTCGGCGATTTTGACGCACAATTGGAGGCGCTTGGCCTTGAGTGCAGGATCGATGATGGCCAGGATGTCTTGCATCATCTTGCCGAGGTTGAAGTCGGTTTGTTCCAGGGTGAGCTTGCCGGCCTCGATCTTGGCCAGATCGAGGATGTCGTTGATGATGTTGAGCAGGAGCTTGCCGGATTGGTCGATCCGATCCAGCCGTTCGGCCTGTTTCGGGGTGACGCCTTCATTGCGCAGGATCTGGGCCATGCCGAGGATGCCGTTCATCGGGGTGCGGATTTCGTGGCTCATGTTGGCGAGGAAGGCGCTTTTTGCCTTGGTCGCCGCCTCGGCGTTCTCCAGGGCCTCGGCCAGCTGCGCCGTGCGTTCCCGGACCAGTGCTTCCAGCTGCTCCCTGTACTGGCTCAGCTCGGCGTCGATGCGTTTCTTCTCGGTGATGTCTTCCTTCACCGCCACGTAGTGGGTGATGGAGCCGTCTGCCTGGCGCAGCGGCGTGATGATGGCGAATTCGGCGTACTCGCTGCCATCTTTGCGTTTGTTGATGAATTCGCCCTTCCACGGATGTCCGTCAACGAGCGCATTCCACATTGTCCGGTAGGTTTCCGGTGGGGTCTTCCCAGAATGCAGTATGCGTGGATTCCGGCCGATCAATTCCTCGCGTTGATAGCCGGTCGCGCTCAGGACGGCGTCGTTGACGTATTCGATCTCGGCGTCCAGGTTGGTGATGACGATGCTTTCCGGGCTCTGTGCGACCGCCTGCGAGAGCTTGCGGATTTCGTCTTCCGCCCGCTTGCGCTTGGTGATGTCGTCGTAAATACCCAGCATGCCGATGACCTGACCGGTTTCATCAGGCAGCGGTACCTTGGAAGTGCGTAACCAGATCGTGTCGCCTTCCGGCGTTGTCTGGGGTTCTTCGAAGCCGATCTTTGGCGCACCGGATTCGATCACCGCTTTGTCGTCGGCCCGGTACAGCTCGGCCAGCGCCCTCCACGGCATATCAAAATCGGACAGGCCGATCAATTCGTCAGGGCCGGCTCGGCCCGCATCCTTCGCGAATTGCGAGTTGCAACCCAGAAAACGCAACTCGCGATCTTTCCAGAATATGCGCGCCGGCACGTTTTCCACGACTGACTGGAGCAGGTCTTTCGACTTTTGGAGCGCGGTTTCAGCCTCCTTGCGCTTGCTGATATCGCGGAAAACCACGACCGCGCCCCTGATCTCGTCATCCTCGATCAGCGGTGAACAGGAATATGCCACTTGTATGGGGCTGCCGTCCTTGCGCCACCAGACATCCTCGACACTGCGATGCGTCGCGCCATCCTTCATGGTGGCGGAGATGGGGCATTCGCTCTCGGGGAAGGGACTGCCATCGGCCCGGTGGTGGTGCCAGGTCGGGTGGCTGCGTGCGCCGACCAGTTCCTCGACCGTGTAGCCCAGCAGGCTGGCGGCGGCGGCGTTGACCATGGCGTGCCTGCCGTCGTGATCGAGACTGAAGATGCCTTCGCCTGCCGCGGCCAGGATCAGGGTTTTTTCACGGTTGATCTGTTCGATCTCGCGGACTTTCTTGATCAACTTCCGGGTGACCGTTTCCGTATGCCGCCGCTCCAGTTCGGCCACTGCCTCTTTAGAGGCCACCGGTACCGGCAATTCATGCTGGCTGTGCCGGCGGAGGATTTCCTGGATCATCGGCAGAAAATCGGCCACATCGTCGGCCTTCCTGATGAAGCTGGACCCGCCCATATCCATGGCCAGTTTCTCATCCTCGGCGGAAACATAGGTGGCCGTATAAAAAATGAAGGGAGTCAACCTGAGTTTCGTGTCACTTCTTATCGCACGGCATAACTCAAAGCCATCCATCTCCGGCATCAGGATATCCGAAAAGATCAGGTCCGGCGGCAGGGTCTGCGCACTTTCCAGCGCTTCTGCGCCATTGCTGACGGCCGTGACCTCATGACCCAGACTGGCCAGCGTGTACCTGAGCAGCTCCCTGGAGTCGGCATCATCATCGGCGATCAGTATCTTGCTCATGACCCGGTCCTTGTCTCCCTGACGATGTTTTCGATCTGCGCCACAAAGGTATCCGGATTGATGGGCTTCTCGATATAACCGCTGCAGCCTGCCGTCAGTGCTTTTTGCCGGTCCCCCTCCATCGCAAAAGAGGTTACCGCGATGATGGGGGTGTGCCCCCAGCCTGGAAGGAGCACCAGGCGTCGCGCGACCTCGTGGCCATCCAAATCCGGCAATTGAATATCCAGCAGGATGACATCAAACGCATGTGCCTGCGCCATCGCGATGCCGGACTTGCCGTCGCAAGCGCCGGTAACCGTATGGCCGTGCGCCTGCAACAGATATTCCTCCAGGTAAAAGTTGTCATGGTTGTCTTCAATGCTCAGGACGTTCATGACGGATTTCCCCGAACCGGAATCGTGACGTAAAAACAACTACCTGACTTGAGCTTGCTCGTCACTCCTATTTTACCCCCCAGCGCCTCGACAATGCGTCGGCAGATCGCCAGGCCAAGGCCCGTCCCCTGGGCAACACGCGCTGGCCTGACTTCGAGTTGCGAGAAGGGTTTGAAGAGTTTTGCTATGTCATCACCTGCAATGCCGATGCCGGTATCCCTGACCTCGATTCGCACCTCCTCGCCCCGCTTCTGGCAGATCAGCCGGATTTCGCCATGATCGGTAAACTTGAGCGCATTGGTGATGAGATTGTTCAGCACCTGCTGGAGCCGCCGCTCGCTGCTGTAGATCAGGCCTGCGCCCGGTTCCACATCAAGCGTGAATTTCAGGCCCTGCGCGGTCGCTTCCGGTCTGAAACTGTCCGCTGTCTGCTGCAGCAATTCCGGCAGATCCACTGGCTCGATGTCGATGTGCAATTCGCCTGCCTCGATTTTGGATATATCGAGTACATCGTTGACCAGGCTCAGCAGGTGCTGACCCGCAAGTTTGATAATGGTGAGCTGTTTGGTTTGATCTTCACTGAGCGGCCCCGCCAGATGCTGCAGCAGGATGCCGGTAAAGCCGATGATGGAGTTCAATGGCGTGCGGAACTCGTGCGACATGGTGGCCAGAAAGGCCGATTTCACTCGATCCGCCGCCTCGGCCCTGTTCATGGCGGTCTCGAGTTCGCCGGTGCGCTGTTTGACACGCTGTTCCAGCTTCAGCTTCGAATCGTGCAGCGCCGTCATCGCCAGCCGCAGGTCCGACTGCTGCTGCAGATGTTCCATCGCGAACGAGATGTCCAGCGCCATTTCGTTCAGCAGGTCGATTTCCGCCTGCTGGAAAACATCCGCTTCACCGGCGTAAACGTTAAGCAGGCCGATGATCTGCCCGGCTTTTCGTAATGGAAAAACAGCGGAAGACCTGATGCCGAAGCGCGCTGCTTTCTCCAGCCATGGCTGCATGGCGGGATCCTGGTTCAAATCATTGCAGATATAGCGTTCGCCGTTGCGAAAAGCGTGACCCGATGGTCCGCGGCCTTCCGGCAGGTCGGGTCGTGTCGACACCTGGATGCCATCCAGATAATCCCGCGCCGGACCGTAGGATGCTGCCACGCTGATGTGGTCGCCGTCGGGTTTGCCGATCCAGGCCAGCACGAAGCCCGCGGTGTCGACCGCGATCTCGCAGACCCGCCGGTACAGCGAATCCGCGTCCGTCACGCGCACGATCGCCTCGTTGGTCTTGCTCAACGCGGCATAGAACCGGTTGAGCCGCTGGATCTGGAGTTCATCCTGTTTACGCTCGGTGACGTCGATATGGCAGCCCAGCATGCGCACCGGCTCGCCGGCCTCGTCGTACAGCAGGTTGGCCTGCGTGAATATCCAGCGGTAACTGCCGTCGCGGTGGCGGAAGCGGAACTCGGTTTCGTAGTGGTCTCGCGGATCGGCCAAGAATGCGCGAAGCTTTTGCAGCATCGGTTCGAGATCGTCGGGGTGCACGCGCTGCTGCCACTCGTCGAAGCGATTGGAAATCTCGTCTTCGCGGTAACCGATCTGGCGCTTCCACTCGGGCGAGTAGTAGACGCGGTTGTCCTTCAGGTTCCAGTCCCACAGGCCGACGTCCGCCGTTTCCACTGCGAGCCGCAGCCGCGCCTCGCTCTCCCGCAGCGCCTCCTCGGCCTGTTTGCGCTCGGTCACATCCACCAGCGTGGTGACATGGTGGAGTTCGCCCGCCAGCTGCATGGGTCTGGAGGAGAACAGCAGATGAATCGGGCGACCCGACCGGGAGCGGGTAAGGAGTTCCGCGTTACGCAGCCCGCCCGATTTCAGTTGCGCCTCAATCAACTGGCGGCGTTCGTCGCCGGTGAGTATCCCCAGCTCCGTTGATGTATGCCCGATCACCTCGTCGCGGCCGAATTCAAACAGGTCCAGGAAGGCCTGGTTCACATCGATGAACCTGCCGTCGGCAATGCGGGTAATCGTGATCGCGGCGGGGCTGCTATGGAAGGCGCTGGCGAAGCGCTCCTCGCTCTCGCGCAGCGCCACTTCGGCCCGTTTGCGCTCGGTGATGTCGCGGCTGACGGTGGCCCAGCCGACGGCCGTGCCACTGGCGTCGCGAACGCTGAACAGATAGTAGAACATCCAGATCGGCTCTCCGGTCTGGAAGTGGCGCAGGCGGATTTCCACGTCACCCTGGCCCTCACGCAGCACGCGCGGGAAAAACTCCTCGGCGATGAACCGCTGGTCCTCCGGGAAGAAGTAATCCTGGACCTTGACACGGCAGGCAGCGTCCATATCGGGCAACCCGACCATGCGCATGCCCGCGGCGTTCACATAATGCGGCTTCATGTCGAGGTCGCACATGCCGATGAATTCACTGCTGCTGTCGGCCAGCATGACAAACTTCTGCCGCTCCGCCTCGGCGCGCTTGCGCTCGGTGATATCGGTGGTGGAAACAAACGCGAGCCCCTCGCCGCTGGCGCTGCGAATGCGCCAGCCGGAATACGAGAGGATCTTCTCCCAGCCCTGGTCGAGCCGGTGTAACCTTGCCTTCCAGTCGTGCAGCACTTCGCCGCGCAGCACGCGGCCCATCGGCCAGTCCTCGACCGGCACCGGGGTCTCTTCGTTGAGTGGCCGGATCTCAAACCTGTTGGCAAATTCGGTGAAATGGCGTTGGCAGTCCTCCATGCTCGCGTGGCCGAACATGGCCAGGGCCGCAGGGTTCATGTAAGTGACCCGCCCCTGGTCATCGGCCATGGTAAGGCCCTCGCCGAGGTTTTCCATTACCGCAGTCAGCCGATCGCTGTTCTCTTTCGCCGCCGCCTCGGCCTGCTTGCGCGCAGCGATGTCAATCCCCACGCCGACCAGATGCGGCTTGCCTTCAATCTTGGTGCGCAGGCCGGTGAAGTAGTAGGGCGTGCGCGTGCCGTCCCTGGCCACAAAGTCGGCTTCCACGTCCGCGAGACCTGTCTCAAACACTTCGGCAATCCGCTCGGCCAGCAGCTCCTTGTCCGGCCCGGCGAAAAAGTCGAGCGGACTCATGCGGGCGATCTCGGCGGCGGTGTAGCCCAGGACGCGCTCGAAGTTCTTGTTCCAGCGCAGAAATCGAAAGTCCTGATCGTAGCAATAGACCACGCCGGGCAGGCTGTTGAGGATGGCTTCGGAGAAATCGCGCTCGCGGAGCACCGTCTCATCCACCTGCTTGCGCTCGGTAATATCGCTGGCGATACCCAGTATCTGGCTTACCCGCCCATCCCCATCACGCGCATAAGGGGTTTCCCGGCTCAGTAGCCAGTGCCAGTCACCGGCCTTGTCGCGAACGCGATATTCGATCGTACGGATTTCTCCATCAGCGGCATCACGCTGGGCTTCGTGGTTTGCGCTGATGCGGGGCAGATCATCCGGATGAAACAGCCGGAGCACCTCGCTGCCCATCGCCTGTGTCTCCTCGGGCGAAAAACCGTAGGCAGTGAGCCAGTGCCGGTTGATATACACATTCCGCTGTTGCAGCAGATCGTAGATATAGACCGTGCCGGGTTCTGTATTCACGATCCGCTCAAGCAGATTCGATTTCTCCCGCAACGATGACTCAAGGCTGATGCGCTGACTGATATCGCGCACACTGGAAAGAATGCATTCCGTGCCCTGAAAAATCATTGGATTCGCGAAGACCTCGACCGGAAATTCGCCGCCATCCTTGCACCGGTGCCGCCATTCAAACCGGTCGCCCGATTTCAGGGCTGTATGGAGGTGAGGCTGCACCTGACCCTTAAAGCCCGGTGCGGCCAAGTCAGCTGCATTCATCGACGTCAGTTCTTTCAGGCTGTAGCCGTAGCGATCGACGGCCGTCCTGTTCGCGTGCCGTATCCGTCCGTCCGGGCCGAGGATGAACACCGCATCGGGATTCGCATCGAAAATCGCGCGCGCATCGCTGCCGTCGATGGTGGGTTGCTGTGTCTCGCTATCGGATATCACGGTATCCATCGCATCCCTGTTGCTTTCCGAAATGCATGTTGCATCTCCTGGAATACTCAAAACCCTACTTTAGTGTAGCGCCGACGGTACCCCGGGATATCCGGGATAGGGATTTCCGGGTCAGAGAACGATTTCCGGGTCAGAGAACAATTTTCGCTAATGTGGCGCGATTTCTGGGCCAGTAATCAATTTCCGTTAACATGGCGCGACCATGAGGCGAATTGTCAGGGAAGACGATGCC
>ERZ795048.3154-NODE-3154-length-12587-cov-8.494893_pt1 | contig 12587 bp, 7 predicted proteins | sample MGYA00375132_ERZ795048 | MGnify/ENA primary metagenome ERZ795048 (study PRJEB30177, sample SAMN05720225) | activated sludge metagenome | isolation source: Anaerobic digester | place: Hong Kong | collected 2014-12-17 ...
ACATTCCAACGTCCAAGGGTTGCGTCATAGTATCTGAAGCCGTAATCATACCAATTTCCACGCAAAATTCCGCATTTCCCAACTTCTCTTAATGCTCCAAAACAAGCGGTTCAAAGAACGTAAACCAAAGATAATATTTTTATTTTCAGTTGAAAGAAAAAAAGAAGCTCCAAGCAGATAAACTTTAACATAACATGTAGTTATTGGTACAGTCACGGGTTAAATTAAATTACCCTAACAACTGCCCAATAACCAAATTATGTTAAGTAGCAAAGCAACTCGTTTACAGCTTGGAGCTTCTTTTCGGACAAAAAAAAGACCCGTAAAGGGTCTTTTCTTTTAAACTTTTATAGCTTTAATCAGTTCTGATACGGCATAAATTAATGCTGCTAATGCATATATTAGACCTTTTATTTTATCGAGAACTTTCACGAAATGCTTGTTCTTAAACTTTAACATCTTACTTCGATATCAAGTTATAAGACATTAGATAGATAGAGTTGAATGCGCCCTGCATTTTTACCAACTTTACTTACCTAAAACTTAGCTCCCTGCAAAGAAAACATTTCTGTTTTTTTATATAATTTCAGATACCAACTTATTCTCGTCTATTTAAGCAATTAAGCCAGTTCTAAAATGAACAAAAATATAAAGAACGCCCTGTCTTTATCAGGTTTTTATTCATTGTAAATATACTAAAATTTTCCTTTGGTGTTTTGCCTACAAAACATACTAAACCTTAATAACTGCTTAAGCAACTTTTCAAGCTGTGCGGTGGGAAGTGTCAAGGTTTTTGGGACATTTTTTTATTCAATTGAAAGAAAAAGAGTTTATAAAAAAATGTTCCAAAATTCATTTAACCTTGACTGCGGGTTGAGTAGCTTATTTTTGCGAAGCAGTTTTAAGTTTTGTGGACACAAAAACCCCCCTTGCTTTTTCATTTTAGCAGGGTAAAAACATACCTTGCATTTCATCATCGAGCGTTTGGAAGCGGCTACTTAATATAATGGCCTTATAGGACTTTAGTTCCTATAAGAAGCTGTTATGTTAATGTAGTCTTAGCGTAATTTTTTTGGCGTATCTTTTTGTATTGCGCATTTGAGCAACTTTTTGTTTCCGGATCTCCGGAACAATGTGTTGCATTTAAGCCGAACAAAAAGTATGACTAAAAAATTACAGAAGCGCCGGCAAAGCGGAACAAGCAAAACTGGCGCGGGTGCAGGAGCTGGCTGTTTTGCTTGTGGGGATTTTACTTCTGTTCTTTGTAGTGATATTGTGTTCCTTTCTTTTCTCCTGTCTTAATCAATAATCCTTCTTTTACTAAAAAGGCTAAATCTTTCTTTAATGTATTCCTTGAGTATTGAGATAAGTTACTTTCAATATCACTTACTTTTACTGTTTTCAACTCTTTAATGTATTCCATTATTTGTTGTTGCCTGTCATTTAAAACAAGTTTCAGCTTATTGTAAGTTTCGTATTTAGCTTCAAGTCTTTGTGTTAACGAGATTAAGCAATCTAAAAAGAACAATATCCAAGTATCTATTCTTTCATTTTCTTTATACCTGTTCTTTTGTCCTTCCATTAATGCTCTATAATAATCATCTTTTCTCGTTTCTATCATATTCTCAAACGATACATATTGGATAAATTGATAATCATGTTTCATTAAAAGCAATGTAGTTAACAACCTTGATAGTCTTCCGTTTCCGTCTTGATATGGATGTATAGATAAAAACTCATAAACTAAAGTCGCTACCATCATCAAAGGATGTTGGTCGTTCTCTTTTATTCTTTCATTTGTCCAGGCAATTAATTCCTGCATTTCTGCTGGAACTAAATGTGGTTCTGTTGTTCTAAATATGATTCGTTGTGAACCATCAGGATAATTAGCGACAACCTGATTCGATAGATTTTTGTATTTACCTTTATGTTTTTGGTCCTTATGACTATGTTTTAATAATATTCCATGAAGTTGATGAATATACCTTTCCGATAATTCGATATCCTTATAACTCTCTAAAATAACTTCAAGAGCTTCATAATATCCGACTACTTCCTGTTCATCTCTCGATTCAAGTTTTGTAATCTTCACTGACTTTAAAAGCTTTTCAACTTCTTCATCTGTTAATGTTGCTCCTTCTATTCTTGTCGAAGAACCTATACTTTCTATAGTTGCTATTTTCCGTAATTCTTTTAAATATCTACTTTCGCTATTTTCTATAGCTTTCCATGTTCCTTTAAAAGAATCGATAACACTTAACTTTTGCATTATCTTTCTAAAAACTGAACCACTAAAATCCAGTTTATTGTCTATTTTTTTAGACATATCCATAATGTATCCATATTTATCCAAAAACAAATTTATAACTATTTATCACATATTCAAATTACCTTAACGGATGGAACAAGTCTAATTGCTTTTGTAGGCTTTCAATATTATTCATTTGATAGCGTTCTGTTGAACTTACATATTTATGTCCTGACAAGTATTGAACTTTTCTAAGATTGTGATTCTTTAACCAAAAAGTAATTACGCTTAATCTTATTTGTTTTGCATTTCGGATATTCGGATTGTAGTTTTTTATCTGCTTGAACATATTAAAAAGACTTGGTTTTATATTTTCCGAACCTGTTATACTTATGATTAGTTGTTCTGTTTTTTGCTTAATTAGTTTTGGTCTTATTTCGTTAATGTATTCTTGTAATTCAAGTATTTGAACTGATTTTAACTCTAATTTTCTATTGTTACTTCTTTTGCTTCCTGGAACATTTAATTTTCCGTTTCTTAAGTCAATGTCATTTACTTGTATTCTGTGTAAATCTTCTGTTGTTACTGCCTGATAAATTAATAAGCTTAAGATAATTCTGTTTCTTTTAGTTCGTAAGTCGTAAGCTTCATAATCGTTGTAGAGTTCTTCTAAAGTTTCGTAGGATAAAATATTGCTTGGTAATTTCTTTCTTATTCCTTTCAAGTGAAGATTTTTTGCAGGATTAATCAAGTATTTCTCCCGATAGCTATCGGGATTGGTTTTTAAGTATTCATAATAATTCCTGATTGCTCTTAAGTTACTATTAATCAGTTTTGGACTTTTCCCTTTCTCTTTACAGTAATTGATAAAATCTAATAAATCATTATAAGTAACTGTTGTTTGTTGTAAGTTTTCTGTTTCTAACCACTTTAAAAAGTAACCTGTATAGTTTGTTTTCATTCGGATTGTATTTTTATCAAGTTGCTTATTCTGTAAATACTTTCTGAACTTGATTAAATACTTTTCTATTTCAACGGTAAAACTATATTCAGGACTTTTATTCATGTGCTAAATGAGTATAAATTTGAGTAGATTCTAAGCTGATATGACCTAAAAACTTACTTACATTTTCAAGTAACATTCCTGATTGTAAAAGATGTGTTGCAATCGAGTGGCGTAAAGTATGAAAGCCTGTTTCCTTATTAATTCCTGCTTTTTGAGTTAGTTTATGAAGCCTTTCTATTAAACTGTTTCCGTGCATTCTCTTTACTCTGTAACTTAAAAATAATGCAGGATTCTTAATGTTTTTAAAGGATAATATCTTTTCTCTTGCTACATAAATATAGTTCTCTAAATCTTCTCTTACTGCTTCTGACATTGGAACATATCTTTCTCTATTTCCTTTTCCTTTTTGAACATAAATTAATCGCTCTTTCAGGTTTATATCATCTACATTCAAGTACATTCCTTCTTCTCGTCTTAATCCACAACCATAATAAACTGATAACATTGCTCTGTCTCTTATTCCTAATGTACTGTTATCACAAGCATTGTACAAAGCTTTGATTTCTTCTGGTGTTAATATGGTTTTCTGATATTCTTTATTAGTCGATATTTTTAAGTCAACTTCGAAGCTTTGCTTTCCTGTTACCTGGAGATATTTTATAAAGCGTTTTAATGCATTAATGTTACTTATAATGTAATTCTGTGATAAGCTTCCTGTTTGCCTTTTATTCTTTCTCGTTTGTAAATATTCGTAGTAAACTTCTATTACAAGCTTATCTATTTCAATAATGTTTTTGACTTTAAATTCTTCTAAGAACTCAAAGAAGTCTCTTAAATAACTTACTGATATATTAACTGTGCTTGTTGCGTATTCTAAGGTATTTAACCACTTTTCAAAGCTTCTTATCAGGTATGTAAATTCAGGATTCTTTAACATGGTCTGCCTTGCATTTTGGTGAACTACTGAACCACTGCTATTAAATCATTCACTTTCTGTTCGTTGAGTGGTCTATTTTCGTTTTGAACCACTATTGAACCACGTGAACCACTGATTTTATTTTTTAGTTCCTGTAAAGTAGTTTCTAATACAGTGTTTATCTTGGTTTGCAAGTCGTTGTAATCTTCTCGTTTTACTATTTCATATTCATAGCCAGTTTTATATCTATTACCACCAACTATTTTAATCAGGTTATATCTTAGTAAATCGTTTGTGTAACGCTTAATTTTACTTGGATGCATTCTAAAAGCGTCTCTAATATCTTTAGCAAAAAAGCTCTCAATATTCTGCTTATTTATCCAAGTTTTCAGACTTTCAAAGAACTGTCGTATTGCTTTTGGTAGTTCATCAGACTTCGTTAAAATCACATCTTGTAATAACTTATTTGCATGCTCAATGTCTTCTATTGTAGTTTCTATATATCTTGTTCCTGTTAAGCTATCTGTTTTTACTTCTCGCTGATATTGATGATAAAAAGTAATCGTTTCTATAAAAGCCAAGTAATGTGAGTTTGTTCTAAGTGGTTTAAATACATATTCAGGAAGTTTTAAGTATTCTGCAAAAGGATTTCTAACTTTGATAGGTTTTAGTACCATTTGCATATTTCTGAACTGCTCTTTTAATTCGTTTTCGCTTTTTACATCTATTTTTCCTGCAGATAGTCTTCTCTGGTATTCCATAATCTTTTCTTTGTGCTGCAAGCTATTATCCAAGTAAATAAGCAATGACCTATTTGCATTATCTTCATATAATCTTTCTTTGGTTGTTGTTCCTGCTAAACAGATTGGTCCTTCAACTTTTAGTGTTATCGTTTTTAGGTTTCCTTTACTGTCTTTGATTGGTATGGTTTTACTTATTCTCTTTTTACTTTGCAGTTCTCTTAATGGATATAAAACTTGTTCTGCTCCATCCATATCTTCGATTAATACAAGCTTATTTCTTAATTCGGTTTGATCGAAGTAGTAAAATGCATTCTCTGATAAGATTGTAATTTCAAGTTTATGATGTTCTGGAATGAGTTCTGATATTTTCTCCTGTAGGTAAGTTTTTCCTGTTCCTGAAGCTCCTAAACTGATAATGTGCAAAGGTTGTTCTCTTAATCTCGATGTAAATACTAAGTACATTAAAAGCCTGTTTATTTCTTCGCCTATAATTCCGCATTTGCCTAAATCTTCACTTGTTCGTTTTAAAAGGCTTGGAGATTTAAGGTAATTGATAGCTCTTTGTTTTTGCTGTTCTGTAAGTTGTTTCTTGTTGTCCCGATAGCTATCGGGATGTTCTTTCTGACTTTCTATTTTACTTAGCCTGTAATGTTCTATTTCTTCGATTAATTGGGCAATGCTTCTGTTTATTAAAGTTGTTCCTAATTCCAGCTTTTCTGCTGTTTTATCTATAAACTTTTCAAGATAATCGGAGTTGTAAAGGTCTAAGCTGTGCCTTATGCTGTGTAAAGGGTCGTTCGTATCGTTACGTTTTATTTTAATGGTAACTTTTAATCGGTCTAGTTGCTGCAGGTTTATTCCACCTAATAAAACAATGTGTAATTGGTCTGTTATAAATATGATGTATTCAGGATTTTTAGCATTTAGACTTGACTGCACCTTTTTATTTTCATTTGAGTTTTTCTCAATTGAAAGAAAAAAGTTTATTCGATTTTCAAGTAAATGATTAAAAATTTCAGGTTCATGTCCTATAGATAAACTATTAATGTCTTCACTTTCGGGAGTTTCTACATAACTTACTTTTACATCAGGTTTCAGATTGTGTAAGGTTTCTGCATGTTTTTGTATTGCTTCTTTTCCTGATTGGTCTCCATCAAAAAACAAGATGATTTCTTTTAGTTGGTTTAAGTCTTTAATTGCTTTTAAATGTTCTTCTGTTAATCCATTCGTTCCATAAAGTGTTAAGATTCCGTATTTACTTCTGATTTCTTCTATTTGTAATAAACTTGCTGTATCTATAATAGCTTCTGTTAAAATTAGTTTTGTTGTATCTGCTTTTGGATAATATGGATAAAGTCCTTTTCTATTGGCTAAATAATAATGCTTTGCTGTATCGTTATTGATTATGGAACGACCATAAAAACTAACGATTCTGTTTTGTTGGTTTCTTAATGGAAAGACAATGCAGTGCCTTAGCTTATTGTAGTTCTTTCCTGTATTATAACCGATTTCTAAAAAGTTATTATTAAGATTCCGCTTTTGTATGTATTCTCTTGCTTTGCTGCTTTTGCTTAATGATTCTTGTAGTTTAACAAAAAGTTCTTTGCCTGGTAATAGGTTGGGTTGTTTGTATTCAGGATTGATTAACTCTTTTGCTTTCAAAATTGCTTCATGTTTACTAATATTCTCATGTTTCATTATAAAATCTATTTGGTCTCCGCTTCCTGCTTTACAATTGGAACTAAAACAAGTCCATGTATTTGTTTTTAGATATACCTGAAAGCTTGGTGTTTTATCTTCGTGAAAAGGGCATTTTAAGCGGTTGTTTCTGTCTGGTACTAAACGATAACTTGCAAGTACTTTAATTATGGATAAGCTCTGTTTGATTTCTTGGATTTCCATTGTTATTATTTTAGGTGTGCCAATTTGATAATGAACAAAATTAAATATAATGTTCCATTAAGACAATATTAAGTTATCAACAAGAAACAAACATTGCAAAATGTGGCGATATTGATTATTTTTACACTTTAACACCAAACACCATTAATACCAAGCACCACATGGATATCGGTAACAATATTAAGCGGATACGTACAGAGCGCGGAATAAAACAAGCAGAGATTGCAGACCTTATCGGAATGCACCGTTCTAATTACAGTAAAATAGAAAATGGACAAAGAGAGATTTCTTTGGCTGCTATTGATAAAATTGCCAAGTTCTTTAATATTTCTATTGATGAACTGGTACACTTAGGCGATGATATTCCTAAAGAAGTAAGCCTGGAAGATAAAACCACTTCTGAACAAGTTAAGCTTATCCAGGAACTGGAACCCGAAGAAAAAAATATGGTTTTTAAAATGATTGAGACTTTCCTTACCAAGAAAAAATTTAAAGATTTCTTTAATAAAAATATTGCTGCTCTGTAATTGTTAATAACTTTTTTAGCAACATATTAGTTTTAAAATACAACTTATTTGTTATATAAAGTAAAACCCAGCTCGAAAGCTGGGTTATTTGTTGTGATACTATTTTCAAAATAGGTGTTTTTCCTTTTTACCATAACCTATCCAAGGATCAATATATATGTATTCCAAACTATTATTACTAAAATTCAATAGCATTTGTACATTAGGGTTTTTAGAAACAAATTCCTTAGATTCTAGAACCTTTTTATACCAAATATCATAAGGAATTGATGCATGACATAGTATTAACGAAAAATTATTAATCCCTAGATTTAATTGGTTCAAACCTAACTGTGAAAAAACTTCTTCCTTTTGCATTCCAACCTTAATATCTAGAAAACTTAAAATAGTGTCTTTTATCATCGCAGTTTCCCAATAAAATAATCCATCCTTTTTACTTTTAATTAATTGTATATAATCTTTAGTATTTTCAAGATATACTATATATGGAATATCATCATCAATTTCAACACGATAGTGATTTGGATAGACGTTTTTGAACATTGAATTATTTACTTCTGGAAAATTCAAATTCTCTTTATTTTGCAGCAAATGATTATCCATAAAGACAAAGATTGTATCACCAACTTTCTCAACACTTATTATTTCATCTTTAGTTAATATCGCATAAGTTAAACTGTCAGAAAGTTGCCTATTTGGATAGAGTCTTTCTCCTAAATACACAATTTCTTCATTACTTGTTTTAAAAATAATACTATCTAATTTTGTATTCAAATTACCAATTTGATTGCTTAACTTATTGTTAGAACTCCCCTTATCTTGACAAGATAAAATGCTTAAAAAAATTATTAATAAGCTTGCTCTTTTAAGTATTTTAAAAACCATCTTTTATAATTAGTTTGTGATTTAATAAATTAGTATTTCCAAAATTAGCACCAATTCTTCCTGCTCCATTATATTTCTGTTTTGCATATCTATAGACATATTGAGCTCCTAATTGAAAATCCATCCAAATAGTAGCCCTACGAGATTCATTAAAATTGAACTGAATATTATTACTATTTTTTGTATAACTGCTAGAAAAGATAAAACAACCTTCAGTCCAATCTGATGGAGTAGATCCGCCAAAATGAAATTTAATACCACGAGCACTTACATCTCCATTAGCTTTTCCATTTGTTACCCAAACTTGTTCCCATTTCGTACCTTCTGGTGAAGCCTTCAAATCATAAATATCTTCAGGCAGTCGCTTCCCTGAGCCAACTTCTGTACTTGCATCCCCGCCAGGTGTTACAACATATCCTACACTCCAATCTTTAAATTTTGATCCTGAAACATGATAAACTCCTAACGTATAATCATCAGTATTTTCTAAATTTAAAACATTAACTCGTTTACCATATTCTCCTTCAGAAAAAGTATGTGTGGTTGTTTCCCCATCTTTTGTAACTCGGAATACATCATTCCCTTTTACTACCTGACTATTTGTTATTTCCCAAATTCCATCATCATTGAAATTAATGTCAACTGTATCAAGTCCCATTACATCAATAAATAAAATAGGATTATTATAGGTATAAGCATAAGGAGTATAGTCGTAATGCTTCTCAATCATCGGGTCTATTACATTCCAACGTCCAAGGGTTGCGTCATAGTATCTGAAGCCGTAATCATACCAATCTAACTCTTCCTGTATCTCTTTGCCGTTGTACAGGTATTTATTATTGTTGGATGAGCTTGCTGATGTATTTCCAAATCGCATACCAAATGGATAGTAATGTGATATCTGTGTAGAAACAGCTCCTGCCTCATCAAAAACAACCCTGGTATTTCCTAAATGGTCTTTCAGGAAATATTCGTATTTTGCTTCTGTGCCATTTACTGCTAACCTGCCTTCATCCATGAGTATATAGTCTAACTCGTTATTTTCCTTAAATACAAAGTTACCCAAATATGTTGAAAAGGTATTATCAGGATGTATATTTTTCAATTTAATGCCTGATGCCGTATATACATACTCAACTACACCTCCTGAAACATTTATATTTTCAGGTAAATTGAGGTAATTATAATTTATGCTGCTTATCCCTTTGTTGTCATCAGCAATCATGTTTCCATTATGGTCATAATCGTATTCCAATATTCCATTACCTCCATCTTTAAACCCTTCGGTTGTCCCACCATTATCACTTACAAAAGCCAGTCGGTTACTATTGTTATTGTTTTCATAACCAAACACCAGATTATCTATTATACCATTTGATCCTTCACGTGAAATACTTTTTATGTTTCCATTTTCATCATATACTATATTCGAAACATTGTATTTATTGGTATTACTTTCCCATGTGCCTTCATGCTCACCATAATCGGCTGATTTTATACGATTAATGGCATCATACTTATATCCATAACCTCGCACCGGCTCTACCTGCGAAGTATTAAACTCTCTCGAATGCCAAACCATTCCTGCAATATTTCCATTGTACTGTGCTTTTGTATCTAAATTGGTTAAGCCTGCAATGTCATCATAAGCCAGTTTCATCCCAAATAAATCTGTGCCCAGGTTCATTGGGTCGTTTATGGCTGTTAACCACCCACGGATATTGTATTCAAAGTTTACATCCTGCAATCCATTGTGCAGCTTCTTTTCAACCAGCTGCCCCAGCTCGTTATATATCATTTCTGAATATAATAACCTGGATTTATTGATTTCGCCGCTTAAGGTTACCCATGTTTTCCTTAAACGAAACGCATGGTCGTATTCAAACTCTTTGTCAATGGTGTACTCTTTTCCATAAACCATTAAGCTTTGTTTCGTTGTTAAAATATTTCCTATAAAATCGTATTTATTCCAAATTGTTTCTTCTGAGTCGTCGTAACCTCTGGTATAGGTTTGGATTACTCGGTATTTGTCATCATAAAAACTAACCGATGTTATATAATCACTTGTACCTACTACTTTTACTTTACTTCCGGTTACCATTCCTTTTACATTAGGATTGTATTCCGAAGCATATCCTTCAATTGGAGCATAGGTATAAGTATATTCAGGGTCAAAATTATAGTAATCGTAATACGTGACAGTTAGTATTTCCAGATTTGTATTTGGAAAAGTATTGTTTGTGTATCCATGTTCGCAAGTTAAATCAGTTGTTTCGTAAAAAATACTAATAGTATCCATAATTGCCTGCATACTTTCCTGTCCTATTGTTTCACTGTGTTGGTAAATACCTGTCATTACAGGACGGTTTAGTGCATCATACTTGGTAAACATCCATTTGTTTAATGGATTTCCATTTATATCTTCCCTTAAGTTTCCATCCTGGGTTAATACCAAACGGTCGCGTTTATCGTAAACCATATAAACTGGCTCTGCTCCCGGTAGTTTTTTCATTACCATACGCTTTCGCCCATCGTACTGGTAATAATAACATAAATTTTCGGTTATTTCCTGAGTTATACCTTGTTCTTCAATTAACTCAACTGCTTTGGGCGGTATTGCATAGCGCAATAAGCCAAAATCGTCGTAAACATAGTAGGTTTTTAGTTTAAGGTTACCTGTATCGGATACCTTTAACACCACCTGGCCAAGCAGGTCTTTGTATTCTGAACTCCATACGCCATTCTCGTCGCGGGTTGAGTTTTTATACAAGGTAGATTGGATATAATTACCATTTTGAGCCAGAATATTGTTTATGCCTAGCTCAAACCTTTTAACCTCGTATTTAGTATTAGTTTCATAGGCAAAGTGAATAGTATGGCCTGTTCCATCCTCTTTTACCTGGTAAACAGTTCCCGGAGCCCCCTGCTCTAAAATACGGTTTAGAGGGGAGTTCTCGTATTTAATATCCGCCCATGGCCTTACATCAGTTGCTACCTTGGTAACTGATTTTGGGTTTATGGAATCATTATAAAAATTGATTAATTCCGTTTCGGCATCATCTCTGTAAAATCCACCCGTATACTTCGATGTATAGGGCAGGTACTTTTGGGGCTCTCTTCCGAGCTCATCATAATCGATGTGCTGGATGATATCTTTACCATAGGGGCTACCCGCCACCTGTATGTTCTGGATAGGGCGTCCAAGGCCATCGAAATAACTTACTGAAATATCTTTGTTTTGGCCACTCTCATCGGTAAATGTTTTTTCAATAACATAATTTTGGAGGTTTTGTGAGTTTAATCCAGTTATGCATATGCATAAAACAACTAGACTAAAAATTATTTTTTTTATTATCTGCTTCATTGCTTAATGTTTATAATTCTAATAATTCTCCTTGATGTATATGGATTGTTTTTGTAATACCACCACCTGATATTGTAATTGTCCCTGTTCTATAAGATTCGAATCTAGAAGGCCTATAAAATGAGCAATTTACGTTAATTGTCTTATTCCCACTTCCAGAAGAAGGTGAAACGGATATCCATGTTTCATTGCTTGATATAGACCAATTTATATTTGATGAAATTGTAAACGTTTTAACTTCTCCAGAATTTGAAAATCTGAGAGCAAGAGTACTTAAGGAGATAAAACCATTAACTTCAAACTCTACAGATATATATTGATTTGCCGTTACATTACTAAAGGTATAACTACTTAGTGCTCCTTTGGAAACACCATTTACAACCACATTTTTTATATAATATCCTGTGGAAGCTGCAAAAGTATATGTTAAATTACCACCATAACTTACGGTTAAATTACCGCTTGGCGTCATTGTCCCGCTACCAGTTTTTGTAGCTGTAATTGTGTATGTATTAACTTTCCATTTAGCATACAATGTTGTATTTGTTTTTACAATATCCGTCCTGAAATTCCATATGCTAGTACATCTTATATCCTTGTACCAGCCCTCAAAAATGAAGCCTTCTCGTATAGGCTCAACTGGAACAGTAATTGTACTGTTATAAACAGCCAACTTGCTATTAACCGCACTTCCTCCCTGAGAATTAAAAGTTACAGTATAACTTAATGGTGTAAAAATTGCATAAAGTTTGATGTTAGAAGTTACTCTATCTGCACTAAAATCCCATTCTAAAAATGGAAGATTATTATTGCTACTGCTCCAACTAAGTTTATGACCTATCTGTTGAGGTATAATGGGCTCTGTAATTAATGAGTTATATTCAACCATAGTGCTTTTCACTATGATACCATTAGAAATAAACTCTACACTATAAGTCTTAGGACTCCATTTGGCATAAAGAATTATATTGGAAGTTACCTTGTCAGAGCTGAAAT
>ERZ795048.3155-NODE-3155-length-12586-cov-6.584630_pt1 | contig 12586 bp, 9 predicted proteins | sample MGYA00375132_ERZ795048 | MGnify/ENA primary metagenome ERZ795048 (study PRJEB30177, sample SAMN05720225) | activated sludge metagenome | isolation source: Anaerobic digester | place: Hong Kong | collected 2014-12-17 ...
CCGTTGCCCTTATTTTATTGCCACGGTTAATGAAATCGCCCATGAAAATTGCTTTACGCACAGGGTGTATGTATGTATTACCGGTTTTGTGATATCCCAGCTTAATGAGCAGTTTAACAAGCATTTCGTAATGTCCGTGTATGTCGCCAATAATATCGTACATAAGCTTAACCTTAATATTTTGCAAAATAAAAAATGTATTTCTTAAATATGTTATCATTTACCCATTATTTATGCTAAAAAAATTAGTAAATTTGGAATTCATTAATAATTGAGCCCACGCAATGGATGATAAGCTAAAAAATAAGCTAAATATATTAGCCGATTCGGCTAAGTACGATGTGTCCTGTTCGTCGAGTGGAAACAGCAGGGCAAACGCTTCAGGTGGTATTGGCAATGCTGTTAACTGTGGTATTTGCCATAGTTTTACCGAAGACGGACGTTGCGTTAGCTTGCTTAAAGTATTAATGACCAATTATTGCATTTACGATTGTGCATATTGCGTTAACCGACGTAGCAACGACAGGCCAAGGGCAACGCTTACACCGCAGGAGTTGGTTGATTTGACCATCGGCTTTTATAGACGCAATTATATCGAAGGTTTATTCCTTAGCTCGGGTGTTATCAAGAATCCCGATTATACTATGGAGCGTTTAATGTTGGTGGCCAAAAAGCTTCGTATCGAAGAGCGGTACAATGGGTACATCCATTTAAAAGCCATTCCAGGGGCCAGTGCCGAGCTGATTCATGCTGCAGGATTATATGCCGACCGCTTGAGTGTGAATATTGAAATACCCACCAACAACGAACTGGTAAGGTTGGCGCCCGAAAAAAACCACCAATCGGCCCTTGAGCCAATGGGGCTCATAAAAACCAATATTCTGCAAAGTAAAGAAGATAGGCATAAATTCAGGAAGGCTCCGGCCTTTGTTCCTGCCGGGCAAAGTACTCAATTAATTGTTGGAGCCAGTCCCGAAACCGATCAGCAAATACTCCGTTTGGCAACCAACCTGTACTCCAATTTACGTTTAAAACGGGTGTATTACTCTGGTTATTTACCGGTTAATGAGTACGATTTGCGCTTGCCTGCATTAAAAGAGCCACCCTTGGTTCGTGAAAACCGATTGTACCAAAGCGACTGGCTCATGCGTTTCTACAAATTTAAAGCACACGAGATTGTTTCCAACGAACATCCATTTCTCGATCTCGATATTGACCCCAAACTCGCTTACGCAATTCGGAATTACCATCTTTTCCCGGTTGACCTTAACCGTGCCGATTACGAAATGATTTTGCGCGTTCCGGGCATAGGCGTTCAATCGGCCCAGCGAATAGTCCAAGCTCGAAGGTTTTCGCGGCTAAATGCATCGCACCTCAAAAAAATTGGCGTGGTAATGAAAAGGGCACAATACTTTATTACCAACAACGAATTACCTCCATCGTTACACAACATGGAACCTGTAAGGCTAAAACAACAAATAATGTTGGCCGATAGGCCTAAACGATCAAAAATAGTTGACACACAGTTAAAACTTTTCACTTAATTTAGAATTATTCCAAAATACTTATCTTTGTGCCCTAAGTTTTGAGAGCATAAAAATGACAGAGAAAGATTATAGCGGTAAAAAAGTAGCATTCTACACTTTGGGATGTAAGCTGAATTTTGCCGAAACAAGCAGTATGGCACGCCAGTTCGAGGAGCTGGGCTTCGAAAGGGTTGAATACACCGACCAAGCCGATGTGTACATTATCAACTCGTGTACAGTTACAGCCGAAAGCGACAAGAAAAGCCGTAACCTTATTCGTTCGGCCATGAAACGAAACCCCGACGCACTTATGATGGTTACCGGTTGTTACGCTCAGTTGAAAAGTGACGAAATTGCGCGCTTCGAAGAGGTTGATTATGTTTTAGGTTCGGGCGAGAAGAATAACATAACAGCTTACATTAACGATTTACAAAAAAACCATCAAGCAATCATTCGGGTTACCGATCATCGCAAAATAAAAAACTTCTTCTCGGCATATTCGTATGGCGACCGAACACGCACCTTTTTGAAAGTGCAGGATGGATGCAACTATTTCTGTACGTTCTGTACCATACCAATGGCGCGTGGCATGAGCCGCAACGACTCAATAGCCAACACCATTGCCGAAGCTCGCCAAATAGCTGCAAAAGGCATAAAGGAAATCATTCTAACTGGGGTAAATATTGGAGATTTTGGCCGATCGACAGGCGAAACCTTTTTCGATTTAGTGAAAGCCCTCGACCAAGTGGAAGGCATTGAACGGATACGCATTTCGTCGGTTGAACCTAATTTGTTGACCAACGAAATAATTGAATTTGTAGCTGAATCGAAGCGAATTGTACCACACTTTCATTTGCCTTTGCAAGCTGGCTCCGATGAGGTTTTAAAGCTAATGAAAAGAAAATATACAACTGAACTGTTTGCTTCGAGGGTCGAAAAAATCAAGTCGCTTATGCCCGATGCTTTTATTGGTGTTGATGTTATTGCCGGAACAAATGGCGAAACCGACGAGCTTTTTGCCCAATCGTATCAGTTTATTGCTAATCTCGATGTGTCGCAGTTGCACGTTTTTCCTTATTCCGAAAGGCCTGGAACTTTTGCGCTAAAAATACCGGGTAAAGTGCCTGTTGTAGTGCGTAAAGAGCGTGTTCAGCGTTACATCGAATTGTCGGAACGTAAACACAACATGTTTTACCATAGTCAATTGGGAACTACCCGCGCTGTTTTATTCGAGCACCAAAGCAAAAACAACCGTATGTTTGGCTGGACCGATAATTATGTTCGTGTTGAAGTGCCTTATAACGAAGAATTAGTGAATTGTGTTCGTACTTTCAAATTGGAAACAATTAATAATGAGGGTCATGTTGAAGGAAAAATAATAAATTGAAGCCCGATGCCTGCTTTTAAACATGCTTGTTGGTATTTTAAAAGTTAATTGATATATTGCAGCCTGTTGAAAAAAAAATAGCATGGATAAGCAGAAATTTGAAATGGAATATGTAGTAAATTGCTCGCCAAAAATGCTTTATAACCGATTGAGTTCAGCATCGGGCTTGGCCGAGTGGTTTGCCGATGATGTTTCGGTTAACGGCAAAAAATTTACTTTCACTTGGGACGGAGCAAGTCAGGAAGCCGAATTGGTCTTCAAAAAAGAAAACTTGCTTGTTCGCTTTGAATGGATCGAAGATCGTTCGTATTTCGAGTTTCGAATTACCCGCGATGAACTTACCAACGATGTTTCGTTAATTATTACCGATTTTGCAGAGCCCGACGAAATTGAAGAAACTAAGTCGGTTTGGGATATACAAGTAGCGACTCTAAAAAAGGTATTGGGTTCATAGTTGACAATAAACGATATCAAAATACGTTAAATCATCAGAAAAACGACAATGCCCATTGTTCGTTTTTTTTGTTTAATCAAAGCAATAATCGAGATATTTTATGCTTTAATGTTTAGTTTTGTACCAACAATTCATCTTTAAATAAAATGAAGAAATTAAACAGCTATATCATTAAAAGTTATGTAGGCCCTTTTGTGTTTACTTTCTTCATTTGTGTGTTCATTTTATTGATGCAGTTTTTGTGGAAATACCTCGATGAGCTGGTGGGTAAGGGCCTCGAGAATATGATCATTATCGAGCTGATGTCGTATGCATCGATGAGCCTTGTGCCAATGGCACTGCCTTTAGCTGTGTTGCTTGCATCAATAATGGCTTTCGGGAACCTTGGCGAAAGGCTCGAATTGCTTGCCATTAAATCGAGTGGTGTTTCGTTGTTGCGGATAATGAAACCGCTTATTTATTTGAACATAGTAGTTACAATTATGGCATTTGTGCTGGCCGATTATGTAATACCGGTAACCAACGCAAAATTTGCAGCCTTGCTTTGGAGTGTACGCGAACAACGCCCCGAAATGATTATTAAAGAAGGGGTGTTTTCGAACGAAATAGATGGCTACAGCATTAAGGTTAGCGGGCGCGATCCAAAAACAAAAGCTTTGCTTAATATTATGATTTACGATCATACCGAACGCAAAGGAAATGTAAACGTTACACTGGCCGACTCGGGCTACCTTAATATGTCGGACGACAAACAATTTATGATACTTAAGTTGTACAATGGCGAAAGTTATACCGATGAAAAAGTGGGCGACAGAAAGGGCAAGGAAACCAATCCGTTCCGACGCGAAAAGTTCAGCCATCAGGAACTGGTAATCAGTGTGAAGGATTTTGAGCTTAAACGCCTCGACGAAAAATATTTCAAGGATAACTATAAAATGTTGGCCAACAAGCAGCTTTCTTATGTTGCCGATTCGTTATCTAAAGTCAGGCACGAAAAAGAGAAAGCAATGGCAATTGGAATGAAATACAATAACTTGCTTGAAGCCCAAATTACCAATGTATATTTTGGCGATAGCATTAATACCGACTCGGTTGCAGCTACAAATTATAGCTTGGTTATCGACTCGTTGATGGCAGGCATAACAGAACCAAACAGAAAGTCTATTCTGAATTCGGCCTTACAAATTGCCCAACAAAACCAGCGCACAATTTTGCAATATCAGCCCGATTTGTACCATCGTATGATTTGGATTAACAAACACTTAATAGAATGGCATAAGAAATACACATTTGCTGTAGCCTGCATTTTGTTCTTCTTTATAGGTGCACCGCTTGGGGCCATTATTCGTAAGGGCGGTTTTGGAATGCCCGTAGTTGTTTCAATATTGCTGTTTATTTCGTATTACCTGTTTTCAATGATTGGTGAAAAAGTTTCGCGCGAGGGTGTTTGGGAAATCGATGTTGTAATGTGGGTGCCAACTTTTTTCTATTTGGCACTGGGGATTTTGCTTACCCACCAGGCAGTAACCGACTCGTTATTGCTGAACAAAGAAACCTACAACCGAATTTTGTCGTCGATAAATATTTTTAAAAGGATAAAGTATTTTAACAGGAAATAGTGTAACAATGAAGATCCTTTTTTTGGCAAACAAACCGCCCTATCCACCCGTTGATGGGGGAACCATTGCTACTTTCGGAATAATGGAAGCATTGGCCGATTTGGGGCACCAAATTACAGTGTTGGTAATGAATACCAAAAAACACCATGTTACACCATACCAAATTCCTGAACATATTGCAGCAAAAATTACTTTTCATTTGGTTGAAGTGCCAGCCGATATAAAGCCCATTCCTGCACTCAAGAATTTATTCTTTTCGAAACTGCCATACAATGCCCAGCGGTTTATCAGTAAACCTTATGCGAAAAAATTAAATGCATTGCTCAGAGCCCAACAATTCGATGTGATTCAGCTCGAAGGACTGTATTTGTGCCCCTATATCGAACTAATAAAGCGCTGCAGTAAAGCAATTATAGCCTATCGAAGTCACAATGTTGAATATGAAATTTGGGAGCGTTTAATGGCAAATTCAAAAGGCTTACGGCATGTTTACCTGAAAGTTTTACATAAGCGTTTAAAGGCTTTCGAGCTGGCTGCCATCAATAAATACGATTTATTGTTGCCAATTACTTTGCGCGACGGGCAAGTGCTGAGCAACTTAGGAAACACTAAGCCTGTACATGTTTTGCCTGCCGGTATATCGCGTATCGTACAGCAAAGCAATGAACCAATTAATACAAACGATCTTTTTTTTATAGGTGCTCTCGATTGGATGCCCAATCAAGAGGGGCTGCTATGGTTTTTAGATAAATGTTGGCCCGAAATTAACCGAAGGTTCGCAAAAACAACACTAACCATTGCCGGACGTAGCGCACCCAAGTGGCTCGAAGATAAGTTTAGCTTGCCAAATGTTTTTTATAAGGGCGAAGTGCCCGATGCTTATGAGTTTATGCATAAACACGGTGTAATGATTGTTCCTTTGTTTTCGGGAAGCGGTATGAGAGTTAAAATAATTGAAGCGCTGGCCAACCGAAAGCCGGTGGTTTCAACCAGTGTTGGATGTGAGGGAATTTCACTTGTGAATGGAAAGCACATTCTGATTGGCGATACCTCTAACCAATTCATCAACGCTTTGGAGCAAATATTTATGCAGCCCGATTTGGCTGTCGATATTGCCAACAATTCGATTAACTTTGTAAGCGATAATTTTTCGAACAAGAAACTTGCCGAATCGTTGGCCGATTTTTACGTTAAATACAAGTGATGACCCTACTCTTTTGGATATTTTTTGCACTTTTCTTTTATGCATATTTCGGATATGCTCTTATTCTTTATATAATTACACGATTTATTCCGCATAAAACAAAGCCGCAATTGCCAATTGATACCAACGAATATCCACAGGTAACACTTTTCGTAACTGCTTACAACGAACTTGATATCTTACAGAAAAAGATTGATAATTGCCATGCGCTCGATTACCCCGAAGATAAGCTCCAAATTGTTTTTGTAACCGATGGTTCCAACGATGGATCCGATGTTTTTTTGTCCAAAATTCCGGGTATTATTGTTCATCACAGTAAACAGCGAAAAGGGAAAATAAATGCCATGAACAGGGGTATGGCAATGGTTACTACCGATATAGTTGTTTTTACCGATGCTAATACCGAGCTGAATACACAGGCCATAAAAGAAATTGCAGCTTGTTTCTCAAACCCTAAGGTGGGTTGTGTGGCAGGTCGGAAACGAGTGGTGTCGGATACTCGATCGGGTGCGGCGGCAGCTGGCGAAGGCTTGTATTGGCGCTTCGAATCGTGGCTCAAAAAACTCGATGCCCGTTTTTTTGCTCCTGTAGGTGCTGTGGGCGAACTGTTTTCGGTGCGCACCGCTTTGTTTGAACCTGTTCCCGACAATACTATACTCGACGACATGGTAATTTCATTTAATATTATACAAAAAGGTTACCTTTTAACTTATGAACCTAAAGCAATAGCTTCCGAAACTGCATCGTTCAATATGGCCGAAGAACTAAAGCGAAAAGTACGTATTGCTGCCGGTGGCTGGCAAACATTGTTCCGATCGAAAAAAATTCTTAATCCTTTTAAATACCCACGTTTGGCTTTTCAGTTTTTTTCGCATAAAGTATCGCGTTGGACTTTTGCCCCTTGGTGTTTTTTCCTATTGTTACCAGTTAATGTTGTAATTGTACTTCAAAATAGTTCAGCTGCTTTTTGGTGGCTTGTTTTGGCGTTTCAGGTGTTATTTTATACTTTGGCTTTTTTTGGAAAAACTGGCGAAACGAGTAAACGCAGAGTTAAATTAACCTTTCTTCCATTTTACTTCGTTGCCATAAATTGGGCAACCATACTCGGACAAGTTCGGTATTTAAAGGGTAGCCAACCCGCAGCTTGGGATAAAGCAAAAAGATTGCAATAATGGCGCGAGTTTTTATTATTTTTGCAGCCTTAAAAATCAGATAACTGCATACAATGGGTGAAATTAAATTGAATACCATCGACGAAGCTGTTGAAGCAATCAGAAATGGTGAAATTATTATTGTAGTTGACGACGAAAACCGCGAAAATGAAGGCGATTTTGTAGCTTCAGCCGAAAAGGTAACCCCCGAAATGATCAATTTTATGACCAAAGTTGGGCGTGGTTTAATTTGTGTAGCCATTACCGAGCAACGTTGTAGTGAGCTCGAGTTGGAAATGATGGTTGGCAAAAACACTTCGCTGCACGAAACGGCCTTTACGGTTTCGGTCGATGCAATTGGTCGCGGTACTACAACCGGCATTTCTGCCTTCGACAGGTACACAACCGTAAAAATGTTGGCCGATAAATCAACCAAACCCGAAGAACTGGCACGCCCGGGGCATATTTTTCCTTTAAAAGCAAAAAACAAAGGGGTTTTACGCAGGGCAGGGCATACCGAGGCTGCTGTCGATTTAGCCCGTTTGGCCGGATTGCAACAAGCAGGTATTTTGGTTGAGGTAATGAACGACGATGGCACAATGGCGCGTTTGCCCGAGTTGATGCTTATTGCCGAAAAATACAACATGAAGATTGTGTCGATAGCCGATTTAATTGCTCACCTTATTGAAAAGGAAAGTTTGATCAAGCGTGGCGAAGAAGCACATTTGCCAACTGCATACGGTAATTTCAAAATAATTCCGTTTTTACAACGCAGTAACGGAAAAGAACATGTTGCCCTTATGAAAGGAAGCTGGGAACCCGATGAGGCAATTTTGGTTCGCATGCATTCATCGTGCATTACCGGCGATATTTTTGGTTCAATGCGGTGCGAGTGTGGCGACCAGTTGCACAAATCGATGGAATTGATCGAAAAAGAAGGCAAAGGTGTAATTGTTTACCTCGATCAGGAAGGTAGGGGTATTGGTTTGCTCAATAAAATAAAAGCATACAAGTTACAGGAAGAAGGTCTTGATACCGTTGATGCCAATGTTCACCTTGGTTTTGCCCCCGATGAACGCGATTACGGTGTTGGTGCGCAGATTTTGCGCGAGTTGGGCGTTAAAAAAATGAGGCTGCTAAGCAATAATCCTGTTAAAAGGGTAGGCCTCGAAGGTTATGGCTTAAAGGTTGTCGAAAACATTGCAATAGAGGTAGAACCCAACGAGTACAACCAGTTTTACATGAAAACTAAACGCGATCGCATGGGGCACACCCTTCAAAAGTTTAATTACAACAAAGATTAGACAAAGCAATTTGTCGATATTATAATATTTTGTTTGTGTAAGTTTTACAAACAAAAAATGGGGCTTCTTGATTATTTCGAGAAGCCCCATTTATTTATGCGAAAATATTTCGATACTATTTGTTACGCAAAGCTTTGCCCTTGGTCTCTTGAATAAAGTCGCGATGTGCTTTTACCACGTTAATAAGGTGTAGTAATAAGTTCTTGGTTTCACCAATAATCTTGAAATATAACATTGAATTACGGGTCGAAACTTCGTTGTTTTTGATGCGTTTGATCTGCGCTTTCTCAATTACTTTTAACTTATCGAGCAACTTATCCCTGTTTTCGATCAGTTCGTCGAGGTCTTCGAATTTCTTCTCCTTTAAAATGTGGAGCGTATAGTTGAAGAACTCGTTCAATTCGATGCCAAATTCGTTAAATTCGTTAATCTGTTCTTTAGTAAACGATTTGTGCCTGTTTTCGAAATGGGTGTAAACCGGGCGAACAATAAAATTGAGCGAGTGGGCCATCTCCCTTAAATAGTCGATAACCTGAACGTAGAAATGGCCGGTGTCAACCGAATCTTGTTGCAACTTATTGATGTGTTTGTAAACATTATCTTTAAGCTTTTTTGCTTTGTCGTTAAATTCTTTTACCTCTTCCATTGCCTTTTTCATTTGTTGGCGATCGTCGGTAAAGAAGCCTTCAAAGCATAGGAAATAAGCTTTCGATGTAGCAATTACAGCTTTAACGGTGTTGCGGTTCGATTTTTCAATAACCTTACTTGTGTTTATGTTCTGTTCTATAATCTCGTCTTCGTCAACTTGGGCTAGTTGTTTATTGCGTTTTTTGAAACGAATTTGAGTGCGGACTACAACAATTGTGACAATAACAATCATAGCAAAAATGGCATAAAAACCTCCCCAAATTAAAATGCGGGCTACAATAAACGATGCCACAAAAGCGATTAAAGCGGTCATAAACCATCCGCCAATAACAGCAAATACACCCGATATACGATAAACTGCCGATTCGCGCCCCCATGCCTTATCGGCGAGCGAAGTACCCATGGCAACCATAAAGGTTACGTAAGTTGTCGAAAGCGGCAATTTAAACGAAGTACCAATCGATATTAAAATACTGGCCACAATAAGGTTCGATGCCGCCCTGAGCATATCGAACGCAGGTCTGTCGGCTACAGGTATCGCCTGGTTTACAGGTGCCGGAGCAAATTGTCGTTCAACAAAACGGTTAACGCTATTAGGCAGGTATTTTTCCGAAAACTGGCTAAATTGAACACTTATCCTTACCAACATTCGCGATATTGCCGATGATCCAAATCGTTCAACACCTTCGGTTTGACGCGATAAATCGACCGATGTTTGAATAACATTACGCGCTTTACGCGATGTAATTAAGGTAATGACCATTATTGCACCGGCAATAAGCAACATATATGTTGGTGTTTTAACCTTTCCGGCCAGTCCTTCCATGGTAAACAAATCGGGGGCAATTTCGGCTGCACTCCACATTTTAAACGATTCGAAACCCGCAAGAGGTACACCAATAAAGTTAACAAGGTCGTTACCGGCAAAGGCCATTGCTAAAGCAAAAGTGCCAACTAGAACTACAATTTTTAAAATATCGATTTTAAAGAGCCAACGTAACAATTGCAGAAAAAGCGCCCAACCAACAAAGCTTGCGGCCATAATTCCTGCCAAGTGGCTCTTCATATATGCCGACATGTCTTCGGTAATGAAAGAAGCACCTTTGGCTCCTTTAATAATCATGAAGTAAGTGATTACCGCAAAAGCTAAACCACCGTAAATTGATCCAATGTATTTAAAGGTTTTTTCATACCTGAATGAAAAAATTAATCGTGTAAGCCATTGGATAAGTGCGCCTATTGTAAAGGCAATGAAAACCGAAATGAGAATACCCGAAATAATTGCAAGGGCTTTTTCTGAGTTAATAAAATTGCCTAAGTTAAGTCCTGCAGCTTCCGATGTTCCCAGTTTTACCATTGCAACTGCCACAGCCGACCCTAACAACTCGAAAACAATCGAAACCGTTGTCGATGTAGGCATTCGCAAACTGTTGAAAGTGTCGAGCAAGATAACATCGGTTATCATTACGGCAAGAAAAATGACGATGATCTCGGAGAAAACAAACATCTGAGGGTTGAAAATCCCGCTTCGGGCAACCTCCATCATGCCACTCGAAAAGGTTGCGCCAAAAAGGACACCAAGGCTGGCAACACCAAATATTAACCATTTTGGAGCAGCTTTGGCTCCAATTGCCGAACTTAAAAAGTTAACAGCATCGTTTGCAACACCTACAACCAAATCGGATATGGCCAAAGCAAACATAACGACTACCAGAATAATATAAATCTCACTCATCAGATAAATATCTTTAATTTATTGTGTAATTGATTGATATCTTTTCTCAAAAATTAATGCTGCGAAAATACGAGCAATATTTCCTTTTAACATTTAGGCTCCTTTAATAAAATGTTAATTAAAGGTAAACTTATCAGATTGCTGATTTTGAATGATTTTTCTATTAATTTTGCACCATATTTTAAAAAGATAAGTAATGAAGAGTTTGCGCCCACAACTTTTTGCAATGTGGTTGGCTTTGTCGGTTGCAAGTATAGTAACAATAGTGGTTTTTGTTTTGTCAATAATATCGAGTAATTCAATTTGGCATTACTTGGTAATATTCTTTACAACTTTACTGGTAACCTTTTTTGTGTCGATATTCTTTTTTAGTACGGTTATCGAAAACCGTTTAAAGCCAATATTTAAAATTATACGCGATGTGCCTGTTAAAGAAAAGAAAAAGGCGCGAGAGTTAAGCGGAAGCCCTATTAATTTTGATGTTAATGCCGAAGTGTCGAAATGGGCAAACACCAAACAGGAAGAAATAAAACGCTTAAAAGATCTGGAACGTTACCGTAAAGAGTTTGTTGGTAATGTTTCGCACGAGCTTAAAACGCCTATTTTCAATATACAAGGTTATATTTTGACCCTCATAGAGGGAGGTATCGACGATCCGCGCATTAATCTTCTTTACCTCAAACGTACCGTGAAAAGTATCGATCGCATGATTTCGATTGTTGAAGATCTGGAGTCGATTACAAAGCTCGAATCGGGTGAGTTGACACTGAAGATGGAACATTTCAATATGATTAAATTGGTTGAAGATGTTTTTGAAATTGAGCACATGATAGCCCTTGAAAGGAAGATAAAGCTCAGGTTTTCAACAAAAATTGATAAGCCGATTATGGTTTATGCCGATAAGAAACGCATGATGGAAGTGATGAGCAACTTAGTGGTAAATGCAATCAAATACGGAAAAAAAGGTGGTGCGGTCGATGTGGGCTTCTTCGATATGAACGACCAGTTGATGGTTGAAGTGAAAGATAATGGAATCGGCATTGATAAAGAGCATCTTCCGCGCATCTTTGAGCGCTTTTACAGGGCTGATAAACATCGTTCGCGTGAAGAAGGGGGCACCGGTTTGGGCTTGGCAATTGTTAAGCACATTATTGAGGCACACGAGCAAACAATTAATGTTAAAAGTCAAATTGATGTTGGCACAACGTTTAATTTTACGGTGCAAAAAGGAAAAAATTAATTTTTTCTTCCATTTAGTTTAATGAATAATTAACTTTTTTGCCAATAAGTAGTTATATTTTAACCGACGTTTAAAATCTCAAATAATATGAGTGAAGAAAAAAGAATATTGCTGGTTGACGACGAGGTTGACATACTGGAATTTATAAGTTACAATCTCGAAAAAGAGGGCTACAAAGTGTACACGGCACAAAATGGTAAGGATGCCATTAAAATTGCCGACAAAAAAGTGCCCGACCTGATTGTGCTCGATGTAATGATGCCCGAGATGGACGGCATTGTTACTTGCGAAGAACTTCGGAAAAATCCGAAACTAAGG
>ERZ795048.3156-NODE-3156-length-12584-cov-4.783303_pt1 | contig 12584 bp, 12 predicted proteins | sample MGYA00375132_ERZ795048 | MGnify/ENA primary metagenome ERZ795048 (study PRJEB30177, sample SAMN05720225) | activated sludge metagenome | isolation source: Anaerobic digester | place: Hong Kong | collected 2014-12-17 ...
AGATAACAATTTATTACATACAAGATATCAATCAAATAAAGGTAATCCTGTTGAAGCTGTTAGAGAGTTTTTAACAAGTTTTATATCTCAATACCCAAATATTAAATTGAAAAAAGGATGCTCCACAGGATATGGTGAAACATTAATAGAAAAAGCCTTTAATTTAGAATATTCACTAGTTGAAACAATGGCTCATTATAAAGCTGCTAAATATTTTGATAAAGAAACAACCCTGTTATTAAATTGTATAGACTACTAATTCTTCCCGTTGGGCATAGTTGGTCGATACATTCAACCTTGCATAAAATAAGAGGACATTGTGGCTGGTAGTTTTTGAAAAAGGATACCTTTGATATTCACTAGTGTATTATCTTGTTATAACCTCACCACCTAAGTAGGTATATGTCTTAACTTGTGTCTCAACTTTATTGCGCTGGTCATATTGCATGACCCTATATATGGGATCGCCTCCCTGATCTTCAGCTATACGGCAGTAGAGTAAGAAGTTTGTCCCCCTAGATTCTAGTAAACGCGTCCGTGGTAGTAGTTGACGGGCCAATGCGTGTGCTTCTGGCCATACCGCGGGGTTAGTAGGATTTTTATTTTTATATAAACTTTCATTTACCATAAGAAAATAATCCATCCAATACCACATGTTTATAGGATCATTCCCATTCCTTCCGGCCTGGTGTAGAGTACTGTTGTGTGTTTCTTTCAGCCAGAATTCTGTAAAACTCGCCCCGAGGTTTTGATATTCATCTCCCGTGATGCTGAAATACGAAAGTAGTCCAAGTCCGGATAATACATATACTCGAGTCGGGGTTTCTACAGTATATACGTGCCCATGCAGTCTTTCTCCTGGCCCATGCATCCCACGTATATAAACTTTGCCATTTGGACCATCAAGAGTGTACGCCACAGGATCAAATTTCGGAATATCCTGTTGTAGCTCATTAAAATCTTTACGGCATGAAATCACTCGTGATGCATCAACTGGCCTCCAAGATCTGCTTCTTTCATAAGCTACAGTATGTTCTTGCTCTGGTGTCTCACTATAGGGAGTTACTTGCGCCATATCCCACCTATACGCTATATTTTTTATAATGTCAATATCTGCATTACTTCAACACCGGCCTGTGCTATTTCCTTAATAGGTGGGTTTTTTCTGCAGTCTTTTAAATATTCAAACTTATCTCCCACGATCCTGCCGTCTAATTTTGTCCCTCTCTTGCTTATTGTGAATCGAATTTAGATACAGATATTAATTTTCCACAGCTATTTATTTAGTCCTCGTGAATTTTTGGCTCATTTTATTTAGTATATATTTCAAAGGTGAGGCTAATTCTGTAAGTTGGCCAGCTAATCAAAGTTTTTTGACTATGTCCAAGTGCTTATTTTATAAATTTTTTTGCGGTTGTCTTAGTTTTCAATACGCAGTAGCTCTGCCCGGTAACGAGAAGTGGTCCTCATCTTCTTGATCGGCACTCAACTTGGCTGCCATTATTGCTTGACTAACTAAATATAAGGCACTGCTTAACGTAAGACTAGCACGTTCATTCGCAGCAATCTTTTCGGCCTCCACTACATTCCTAGGTTTTGCTACTGGTCTTTGAGTCGAAATAGCTGCTCCTGCATGTACTTCAGGCCGAGATGTTGTATGTGCAATTATGCAATTACCGCTCCCGACGTCACGCTTTATTTGCCAAGTTCCTCTATCTATAGTCAAGCCACCAGAGGGGCTTTCACTATATGCCAACTGCCAACAATTACTACCTAAAAAATCAATTCCGCTGATACCCTGAGCATGTAGAGATACTCTAACGGTGTTTCCGCCCGGTAAGTATGCTGTTATTGTTTCAGTACCAACACTTTGTCCGCCTGTTACCAGTTCACTCACGACAAAAACTTCTCTTTCCATGATGTTTGCGCCCAGTAAAAGGTTTGTTAAATCAGAATTCCCTAGAGAGTGTCGAGAAAAAATATTTTTTAGTTCGTTTTTCGCAACTCGAGAAGTTTCTAGGAGGGTGGCTTGTATCTCGGCTGGCGCAGTATTCCTGTCTGTAGATGAGACACTAAACCTAATTACGCTAGACTCTCCGCCTATTTCATCATGCCCTACAACAACTGTTGCTAAAGCACCGCCACCTGCCCCTGTAATATTCGTTACTTTAATCTTTGGTCTTTGTTTGTCCAGCATTGATGCCCGCTCAAAACCGGCAACCTGATCTCCAGATATACCAGATATAGATGAAATAGTTGTCATAAACATATTATGTAACGCCTGGCGCAGGCTGTCAATTTTGTCATTTTAAACCTCCGGTCAAACCAATTTATTTTGTAGAGTAACTTAGTCACATTATCCCCTCTATTTTCCGGCAGATATTCTGTGCTTTTGTTTATTTTTTTTCAGGATGCAAGATTTTTTTAGCAATGCCAAAAGGTATGTTTCTTGTGCTCTTTTATCGGTTATTACTTTATCTACCCCATCCCCCGGCCTCATAAACATCTCCCCTTCCCCATTTCTTACGAACGTTACGCTGGTGTGCGAGTTGTCGGCGATTATTAAAGAGTTATGCCAAACTACAGCGCCGTCCGTGCTATTCGGCCCTACTGTTCTTATTTCCACAGTTGATACCAACCCTTTTTTTCCTGGGCCATCGCCTTGCCCCAAAGTCTCATCCGGTTTGTTATATGTCGACACGTTAGTTATTATTTTTATTCTCGCTTCTCTTAATAATATCTCACTCCATGCATTATTATATCTAGTATTTTTTTTCTTTCCGGAACGAACCTCGTGTTCGATGCCCTCCTTTTTAAGGTAGGACATAAGTCTAGGCGCAGTTAATTCAGCAATCTCTGCAGAAGCCATTTTAGTTGGATTGTCATTTTGTTCCGGCCTAAGCACCGGTGTATTATTCACACTCTTACTCATCTCTTAATTGTACGATATGTTTAGAAAAATATACTTGTCTTCTTGTTAGCCAAGTTGTTTTAAAATAATTAATTGTGTTTGTTACTTTACGATCGGGCAGAAGTCTACAGCAACTTTCAATTGTTTGTTCTTTTTTTGTACCCCTGGACTTTATGCAATTACCGCCCAACAGCTAAAGAATTTAGCTTTTTGGAATGGCCCACATTAATCTCGCCACATATCAGCATAGGCAAAGCTTTGTATTAATTCTCTTTGCTGTCTGGCCACGTTAAATCTATAAGCATCAACTATAAATTGTCTTCTAGTTTCTAAGTCGTAGCGTGGGAGGCAGAACTCAAACCCATCCCCCCCTCTGCCAAGAAAATAATCCAGCGGCAAGAGGCTCCGGGCCGCTGCATATGCCGTTGCTGTGGTGACTCCGCATTCGGGCTTCGTAGGATTCGCAGCGAATCCATCTAAAAATTGATCCGTAAGAAGCCCAAACCAGGATCTCTTTGCCTTGCTTTTTCTACAGGGTGCGTCTGCGCGCCGCACATCCTCTAAGGTGTTCTGGTGTAACTCCAGTAACAATTCTTCTTCTAGGAAAGGGGCCGGTGTTTTATTGCCCGTAAAATCAGCTATCGCCCCAAGATATCTATATAACTGATGTTTACCTAGAATATACGGAAAAAGCCCCCGATTTTCAGGTGTTACAGTGTAGACACTTCCAGCCAACAATTCACCAACTTCTCCCAGCCCACTTATAAAAACTGGTCCGCTTGGACGTGGTAATACGAGCATAGTATTTGGTTCCCAAGCCGTAATTAATGTTGCAATAGGTTTTTCTCCTTCGCCAAGCGCCTGTGCATAAAATCTTCCTGAACGCTTACGGCCATATCTATCTTCGGACCAATATAAGAAGGTCCAACTTTTACCGCCATCAGCCCCACTTCCCGCTCTCACAATGTCGTCAATAAGTGAAACGGCTTCAGGCCTAGGTCTACGAGTACATGCGCTAAAAACCTCTTGTGTTGTATAGGTTTTTTCAACCTCGCCCCTACGGAGCGAACCCGGCTCTAGAAAAAAATTTCCATCTTCTCCACCATTTCCCATAGTTTTCTCTATACACCATAAGTCCTGGCGTGTCAATCTTACCCTTATTCTGTTTCTTTACTAAGAAGAAGACCTTTTGCGTAGTCTTATAAAGATTTCGAGCGATCAGCTGAGGATTATCTCGGCGCAATTTGTCTTGAAAATGCTCAATTGACAGTCTATAGTTCTCATAGATGATACTGAATGTTTATAAACCTAAAAATTGGACTAGTTTTGACGTTGTTGCTTACATTAAAAAAATAATTAATTCAGCTAGCTCAACCAAAAAAAATAAAATTAAAGTCGGGCATGCCGGGACTCTCGATCCTTTAGCCGAAGGCGTTCTAGTTGTATTAACGGGAGCAGATACTAAAAAGCAAGATTCCCTCATGTTAACAACAAAGGAGTATGTTTGTGAAATCGGTTTTGGCATCGATTCTCCTACATACGATTTAGAAGGCCCCTTAGATTTTAATGATGTTTTTTTATCTTCTTTTGAAAATAAAGACCCTGTTGTAACAACGCAGTTGTTGGGGTCTTTTAAATCCAAGGTGTTAGAACTTATGCAGTCTTTTACTGGAGAGATCGAGCAAACCGCACCCCCATATTCCGCTAAAAAGGTGGGTGGCAAAAGGCTTTACGATTTAGCAAGAAAAAATCTTCTTGATAGTAAGTTGTTGCCGGTTAAAACTGTAACTATTTATAGCATAACGCCTGTAACTTTTTTACATGCCGAACTAAAAAATTTTATATTGGAATCCGGCCAGGAAGTTTTAGGCAATGTCGGTTTTGCAAATCGCAAAATACCCGTTTTTAAATGTACCATCTCTTGTAGCAGCGGAACCTATATAAGGTCACTGGCGCATGATTTAGGAGAGCAGCTTGGCTGTTCAGGCATTCTTTTGTCTCTTGTGAGGACAAAGGTAGGAGAATATTCTGTAGAGAATTCTGTGAATGTTAAAGACTTAAGTTTTAAGGAAGAATAATTGTTTTTTGCTCAACTGTTTTTGTTTGTTCTTTAAATATTCCAAGCGCAAGAAGCAGTTTAATGAAAGGGCGGGCAAGCATAGCGTAAATTATGTAAGCGGCTGTTCCCGAGGTTTGCACAAATCCAAAAAGAACTGCTGAAAAAGCAATAAACAGCAGCTGTGAGTAAGGTTTTATATATTTGTTAAGCGTGGCTAATGCTACAGCTTTTATTTCTTCCTTTGGGAACGCGAGTTGTTCTTCCTGTGCTGTGTTTTGATTTGGATCTGAAGAGTTTTGGTTAACTTTGTCTTGCAGATCGGTCAAGGGCATGTTTTTTTCTATTATGTTTTTTTCAACAGGGCCTAGGTTTAATGAATTGCCCATACCCAATGTCAGGTTGTTTATATAGGTCTGAAAGTCTTTGTTTGAAAGTATCGAATCAATTTGGGTTTCTGCCATTGTGGTAATTTGGTTAGCAAATGCGTTTTCGCTTCTACCTTTAGTATTAATCATGGCAATAACTGCTGCAAGAAGTGAAAAAATTAGCAAGATATTTCTAATAGAAGTTTTCATTATTAAGATGGGGTCGAATGTAATTAAATTCTCCTTCATTTTTGTTGAGTTATATGTGTCGCTAAAAATTAATACACAAGCTGTAAATAATACTATGATTCCGGCTAGTAAATTATATGGCGCGACAATGGCAAACATTCCTAGCGCAATGCTGAGCGGAATATACGCCAAATGCCATTTAGATTCCCATGTTCCTATGGAAAATGTATAAACAAAGCTTAGCAGAGTAAGTAAAACTACTAGATTAAGGAAGAAGTTTAGATTCAATCCTAAAAAACCTCTTGAGGGAGAGCTCACTATGCTTTCGAATTGAATAGAGATTAAGAACGACAGTATGAAAAGCATTACAAATATTACCGCCGACCAAATAACAAATTTTGATTTTTGCTCTGACACAAATAAAGTATAACTCTTAAGTTATGCCTTGTCAGCTTAGGCCTCAGTTTTCATTGTTGTTGTTTTTCAATTCTTGTGCGGGCCCTAATATATATAGCTCCTCTTTAGCCCTAGTAATCGCTGTATAAAGCCATCTTCTCCAACCTAAATCGTCAAGTTTGGGGAATCTTTCTTCAAATAAAATAACCCTTTCTGCTTCGCTGCCTTGAGCTTTATGAACAGTCATTGCATAACCAAAATCAAATAGGTCGCATTTTAATGTAGCTTTCCTATTTTTTGTGTAATTTATTGACTCTTCGTTGTTAAATTGTGATTTCAAAATGTGGCCGCTGTATTGCTCAGGAAGTTCGTTAAAAATTATTTCTGCGTAATACATGGTCTCGTTTTCTTCTGCTATGTAAGTAATGGTACCAATCATTCCGTTAAAGATATTTTTCTGATGATTGTTACGCAAGCAAATCACTCTGTCCCCTACAGTTGGCTCCGGCGATTCTATGCCTAGAGCTGTTCGGACAAAGTTATTTATTTTTACTCTGGTGCTGTTGTACCCGCAAAGCACTATTGTATCTTCGCTCCAGTTTTGTAGTAAGCTCATAATTATTTCGTGGGATTCCGGTAAAGATGAGTCGAGTTTTTTTGTCTTTGTCCCAAAACTTTTAGCAGGAATGTGTCCTTTTTTCCTCGCAAGTACTGAAAGTCCGATAATAGGATCACCCGAGGCCTGCCTGTGAATTGTTTCTAGCTTTAGTTCAGGATCTTGCATTAGGTTAAAAATCCCGTTAATCGGAGGCAGTTGACCGTGGTCTCCGACCGCAATTATTCTAATTCCAAAAGACAGCAAATCCGACCAAATTTTTGAATCTAGCATTGATGCTTCATCAACAACTAAAAGATCGTATTTTATATCGTCTTTTAGTTCCCAACCAATTATTTCATTGTTAGAAGCAACTAGTGGCGTATATATGAGTGAATGTATTGTGCCCACCGTATCTTTTGGAAACCTCGCTTGTAGTGAGGCAAGCCTGTTTTTAAGTACTAGGGCCCCCTTTCCTGTATAGCTGCAAAAAGCAACTTTCAACTTTTTTTCATGTTGTCCTAGAAGAACTCTAAACAGAGAAACTACTGTTGTTTTACCAGTGCCGGCGTATCCGCCTAAAGTTATGTAGTTTCGTGTTTCGTTTTTATACCATTTTATGAGCTTGTTAAGTACTTCGATCTGATCTTTAGTCGGGGCGATATTTCTCATGTAGCCATGATAAACTAAATATATATAAGTCTCTATGATTATATAGAAATTGTAGACACGTAAAAAAGCAGGGAGGTGATTTTTTTGGATACAAATGAGAAATCTTATCTTTATTTAACAGCAGTCGTTGTTGTTTTTTTAGCACTTCTTGGTCTTTGGGTTGTTTCAAATAAAAATGGAATCGAGGACACTAAGATAGTAGAAAAGTCATCAAGTAAATCTACTATTACTGTTAGTACTGACGGTGAAACAGTCACCTCAGAAATCGATTCTTCTTCAGAAAACACAGATCTAAATACCGAGCTTAAAAATAAAGCAGAGCTCTCGTATATTAAGACGAGTCTTGTTTCAGTTACAAAAGACTCTTCGTTGAAGGGAGAAGCAACAATAAGCCGAACTGACCTTGGCTTAGATCATGAGGTTAAAGCATGGTTACCTGACCCTCAGGAAGGTTATTCTTATGAGGGCTGGCTAGTAAAAGATGCTGCTAAAGGAGAGTTTTTTTCTACCGGAGTAATGTCGAAAAATGATGAAGGTGTGTACGTTTTAGAGTACAGTAGTGAAGATCCGTCTCTTGGCTATAATACAGTTGTTATAACCTTGGAATCTGTGGTTGATGAAACTCCCGAGGAGCACGTTCTTGAAAGTCAGATGTAGTTTGGACACAAGCAATTATTGCAATTTATTTAATGTTGTAAGATTACAAACTTTAGCTCTTGCACGAAAGCTTCGTCTTTTGGCAGTAAAAATGAGTTTGCGGAATGGAAAAATTAGTTACTTAGTTATCCATGAAAAATGGCTTAGTAATTTTGTTCCTGCGTCATCCCTACCCTGTTTTATTTTTGGTTCCCGCGTTTTATAAAACCACGATATGTTTTAGTTGTATTGTTTAGAAGATATTGCTTTTGATTATTTCTTTTTCATCAAGTGAGTTGCTCGTGCAGATTTTTTTATAGTAATGGGCCGAGGGCCTTATTTTACGTTTCTGCGTTTTGTAATCTATTCCAATTAGGCCAAAGCGAGGCCAAAAGCCCTCGGCCCACTCAAAATTATCCATTAATGACCAATGCATATACCCCCGAACATCCGCTCCTTGCTGAATTGCCTCGTATACCCCATAAAGTGCTTGAGAGATAAAATCTTTTCTGTATTTATCTTCTGCATCAGCCAGGCCGTTTTCGGTTATAAATATTGGAACTCCGTATTTTTTTAACTCAGCGATTGTGTATTTTATAGATCGCGGTTTTAATAGCCATCCCATGTCAGAATATTTAAGCTTTTTCTTTCGATGGCTTTTCCTCAGCAACTTTTCTAGAAGACTATGTATATTATTTTCAAAATAGAAATTCAACCCAATAAAATCATAGCGCTGTTCTAGTTTATTTAAGAAGTAATAATTCCAAAAATATCTTAAAGGTTTTTTAAACAAACCGCCGCCAAAATATACATTATTTTTCGCTATTCCCACAAAAGCCTTTTCGTTATTCTGTTTTATATCCTTGTAGGCTAAAATGTGTCCTTTTATCATGTGCTTTAAAACCTTGTAGACTTTTGCAAAGCTTTTATGTTGTGGTGGCCAACTACCTTTTTGATAAGAGTTGCTGGCGTAAACTAGCGGTTCGTTTATGGTGATCCAATAATTGACTAGGTCCCCCAGCTCGTCGCATAGAATTTTTACGTAACTTCTAAAATATTCAGGTGTTTTCGAGCTGAGCCACCCACCCTCTTCAGTTAGCCACAAGGGCAGATCCCAGTGCCAGATCGTAACAAAGGGTTCCAGATCAAGTTTTCTTAAAAAAAGTAGAACTTTTTTATAATGTTCAATTGCGGACTTATCAAACCTGTCTTTGTCCGGTTGAATTCTTGCCCAGCTGATCGACAGTCGGGTGCAGTTATGGCCTAAGTCTTTAGCTAGTTGAAAATCTTCTTCGTATAGATCGTAATGGTTACAGGCCTTCCCCGATATATAGTTTGCTTGTCCATAAATTGCAAGTTCGCCGCTTCTCTTTAGTTCATCAAGTCTTTTTTTAGATTTCTCCCACTCGCTCCAATTATTCACACCATAGCCCTCAACTTGATGTGCGGATGTAGCGGCGCCCCAAAAAAAGTTATTTGGAAAAAATAGTCTTTTGTAGTTTTTTTTCAATTTTATTCCTTCTAATATTTTCTTACCGCGATCGTCACCAGCGTACGCAGGTGTTTTGCTGTAATTTCTTTGCGGTGCAAGGCCCAACATGGTAGGCAAACTAAATCTATTATCTTACGCAAGTAATTTTAAGTAAAGAAACTACAAAGGTTTGGTGGGCGATACAGGATTCGAACCTGTGACCTCTTCAATGTCACTGAAGCGCTCTAACCAACTGAGCTAACCGCCCTAACCTAGCGAAAGCAATTATATCAAAAAATTTCTAAACAAAAAAACGTACCCGGGCCATGTTTAAAAACAAAAACTTATATCTTATGTGCGGGCTATTTTTTGTTCGGTGCCATAATCTCATCAATAAGATTGTAGGCTTTTGTTTCTTTCGCGTCCATGTATCTGTTGCGCTCAAAGTCTAAAAGAACTGTTTCTTTTGTTTTCTTTGTATCTTTTGCTAATAAATCCGCAAATTGATGTTTTAACGTAATCATGTGCTTGGCCTCAATCTCTATCTCCGTTGCCTGCCCTTCAATTCCACCCCCACCAATTAGTGGTTGATGAATCATTGAATATGTATTTGGAAGAGCATATCTCTTTCCTTTGCTACCTGAAGCAAGTAAGAGTGACGCTGCCGACGCTGCAAGCCCTACATTAATAGTTGAGACTTCGTTTTTCACGTGCTTTATTGTGTCGTACATTGCGAGACCTGCATACACGCTGCCCCCCGGAGAGTTTATATATACACTTATAGTTTTATCCGGGTTTTCGCTTTCTAAAAACAACATTTGAGCTATAAATGTGTTCGCAAGTGCCATATCTATTGCTCCTGTAACAAAAACAACGAAATCCTTAAGTAGGCGTGAATAGATATCGTATGATCTCTCAAAACCCTTTGGATCTTTTTCTATTACGATAGGAATTAAAGTGCTCATTATTTTTTCCCCTTCCCGGCTTTTGATGGGCCTGAATTTTTTTTAGTTTGTGAGTTGTCTTCGCTATGAAGATCCCCCTCGACCTCTTTGATAATGTTTGAGATCAATTTGTTTTTTGCCAAAATTGATTTAACATACATTTTTTGCATGGGGTTTTGCATTAAGGCCTCGGTTTCGGTGTCTCCTGTTGCTTTTACCATCTCCTCAACTTCTGCATCAGAAACTTCTATCTTTGATTTTTTAAGCAGGTGGTCAAGAGCAAATTCAGCTTTAAGGTTTCTGAGGGCAATTACTCCGTAGTCCTCTCTAAGTTGATCCGCAGTCTTATTCTGTGATTTTAAGTATTGTTCAAGTGAAATTCCCACAGCCTGTGCTTGGTCGACAAGCCTTGTCATCATCCTGTCAACCTCATCTTCAATGACTAAATCCGCAACTTCTGCGGTTGTTACCTCTACAATAGAATTTACAACCTCATCCGGGGATAGATGAGCGTGGTCGTGCCCGGTAATCGCCTCTCCCCTTTTAAGCTTTTCGGCATTCTCAGCCCTTATTTTTTCGGAATTTTCCTTGTGTATTTTTTTTAGAGCTTTTATATAATCCCCCACTTTCACGTCCGGCATAATCGCAACTGTGGCAGTAAATTCAAAATCTTTATCTAGATCGAATTCTGTGACCTCGACCTTTGGGTTTGCAATAGGCTGAAGCAAGTGCTCTTTAAGAGCCTGCGGGTAATATATCTTTAGTAATTCGTTTATTACATCTCCGTACAGCTTTGAAACATCAGTTTTTTCTTCAACAAGATTTTTTGGAGCTTGTCCCTTTCTAAAACCCGGGAGTTCTGTATTTTTAACAAGTTCTTCAAAAATGCTGTTATAGGTACTTTTTACTTTATCGGCCGGCACCGTGACTTGTAGTTTTACTGTAGATTTTTGCTCTTTTGTTATTTTAGTTTTCATGAAGGGTATTTTACCATATTTAGGTTTAGAAGGATTAAAATCGATTGAATATCCGAAATTATTGCAGAGATCAGTTTTCTGCTAGCCTCTGATTGTTATAATAAGTACAGGTTCTATTTTTGGCGAGCCTACCTCCGTGTTAAGAGGAGAGTCTGGATTAGGAAGTTGGAAAAATGTAAGCGTCGGATTACTGCCATCTGTTACACATCTTACAGAATAATATCCTCCAAGAACCCCTCTTAGCTGAGCTCTTTTTTCTGCCGGACTTAGATTTCGCGGTGTATTTTTCTGGGCTCGCACTCTAGTTGTGGCTCCCGCAAAGTACTGCTTCATCTCTGTAAAAGCCCAGGCAGGATAAACGTCAACGTTTGCAGCCCCCGGCGCTATTACAAAGTTACTTATACCCCACCCTTCTTGTTCGGGCGTCTTTTGATGTACTACTGTAATATGTCCGTTTTTTCCATAAAATACTACTAGCCCTTGTGGTGTAATTTCAAGGTAACGGCGCTTAACAGGAAAGCCCGGGCCTCTATTGTCATATGCCTCTATAACTCTGCCAGACGTGGTAAATCCCATTCCAGCCCTTACCTCTTCTTGCTTCGCTTTCACCATCTCAGACATCGCACGTATCGCTATTTCTTTCGGAACGGATGCCAAGATAGTTTTTACTTCCCCAGCTAGAACACTACGGGCTCTTTCTAATTCAATCATCGGGGGCTCTCCATTTACGGGCAAGCGGTATGCTGCTTGCGCGCCCATGACTGCTGTAACAAAATCCCACCTAGTATCAGGATCCCACTTAGTTTTAAGTCTTGTAACACCTGTTTCAGTATTTAGCATTTTTCTTGCCTTTCTATATTTTACGTTTTGTGATTTTACCTTAAGTTCGTATGCTTTTCAAACGATGTGTCAGAGGCAAATATTTCTTTGAGGATATATGAGGGTTGTTTTCAACACCCATCATTCGGGAATGAAGACGATTCTGGTTATAGGCCTGCCGAACTTGAATCCTAAGCGTTCGTCACTAGGTACCCAAAGCTTTTTTATTAATCGAAAGGCGGTTACTTGTTGAGGTAGGCCTTCTCGATATACAGTAGCAGTGGTGAGTCCAAGTAGCGCCGAATTCCGGGGTTCATTTAATACATTAAAAAAACTTTTCGCACTATGTTGCATATGCTCTCCATTTGCCGCAGTGATATGGTAAAAATTCCCTGAACTTAGATGCAAGTTTCCTTGCGAGACAGCTTGAAATTTAGTTGTTGGAGTTAAAATCCTTTTCGCTCTATAATATTCATAAAGGGTAACATTACCTTCCCCATCTCCTATTATTGCTGCGCCAGCACTCGGACAATAACAAAAAGCGGGAGAG
>ERZ795048.3158-NODE-3158-length-12579-cov-7.278026_pt1 | contig 12579 bp, 10 predicted proteins | sample MGYA00375132_ERZ795048 | MGnify/ENA primary metagenome ERZ795048 (study PRJEB30177, sample SAMN05720225) | activated sludge metagenome | isolation source: Anaerobic digester | place: Hong Kong | collected 2014-12-17 ...
TGTCCTAATCCGTACAATCCGTGAAATCCGTAGCTGGCTGTTATGGCTCTATCCTTGAATAGACTGGCGCGTCCGTCCGCGCTTTCTCGGCGACTTGCAAGGCCAGGGAGGTTTCAAACTCGCGGAGCATCCGGCGGAATTTGGCCTCGAATCCGCGCCGGCCCAGCCCCTGGTGCAGACGGGTTTTCAGCGGCAGGGGGTAACCCAGATGCCTGAATTCATCCGGGTCGAATTCGTAGGGATGGCAGTAGGCCGTAAAAACCTCGCCGGCCAGCACCGATTTTTCGATCGCCCAGCGAATGACCGGAAACGGCAGCAGGCGGTGGTAGCCCCCGCCGGCCACCGGCAGGGAACGCCCGAGGAACGGCAGCGTGGCCACGGGAAGCTCCACCAGGGAGGGCTTGCCGGCCCACTCCATCCGCACGGGCTGGCGCGGGAACCCGACCACACCAAAGCGGGCCATCACCGCCGGATTGATGCTGGCGTCATAGACGAATCCCTCTTCGGCCAGGATCTCGAGCGCCCACAGGGATTCCTTGATAATCGAGAAATCCGGCGCGCGGTAGCCCAGCACGGGCATCCCCGCCATCGCCTCCAACTGCCCCTTGGAGCGCCGGATGTCTTCACGGAACTGAGCGGGCGGCAGCCGGAACACGTCCACGTGCCCGTAGCCGTGCGAGGCCACCTCGTGGCCTTCCGCCGCGATGCGCCGGACGGTCTCCGGGAATTTTTCCGCAAACCGGCCGAGAACGAAACACGTGGCCTTGACCTTTTCCTCCGCCAGCACGTCCAGCACGTGTTCCATGTTCGGTCCCGCGCGGTCCGAAATGGGCAGATCCGTGTCCAGGGTGGACTGCGCCCAGTCCTCCACATCCACTGTGCAAACCAACGGCATTCAGTTCTCCGGCAATTCCAGTTCAGTCGTTTGCCCGGCGCGCACCGACATCAGCACGGTGCCGCGACCGCCGCCGTCCAGTTCCAGATCCACGGGCAATCGCTCGAAATCCATGTCGCTGCCATTCTCCACCACCAGCCGGCGGCCGGCCAGCGAAACCGCCACGCGCCGGGTTTTCGGACTCAGCACCTCGCGCCAGTAGCGGCCCGCCCCGAACAGGGTATCCACGTAGAATTCGCCATGGAACCCGGCCAGCACCATTCGCAGCAGGTGCTCCGTAAACCGCGTGCAGGCGGCCCCTTCCCACTGCCGCATGTGCTGGTGGCACATGTACACCATGGGCCGGCCCAGCCGCTGCGACCGGTGAAGCCAGAAAAGAAGCATGGCGTAATGATGAATGTGCTGCGGATCGCAAGGATGGCGCGACGTCAGCTCCACCGCGTCGGTGCCGCCCGGGTGGTGAGGCGGCGGCTGGAACAGCACGTTGTCGCGCGCCCGGATGTCGGACCCGCTCAGCACCTCGCAGCCGGCCGCGGCCGCGGCCCGCGCCGTGTCGGCGTCGTTGCCGCGTCCCGGCTTGGCCCAGGAGCGGGGAATGAATCCAAAGCAGCGTTCGCACCACCGCGCCGCTTCCAGGATGTTGTCGCGCTGTTCGCCGAAGGAGGAGGTGTCCTCCCCCACCCAGGGGTAGCGCCCCGCGCCGGGACGGACGTGCGATTTCCATTCGTTCTCCGGGGCGGCCGAGGTGGCGGTGTCGTAGTGCAGATGCCCGTGATTGCCCAGTTCCATCACATAGGGCTTGCCGGCCCCTTGCGCGGGATAGGGGACGGCATGGCGCAGGTCCACCTTCTCCTTCAACCATTCGATGAAGCGCGGGATCTCCGCCGCGCCGTGGTCCTGTCCGTCGTGCGCGGCCCAGTCGCGCGCGGCGGACTCGTCGAGCGACAGCCGCGTGGACAGGCACATCGTCTGCGGAAAGGCATAGCGCGCCGCCAGCCCCAGCGCCCCCTCCAGGCCTTCGATGGACTGAAACGTCAGCGTGTCGTACAAGTCCATGTCGCCGCGCCAGCAAAAGGCGCTGCGCCGCCCCCCGGGGTAGCGGGTGATGCCGACCTGTTGAACCCGCAGTTCCGACAACGGGCGGCAACCGGCGTGACGAATCCGGATGCGCCGGGAAAATCCGCCGCCCTCCAGCACCAGCTCCATCTGGCCGGCCATTTGCTTCTTGCGCGGACACAGCGTCCAGGCGACTTGTGCGATTCCGCCGGGAGGAACGGGCCCAAGCTGTCGCTCCATCGGACCGGAATTCCGCCAGTCTGCCGGAGCATCCAGACTCACGTTCAGCCCGGAAGCAGGTTGGTCGGGGGAAGGATTTGAAACGACCAGTTCCAACTCGAAAGGCAGACCGACACAGCAAACGCCAAGATCGTATATGGGACGGCGCGACACGAACGGCCCCTCCAGCGTCAGAATCAAGGCATGGTCAAACGGCCCTTGCACCAGCCGTCGGGCCAGCCGCCGATTGGCCGCCTCCAGCGCCACCAGCGCCGCGCCTGCAACTCCGGCGACAACCCAAGATGCCCCCCCGCAAATCAGCAGGGCCAACCCCAGCAGAGCCGCCACCGCCTCCAGTTGGAACCGCCCCAACCCGAGTTTCTTCGGAAAGATTTCCCATGCGACATTGGCCAGGTACATCGCCCAGCCAGCGCGCCAGCGGGCCAGAAAGAGACACCGCGCCAGCGCCACCCACGCCACCAGCGCGCCGCCGATAATCATCAGGATCACTTTCATCGGCTCCCGCCCCCTGTCTCCTGTCCCCCGTCCCCTCTCTCCTGGAACGGATCCCAGGGCGGCATGGAGCCGGCCTGCCCTTGCGCGACGGCTTCCAGCACCTCCGCATAGCGGTTCAGGATATCGGGCTGCGCCAGGCGGCTGCGAATGAAACGATGACCGGCTTCGCCCATGGCCCGGCGCTGCTCCGGATGGTCGGCGGCCTCGGCGATGGCCCGGGCCAGCGCGTCGGAATCGAAAGTCGGCACCACGACGCCCGCGCCGGCCTGACGGATCAGGTCCGCCTGCACGCCTTCCAGCGAAGCCAAGATGGGCAAACCCGCGCCCATGTAATCAATGAACTTGTTTTCAAAATAAATATGAATCAGCGGGCTGCGGAACAGTGTCATGAGGCCGGCATCCGCGGCCGCCAGGATGGCGGGCACCCGGCTTTTCGGCACCGGATCGTGGAAATGGATGTTGTCCAGCCCCAGTTCGCGCGCCAGGGCGATGGCCCCCGGCTTGCTTTGTCCCGTGCCGAACAGGTCCAGACGGATGTCGCGCCGATCCCGCAGGGCCGCCGCCGCCCGCACGATGGTGTCCATGGCCGTCACTTCCGTATGGGTGCCCGTGTACACCGCGACGAACGAATCCGACCAGCCCAGCTCGGTCCGCAGGCGTTCGCGCCCGCCGGGCGGAATCCGGAACTGGGTTTCGTCGCAGCCGTTCGGGAACACATCCACCCGCGCCGGCGAAATCCCCTTGGCCAGGATTTCTGTTTTCAGGCCCGGCGTCAGGCAAACCACGCGGTCCGCGCCCGCGTACAACGAGCGCGCCAGCGCCTGCAGCGGGGCGGCCTGCCAGGGCGCGATGGCCTTCTTGACCACGAGGGCATCCGGCCACAGATCGCGGATTTCCAGCAGGAAGGGCCGGCGCCAGCGGCGGGCCAGCCGCAGAGCGGCCACGCCGCCGAACAGCGGCTGAATGCTCGCCATGACAACATCCGGCGCGGGCTGACGCCGGCCGAACCGCCAGGCCCGCCAGGCGAAGGTGCCGTAGGTTTTCAGCCGGTTGGCGAGGCTGGCGCGCAGGCCGGAGGGCACGGGCAGGCGGCGGACCCGCACGGAGCCTCCGCCGGGCATCTCCGTCGTCTCCTCCGGTTCCGCCTGCTCGTTGTAGGCATTCAAATCGCACGCGAGCACCTCGACCGCATGGCCGCGCTCCGCCAGCCGCCGTACCAGTGCACGCGGCTGGGCCGGCCCGGGGGAGTCCGGACCGGCGAAAAACTGGTGGATGTAGAGAATGCGCATGGGATTCCGTGGACGCAGAATCAGGAGGTTGTCCGCCTGGCGCCGGTCCTCAGCAGAAACTTCCGTTCTTTCCGGCTGAGGAGCCGCGAAAAGAACACCAGGACATAGGCAACCGTCGGCAAGGGATCGGCCCAGGAGAAAATTTCGTCCCGCAGGTTGCGTCCGAAGAACCAGAAGAAGCTCGGCCGCGCCTTGAAGCGGTCGGGCGACCTCAGGAACCAGACGCAGTCGCTGAGGAAATAGCGCATGAACAGGCCCTTCCGGTACCGGAACTGCGGCTCCACCGGCAGGCCCAGCGCCAGCCGGTACAGGATATACGGAACGTCCAGCCCCGCCTCGACCAGGATCTTGATGCTGCGGGTGAAGCGCGGATTGACCTCCATCAGTTTCGGCACGCGGTCGCGCGGATCCTCGATGAAATCGCAATCGCCCATCCCGTACCAGCCGATGCCCTGCAGGAAGCGGGTGGCGGCATCGAGGATGTCGGGGCGGTCCACGGTGGAATTGAGCGTGCTGGACCCGCCCGTGGGCGGATAGAAGCGCGGCTTGTCATAGACGCCGCCGCACAGCGCGCGGCCGGCATCATCCAGAATGACCTCGGCCTTGTACTGCATGCCCGAGTGCGGAACAAACTCCTGCACGATGCAGCTTGGGTATTCGGCGCGCGTGGTTTCGTACATCGCCTTCAGCTCGTCCGCGTTCTTCGGATAGCTGATGCCGCGCGCGCCGTTGCTGATGCAGGGCTTGAGCACCACCGGCCAGGCCGGAATGTCCTTCGCCACGGCATCGATGCCGGCCTCGTCCGGATACCAGGTTTTCGGAACGGGAATGCCCAGCCGCTCGGCCTCCTTCATGGTCCGGGACTTGTCGCGGCAGAGGAAAAACCGGTCCATGTCCACCAGCGGGAGGCGCGTGAACGGCGCCAGGCGCTCTTTCGCCTGTGCCAGCAGCCACGTCGCGGTTTCGCCGCACACCATCGTGACGGGATAGTCTCCGCCCTTCACGGTCTCTTCCACCCAGGCGACAAACGCCTCCGGCTCGCTGTTCGGATGGGGCGAAATCAGCCGGCGGACCGGATAGCGCGAAAACAGCCCCATGGCGAGCCGCCGCGGGGCGGCAGCCGTCACCGGCACCCCGTGGCGGTGCAGATTCGCCAGCACCGGCAGGCTTTCGTTTTCATCCGCCCCCAGCAGCAGGACGGGAGGATGTGTGTCGGATTTCATGCTTATGAATGTCGAATTTGGAATGATGAATGTCGAATTCCGTCGGAGTCATATCTCCAGATTCACCGTGGCCTCCGCGCCGACGTCCACCAACCGCAATTGCCGCCGGCCGCCGCCGAAGTCGAGTTCGAGCGGCAGGCCGTTCAGCGCCCGGGGACCTGAATTCACCACGGTGACGCGGGCCCCGTCCACCTGCACTTTCACGCAGCGGGTGCGCGGGCTCAGCACATCGCGCCAGTAGCGGCCCACGGACGTCAGCGTGCCGGCAAAGAGGTCGCCGTCGTTGTCCGCGAGCACATGGTGCAGCATCTCTTCGACCAGCGCCGCGCTTTCGCCGCCCTTGTAGCGCATCAGATGATGATGGGCCAGAAAGACCAGCGCCCGCCCGGAGCGACGCGCAACGCCAACCCAGAATTTCGCCATGGCCAGTTGAAAGGCGTTCTCGGGGTCCCGCGGATGCATCCGCGGCAGCTCCACGAAACGCTCGCAGCCTTCGGGATGGTGCGGCGGACCGAGCCAGACCAGTTTTCTCCATTTGGGACAGTCCGTTTCGGATCCGACCTCCAGGCCGGCCGCCTCCATCGCCCGGGCGGTGTGGCCGTCGAACACGTCGCTGGGGATCGTGAAACTGACGGGTTCGACCCCCAGGGTTTCGCGCAGCACCCGCGATCCCTCCCGGGCGTTGTCGCGCTGTTCGGCAAAGGAATCCGCCGGATGACGGCTGAGCCAGGGATAATGCCCCGCACCGATGCCCGCATGGCTTTTCCAGCCGTTGCCGGGATCGGCCGCGGCATGGGTGCCGTAGTGCAGATGCATGTGGTTGCCGATCTCCGCGGCATAAGGACGGCTCGTCTCCACGGGCCATTCCTGCTCCGCCGACAGGTCCGCCTGCTCCCGGAGAAACCGGATGAACGACGGGATGTCTTCGGTCCGGCGGTTCCAGCCGAACCGTTCGCAGAACCGGCGGTGTTCGCCGGGCAGCAGGCTCAGGCGCGAGGACAGCATCAGGCTGCTGGGCATGCGGAAGCGCCGGGCCATGCCCAGCGTCGCACGCAGGCCTTCTTCCGACTGAAACGTGGCGGGATCGACCAAATCCTGGTCGCCGCGCCACACAAAGGCCCCCCGGGCGCCGTGCTTCCAGCGGCGGATGGATGCTCCGCGCAGGCTCCGGCCCGGCGGCAGCACCGAGCGCACGCGCAGGGTGCGGCGGAAATGGAAATCGCCGTGCTGGACATGCAGGCGGACTTCGCCCCCGGGACCGCACTGGGGCGCAAACAGGGAGAATTTCATGCTGACGATTTCGCCGCATCCGGGTCCCGGCCGCTCGCCGCCCGCGGATCCCCGCACTTCGATCTGGGCCGTGGCGGAGGTCACGCGGATTTCCACCGGCAGCTGGGCGGGAACGGAAGAGGGGTTCAGCACCAGCACTTCGTATTCCTGCTCGCACCGTTCGGGCCAGTCGCCCAGGTCATACCCCGAGCGGTTCCGTTCCAGCACCGGACCGCGAAGCACCACGGCCAGCCGGGGAACGGGAAGCGGTACACGGCCGTCGAGATCCCGTGCCTGCCGGGCGGGACGAGCCGCTTTCCATTCGGCATCGGTCCGAAGCGCACCGAGCCACGCCATGCCCAGGACAAGGGAGGCCGCCCACCCCGCCCAGGCGCCGGCCCACAGCCCGAACCCCAGCGACAGTCCCGCCCACGCCGCCGCATCCAGCGCCCGGCGGCTGAGGCGGGTTTTCCGTTCCGCCACTTCATAGGCCAGATTGGCCGCCAGCATGAGCCACCCGGCGGGATAAGGGGCCAGGAACAGACACTTGCTGAGCAGAAAAACGCCGCTCGCGCCGCCGAGACAGATTGCCATGATCCAGTCGCCCATGGTCTTTATTCTACCGTGGTTGCTTCCCCCGCCAAAGGGCTATTTTCCGGCAAAGCCCGCCACCAGGCGGCGATTTCGGCGCCGGGCGCGCACCAGGGGTTCTGCGCGGCCAGGCGTTCCAGCAGGCGTTCATAGGTCCATTGCCAGTCGGCATACTCCGGTTCGTTGAAGTAGTTGTTGTGCCACAGCAGCGACACCAGGCCGCCGGCTTCGATCACCGGCTCGATCGCCGCCCAGGCCGCCTCCAGCGCCGCCGGACCGTCCAGCGCCAGGTTCCGGAAGAGCGTGACATCCATGACGGTCAGGGGCAGCTCGAGGATGTTCCGTTTTTCGGGGAAGAACGGAAACATCCGCCCCTCGCGCGCGCCGGGACGATCGGCAAACCCGAATGTGGCGTCGTACTCGAATCCGGCGGCTTCCTGAGCGGCCCAGGTGTCCGCGCCCGAAAAGCGCAGGAGGTGGTTGCGGATGCCGACGGCTTCCACGCCCAGCGCCGCGCGCAGGGCTTCGCGGCTTTCCCGATAGGCCTCTGCCCGGTCGAGGCGCAGCACGCCTCCATGCAGGCCGATTTCGCCGCCGGCCGCGCGGATCCGGTCCGCGATGCGCCGAAGCTCCGGGCAGGTCAGGCGGTAGCGCGGGCCATGGCGGCTCCAGTAGGGATCGTGCAGCACAAAGAAGGTGGAGCGGAATCCATGCCGCGCCTCGATGTCCAGGAGGGTCCGGAAATCCCGTTCCGCCGGCTTGGGGGCAACCAGGGCGCGGGCGATGCGCCGCAGGGCCAGGCGGAGGTTCCCCCGTTCGCCCTGCGCGAGCATCCGCCGCACGTGATTCACATCGGCCAGGATGCGGAACAGTTCCCGGTCGTGGATCTGGTCAACATCGTGCGACAGAAACAATGCAAACGGCCGGTGGTCCGGCCAGCGGGTGGAAGGAATGCGGTTCATGGTGTCACCGGGTACGAAGGCGATCCAGTTCCAGGACGGCGGCCGCTCGGGGCGACAAGGGCCGCACCCAGCGCCGGAACGGACGGGCCAGGCCCGCCAGCAGGCCGAGCGGCGCGCGGTACTGCACATGCAGCCGGAGGGGCTCCTTGCGGAAATTAAACAGGCGGATCAGGAAGTCCTGGATCTCGGTATCGTGCGAGATGGAACGGGACCCGGCGTTGATGTATTCGAAGCGCTGCTGCACGAGATAGTACTCGTTCATGGTCTGGAACAGCGCATAGGCGGGGTAGTGCTTCAGGTAATCGGGATGGTACTTGCCCAGCGTGTAGTCCACCTCGATGCGGTCATAGACCAGGTTCTGGTTGAAGCCGATGAGCTTCCCTTCGTGATAGGCCGCCCATTGGTGGCGGATGTCGCCGAACGGTTCGTCGCTCAGAACCCGCCGGGCGAATTCCTTCCGCGCAGGCAGGACGGCGCCGGTGCCGTAGCCGCGCACGGCGGCGCAATAGGTCTCGTAGCCGTTCTTCGCGATCTCCTGCGCATCCACCTGCCGGACCTCGCAGCGCTTCAGGCCGCGCCGGATATGCTTGCGGGCGTTCTGAGACGCCACGTCGTCCACGGGGACATGCGTCCGGCAGGTCAGCGCGTACCAGTCCGACCCGGCGGCATGCGGACCGAATCCGTCCGTCCACTGCACCCAGAGACCGCCCAGTTCGTGCAGCAGGCGGCGGCCTTGCGCGGGCTCGAGCGCTATCCGCCCGGCCGCCGGGCCGATCGGCGCGATCCAGCCCGCCCGGCGCACGAACAACCCGCCGTCGAGAAGCACAAACGGCGTGTTCTTTTGCCGCAGCATCTCGGCATAGCGCTCCATCCAGCTCATGCCGTCCCCTCCCCGCCGGGACCGGACACCCGGCGCATCCGCGAAAACCAGCGGAATACCGTGAGCGTTTCCCATTCGCCCAGCGGCCGGAAGCCCGCTTTTTCGATGCCGCGCCGCGAGGCGCGGTTCTGCGGCGAGGCGGCGATCAAGACCGGACGCCCGAGGTCGCATACCGTCAGGCTGTGGGCGAGCAGCCGCCCGTAAAGTCCCCGCCCGCGCTCCTCCGGCGCCGTCCAGTAGAACCCCAGCATCGTGCCCTCGCGGGCCACGGCGCCGAAGCGACGGCGGAACGGACTCCAGTCCTGCACCCACCCGTAGGCCTGCAGGCGGCGGCCGTCTTCCGACAGGCACAGCAGCTTCGCCCGGCCGCGCTTCATCCGGTAGAACATGGCATCGGTCCATGGCGAAGGCACTGCAACGGTTCGGAAGTGCCGGGGAATGTCCTGCCATCGCTCGTGCACCCGCACCTGCGGGTCGGCCGCGCCGGATCCCTGCCGGGGATCCCAGCCGTAGAAACCGACGCGGCGCCGGTCCAGCACGAATCGCCGCAGCAGATGGACCAGGCGTCTCATGCCGCGCCGCCCCGGAGTTTCCGATCCACGGCATCCAGCGCGCCGGCCGCCAGCAGCACGGCCGCCGCATAAGCCAGCAGCCCGGCCCAGGGATGCCCCGCCGCGCTGGCTTTTTCCAGCACCGCCAGCAGCGGCTCGTGGATGCAGTACAGCGCAAAGGCCATGCCCGACACCCGCAGCAGGACGCGCAGCACCGCGGGTGCCGCCCGCTTCAGCGTTTTCTGCAGCCAGGCCACCAGGACCAGCGCGGGCCAGGGAATGATCGTCAGCCCGGCGCAGCCGGCCATGTCCAGCCAACCCGACATCCCCTCGCCCCACTGGAAAAACTGGCGACCCTTGAACACCAGTCCCAGAAACGCCAGCAACGGAAGAAACAGCGCGAGATGAAGGCGCGCGTCGGACGACGCCTCGCCCCGCGCCGCCAGGCGGTCGGCCAGCAGCATGCCGGCAAAGAACGACGGAAATGCCACGACGGCCGCCTCCATGAAGCCGCCGGCCCGCAGGACCCAGCAGGACAGCGCCAGCGCGCCCGCCGCGAGAAACTCCTTTCGGCGGATGCGGCAGGCCGCCAGGAAAAGCGCATAGCACAACAGGAGCAGCGAAATGAACCAGAACGGCGCCGTATAGCCGCCGGACACGACGGGCTGGCGCAGCCACATGGGAATGCCCGCCGCGTTGGCCAGCAGCGCGCCCGGATCATAGAGCCGGCCGCGCAGGAGCCAGGCGAACAGCAGCGTGACCGCCAGCGAAATCCAGTACACCGGGTAGATGCGCCAGAAGCGCCGCTTCAGCCAGGCAACGGGGTCCACCCGTCCGCCGGCCCGGTTCACTCCGGCCTGCAGCAGCAGACCCGATGAAAACAGAAAGACCGAAACCGCCAGCTTGCCGGCGCTGGCAAACAGCCACAGCGGCTTCCAGAATTCGTGGGCATAGGGAATGTGACAGGCCACCACCGCCAGAATCGCCAGCCCGCGCGCCAGCGTATTGGACGCCAGCAGCTCCCCGGAGGAAATGCAGGCCGGCCTGGAACGGTCGTCCATCAGAAAAATCCCCTCCGCAGGAATTTCATGGCGGTTTCCAGCGGCCGCCAGCCCTTGTTGACCGTGTAATACGGCGTCAGCCGGCCGCCGAATCCCCGGAAAAAGCGTTCAATGGGCGGAATGACGGATCCCTCGAAATCGAAGGTTTCCAGGCCGGCTTCCTTCGCATGGCGGATCGCCTCCCAGACGGCCAGAGCGCCCGCGCCGTGATGGCGGTTTTCGGCGCGGTACCCGCCCAGCAGGTAATAGGCGGTCCGTTCGTCGTGTACGACAAAGCAAGCGGCGATGGGCGCACCGTCGCGGCAGGCGACATAGGCGTAGTGGTTGCCGGGCCGGGCATAGCGGGTCAGGATACCCTCCAGCACGTCGCGGTCCACGCCTTTGGCCTGCCGTCCGAACGTCGCCAGCACCAGGTCGCGCACCTCGTCCGGCCCCTGCGCCGGACGCGCGGTCACGCCGTCGCGGACCGCCTTGGAGACGTCGTTGCGGCGGTCCGGGGACATCTGCCTGCGAATCTGCTCCAGGGGCGGCGCCAGATCGAGCAGATACGTGTACTGCGGCACCACCTTGAAACCGCGCCAGAAAAACGGCAGCGCATCGGAAATGCGCCGGTCCAGCGGCAGCATGCAGAGCGCCGGATGCCGGTCGTCCAGCCAGGACGCCAGGCACTCCGCGGCCGCGCGGCGCTCCTCCAGCACCGCCACCGGATTGCTGGATTTCACCGCCAGGAACGGTCCGCACGACGGGGTGAAGGGCGCGCGGCGGAACACCGTCAACCCCGCGCGGCGCTCGGCATAGACCGCCGCCCCGCCCACAAGGGTGCCGCCCCCGTCAAACAATCCCAGCAGGCGCATCCGGTTCCCGAACAGATCCAGCCAGTCCAGGCGGTTGAACAGCGACCCGTGCCGGCGGGCCAGTTCGTTCCAGGCCGGCCGTTCCGACGATGTCAGTTCCCGTATCTTCATCAGGTCTTCGCTCCGGCGAGCACGCGGCGGTACAGATCCAGCAGCACGGGCTCCATGTGATGCCAGCGGTATTTCGTCTCGGACAGCCGCCGCGCCTGCCCGGACATCGCCGGCATCGCCGCCCGGTCGGTGATCAGTTTCGAAATCGCCTCCGCATAGGATTCCGGCGATTCCGGATCGGCGAGCACGGCGGCGCCTTCCCGGGCCAGGACGGCGAAATGCGAACGGGGAAACGCGGGACCGACGACGGGCAGCCCGTACAGGAGATAGTTGAAGCATTTGTTGGGCGCGGCGATGCGGTGATTCGGCGTCGGCTGGAAGGCGATCAGGCCGATGTGGCACGAGGCGATGGCCTGTCCGACATCGGCGTAGGGCAGCCAGCCGGTCCGGACGACCGCGTGCTGCAGGCCATGCCGGGCCACAAAGGCCTCCAGCCACTCCTTCTCCGCGCCGAACACGTCGCCGACGATTTTCAGCACGACGCGATGCCTCGCCGCCAGCTGCCGTACCGCTTCGGCCATCGTCTTGAGCCCGCGCACGAAGGTCAGGCTGCCGTCATGGCACAGGATCGTCTCGTCCCCCGGCCCGTGCCCCCCGCCCTCGCCGAAAAGTTCCACCACGGGCACGTTGAGAAGGGTCGCGGTCCGGGCCGGCCCCAGGACCGCGGCCAATTCCTCCGTAATGGCCTCGCTGGCGCCGATGGCGGCATCGCATTGCGCCAGCCAGCGGCGTTCCGCCGCGCGATAGACGGCCATCGCCGCCGGCCACAGCGGTTTCGGAAACCGCACCGCCGCCACGCCCGCCCACAGCTCATGGCTGTCGAAAATCACCTTTACTCCCGTGCGGCGCTTGGCCCGGAGCGCCGCCACCAGCCCGTCCGGCTCGTGGCAGTGCACGATGTCACAGCGCTGATCCGCCATGGCCTTCGCCAGCGGCTCCACGGTCCGGAAGCGGTCTTTCAGGCCGCCGCCGCCGTCGTAATGGGCGAAGCGCACGCCGTCGGTCCGCTCGGGAAACGGCTTCCCGCGCGCGCAAAGCACGCAGACGTCGGCGCCGGCCCGGGCCAGGCTGCGGGCCTCCTTGAAAAAGATGCGGTCGTCGT
>ERZ795048.3162-NODE-3162-length-12560-cov-4.272291_pt1 | contig 12560 bp, 5 predicted proteins | sample MGYA00375132_ERZ795048 | MGnify/ENA primary metagenome ERZ795048 (study PRJEB30177, sample SAMN05720225) | activated sludge metagenome | isolation source: Anaerobic digester | place: Hong Kong | collected 2014-12-17 ...
CGGGATAACCTGGATCAGAATGAAAAGGGCTTAATTATGCCATGGATCAGGCCGGCTTACAACGGTGATCTACTGGAGATCCGGGATGGAGGTATGTGGATTGAGCCCAGCGTGGACAGGAGAAATGTGTTTGAGCCCATAGAAATACCCAATATAAATGTGGACCTGGAACTGTATCCCGGTTTTTCATTTTCATATAAGACCACTGGTCGTGAAGAGGCATTTGGATTGTTTGCCGGCTTCTTCGTACCCGGGGGAAAAGGAACCAGTCGCAGCGTTTTTCCTGAAACACCCTTGATTATGCTGCAGCCAAGCCCGGATGGATTTACCACGGTAAGGATCGAACTCGATCAGCTGGTGAAACAGGCTAAAGAGGAGTATGGGAATTCTGTTGCCAAAAGCTTCCTGTTGCAATTCTACGGGCCGGAAGATGTGCAATGGCAGCGAAAAGACGGGGGGATATTCATTAAAGATTTTCAGATTGGATTTGCAAGTTTCCTCCAGGATGTTTCCTCCATATCCATCAACGGGCAGCGAAATACCCTGCAATCAGCTGGAGAAGGAGTTCGTATAAATCACAATATGTTTGAAATAGAAATCAGGTTAAAGGGGAACGAAAAAGTATATACCTATCCTGTATCCGACCCGCTTCCGGGGAACTGGAACCTGGTGATTCAGCCGGGAGACAATTACCGGGTAATCGATGGAGACATCGTAAAGCCTGATAAAAACTTCAAAGGGAAATTAAAAGTCAGGGCGATCATTGAAACGGAAGGGATAAGCAGTAACAGCTTTGATTTTGAAATTTCTGTCCTTCCCGAAAAAAAAAAGATGAAAGGGGAGTAACGGCAGAGAGGTATGAAGCCGACTGGGAATCCTTGCGTCAGCATACCATCCCCGAATGGGCAATAGATGCGAAGTTCGGGATTTATGCGCACTGGGGGCCTTATTCGCAAACTGGTGCCTGGGAGGACAATCCAACCATAAACTGGGGGAATTACTATATTACCGCGTACAGGGGAATTTATGATCCGGACCCGGAAGAAGCACGGCGAAAGACTTTCGAGAAACGCTATGGTTCCATTACGGAGGGTTACGGGTACAGGGATCTGTGCCGGGACTTTACAGCAAGCGCGTTTGACCCTGTGGCCTGGGCCGACCTGATCGAACGTTCGGGAGCAAAATACGCCGGTATTTGTGCGATTCACCACGATGGGTATGCCATGTGGGAAAGTGACGTCACACCCCATTGTGCGGGAACGACCGGTCCGGAGCGTGACCTGCTGGGAGAGATGCTGCAGGAAATTGAAAAACGGGGATTGAAAACCATTGCCACCTTTCATCATGCCCGTACCTATGAGCATTTCCAGGGATTGTCGAAACACCTGTTACAAGAACACATCGAAGGGGTGGATATCCTGGACTCCTCAAATTATGATTACTACTGGTTTTTAGGTACGCAGGAACGATTCGAGGACAATCGTTACAGGCTTACGAAAGAGGTGATTGATAAATATAAACCGGATATCCTGTGGTTTGACGGTGGTGGCGGAAAATACGGTACGGAAAAGATCTTGTCCGATTTCTTTAATATGGCTATCGAAGAAGACAAGGAAGTTTGCGTGCACAATAAGGGGAACTTTGGTAAAAACTTCGGTGTTTATTCCTATGAAAACGGGGCGAATCGCCCGATGTTTGTGGACTGGCCCTGGGAAGATGATACTCCGTCGGCTGTTGGCTGGTGTGACTGGCCTTGGTGGTACGGAATCGAGTATAAAAAACCTCGCGATGTGGTGGTCCGCTTATGTGACCTGGTGGCACGCAACGGGGGATTATTGTTGTCCATGAATCCGCGGCCGGATGGATCGTTTGATGAAGATCAGGTAGCATTGCTGGAAGGCATCGGGGGGTGGCTGAAACAAAACGGTGAAGCGATATACGGCACCCGCCCCTGGAAGATCCATGCAGAAGGGCACACGGAATCAACAGCCTATAGCCAGGTTCATCCGGAGACAAATAAAGAATCCCGGAAAATACAACCCGACCCGACCGTCTTCGACTGGACGGATTTCCGTTTCACAACCCGGGAAAACACACTGTATGCCATTGAACTGGGTATTCCCCCGGGTAAAGCAGTTGTAATAAAGTCGTTGGGTTCAGGAATAAAGGTTTCAGATTTGAATAAGATCACCGCTGTCGAACTCATCGGGTATGGAAAGGTTAAATTTAAACGTACAAAGGAAGGGCTGAAAATACACTTACCAGGCAAATTACCGAATCACTGGGCACTGGCATTTAAGATTGAAGTTGCAGGAACACTGGAGAATGTTCCCTTGCTCGGGGAGAATGAGATCATTCCCATGAAGACCTGAAATCCTGTGGAGACAAATAAATCCAGGTGTATTTTACAGTCAGATAATCGTAAATAAAATATACCCGGCTTAAGCGGTACGTATTTTTTCAGCCCGGCTCTTACATCCTTTAACACAATCTATTTGTGCCCCAATTTTGGAATATTATAGATCTATCGTTAAGCGATTTAATCCTAGTTTTGTATAGGCAGTTCTATTCTAAAAAAGGAGCTTGTTCCGGGACGGAAGCATCCGGAGATAAAACAGGAAACTATCATAGCTGAACGCGCTCAGGGAGCATAATTATTCAAACATGAAAAAACTACTTCTACTCATTTTAACATTGCCGGTGTTTGTTTTCACATCGTGTGCAGGTGACAATTCAAAAACTCCCCCTAATATCCTGGTGATCATCGCCGATGATATTTCAAGGACCAGCATGGGGAGCTACGGGAATGAATTTCTGAAGACTCCGAATTTTGACAGGATTGCAGAAGAAGGAGTATTGTTTACAAATGCCTATGTATGTAACCCGAAATGTGCACCCGCCCGTGCCACTCTCCTTACCGGGAGGTATTCGTGGCAGCTGGAGGAGGCGTGCAATCACTGGTGTACGATGCCGGAAAAATGGGTCTTCTATCCCGACCTGCTGGAAAAAGCAGGTTATTTCATTGGCTTTACCGGCAAAGGATGGGCTCCCGGTATATACACCAGCGAGCATAATCCGGCGGGCTGGGAGTACAATGATATCAAGAAAAAGGCTCCCTATAAATATATCAGCGACAAGGATTATCCCGCGAATTTCGAAGCCTTCCTGGATAAGAACGAGGAAGGAAAACCCTTCTGTTTCTGGTTAGGCACGCATGAGGCACACCGCGCTTTCCAGAAAGATGTACATGTCCTGGAAAATATTGATCCCGAAAAGGTTAAAGTTCCTGCCTGTCTACCCGACATAGACCTGGTTCGCAAAGACATTGCCGACTACGGGGTGGAAGTGGAGTATCATGATTCCCAGATAGGAATTTGCCTCAATATCCTGGAGGAAAGAGGCATGCTCGATAATACGCTTATTATTGTTACTTCGGATCACGGCATGGCCTTCCCCAGGATTAAGGGTCAGATATACGATGAAGGATTCCATGTTGCTTTTGCTGCCCGCTGGGGAGATAAAATAAAACCCGGACGGGTGGTGGATGACTTTATCAATTTTCCCGATGTCGCGCCAACCATTATGGAAGCCGCCGGATTGGAGCCACACGGGCAAATGACGGGCCAGAGTTTCCTGGATGTCCTTCTTTCCGGTAAGTCCGGGCAAATCGATCGAGACAGGGATCATTCCCTCCTGGGGAAAGAACGACATGACATTGGCAGAAGCGACGGTGATCAGCTTACCGTTGGTTATCCCGCCAGGGCCATTCGTACATCACAATACCTGTATGTAAAGAATTTTAAGCCGGATAGATGGCCGGCAGGCGATCCGGAATATGATTATCCGAATTGTGATGCATCTCCCAGTAAAAGTCTTCTGACCCGGCAGACCGCAGATTCAGCGTATTATTCCTATTACGAATTAGCATTCGGGAAAAGGCCCGCGGAAGAGCTTTACGATATCAGCAAAGATCCTGACTGCGTGAATAACCTGGCTCCGCTGGCTGAATATGCGGATATCGTTGCAGACCTAAACCGGAGAATGACCGACGAACTGGTGAGCCAGGGAGATCCGAGAATCCTGGGAAAGGGCGATATATTTGATTACTACCCTCATGGAAACGCGGAGAAACTCAAGTCCTTTTATGGAGATAAGTATGTTGATATGCAGGAAGTCTTCGATGAAAAATATAAGAAATAAAGGACGTTCTTAAAGGTCAATATTTTCCATAGCCTTATCTTTATGCAAACAATAATGGTCATCTTTGTACCAACAGGGATGAATGAAAAGTATGTGAGGTTGAATTATTGGGTTTGCGATTATGAAAAGGGCAGTTCTTCTTTTACTATGTTTTCTGCTCCCGGGCAGGGAGCTGGTTTATTCAAAACAGCATTTTGAGCATATTGATATTAATTCAGGTCTGAATTCTGCCAGTATCAATGCCATTGATTCAGATACACTTGGATTTGTTTGGTTTGCATCAGCAAATGGTGTGGACAGATACTCGGGAAGTGAAATCAGGCAATATGATTTGTCTTTGCAGACCCCGGTGCCTTTCGATAAAAATGTCCTGTCGATTAATAATATCAACGGGGATCTCTGGGCAGCCCTTCGCAGCGGACACCTTTTTAAGTATGATTACTTGCATGATGATTTCAAACTGATTGCCTCCCGAAGCAACTTCCAGTTCCGCGATGTTATCAGGATCTCAGGCAGTAAACTATTGATTACGGGCACCGGAATACTCTGCTATGACGAGTCAACAGGGGAACTTGAGGAGGTTTTCACGGAAGAAGATAACTACTTCAGAACCCCTCTGATCCTCGATAACCTGCTTTATGTAGCAACCAATAACGGAGTATGTTGCTTCGACATGGTTGATGGCCGGATTCAGTACAATTCAAGAATACTTGATTCGATTTATATCCAGACACTGGATGTATTCAAGGAACAATTGCTCATTGGGACTTCCGGAGAAGGACTTTACCAGCTAACGAATAATGGTGATATCATTCGGCATCTTTCTTTTGATTATGGAGAGAATATTCAGAGTATAAAGTGTACGGACTCAACGGTATACATTGGAGTAAACAGGGTGGGACTGATCCTCCTGGATTCGGCCCTGAATCATATTGAAACTTACAGTCATAATTCGGATGATGGTAATTCATTGAGTATTAATAGTATTCATGATATTTTCATTGATGAGGAACACAGGGTATGGATCAGTACCTACCGCAAGGGGGTGGATGTGCTGGATCCGAATAAAAAACCATTTTCTTCCATCCAGCATGAAAAGAATATCGAGAATAGCCTGCATAACAATGTAGTTCGAAGTATTTGCAGGGTCTCCCCGGATGAAATATGGTTCGGGACGGAAAGAGGAATTAGTACGTATACTCCGTCGAAAGACAGCTGGAAGGTAATACCTCCCCTGGAGAATGAAGCAGTATTGCAGATTATCAGGTGGAACGATAAGCTGGCACTCAGCACCTTTGGTGCCGGAATTGTCATTTTGGATCCTTCTTCGCTTGAAGTGGTGAAAGTATGTAATTCGCAAAACGGTGCCAACGATTTTATCTATACCAGTTTCGTAGATGACGGGCAGCGGCTCTGGTTTGCAGGCCTGGAAGAACTCTATTGTCTTGATCCTTCCTATAAGCTGAGCTCCTACCCGGTAAAGAATATAAAAAGTATTATCCAGTATAACGGGAACATTATAGCAGGTACTTTCCAGGGAGTGTTTTCAATCAACCGGGAGGGAGTGATCTCACCAATGTATGCAGGGCTGGAGGAAGATCTGATCTGGTGCGTATATCCCTCGGATTCTATTTTATGGGTGGGTACTGAAGGGAAAGGCTTATTGCGGGTAGATACGAAAACGGGTGAAGTATATAGCACTGAAGCGGTATCCTCCCAGGTGATTTTTGATATTTACCAGGATAATAATCAGAATTTATGGCTGTTGACTTCCCGGGGCATAGGCAAGTTCAATCAACATAAGAACAGCTATATTTTGTATACCATGCATGATAATCTTCCAACCAATGACTTCAGGCTTGGTGAGATTGTTGAAGTTGAAAAGGGGAAACTGATGGTCTGCTCGTCGTTTGGTGTATTGGAATTCCGTCCGTATGAAATCAAAGATTATACTGTTCCCACGGATGTATACATTACACGCCTGGAGGTAAGTGGTACTCCATATACAGAAAAATCAACATTGTACCTGGAAGACCTTGAACTGCTATACAATCAGAACAGTTTGTCGTTTACGTTTGAAAGCATCGGCTTTACCAATTCAAACAGGAGCCTGTACCGATGGAGGTTGGTGGGCTATGACGATGAGTGGATTATTTCAGAGGACAGAACAGTCACCTATTCCAATCTGCCCATCGGGAAATATCAACTGGAATATATGGCTTCAAACCGCGACGGTTTATGGATGGAACAGCCCAGGATCCTGGATATTACCATCAAGCCTCCCCTCTGGAAAACAACCCTGGCCAAGATTATGTATATACTGATCCTGCTCGGGCTCTTCCGCCTGGTCTTCTATGTTTACAGAACCCGCTTAAACAGGAAGTATTCGGAAGATAAGATCCGTTCGTTTATCAATATAGCGCATGACATCAGTAATATGGTTTCCGTCATTAAGCTTTCAGCTGAAAAGATTACGAACGGAATGCCGGAGAATCATTCCACAAAATTGCTTCTACAAAATACAAACCGGCTGAGCAACTGGGCGAACCAGCTGATATCTTTTCAGAAAGCGGAACACGGGAAGTTGCGAATAAATGCCGAGGAAGTTACCTTGTATCCCCTGGTGAAAAGTATTGCTGAAGGGTTCTCCCCCCTCCTGGAGCAGAAAAGAATCACCCTGAAGATGGAAGTGGATACAAAAATCCGTATCTGGTTCGACCGTAACCTGATGGAACGAGTGATCAATAATCTGCTTTCCAATGCAATAAAATATTCTCATGAATTCGGACTGATTCTTATCTCCACGAAGGAAACGAATGAGAATATTGTCCTTTCCATCAAAGATGAAGGGATCGGGATACCGAAACAGGATCAGAAAGAGATCTTCAAGCGATTTTATCGTTCGGAAAACATGAACGATGTGAAGCAGAATGTGGGCAGTGGTATCGGGCTGATGCTTTCAAAACATATTGTATCCCTTCATCATGGCAAAATTGATTTTGAGAGTGAACCGGGGATCGGTTCCACCTTTAAAGTGTGCCTGAAGAAGGGAAATGCTCACTATGAAAAGGAGCAGATCAGTAAGAAGAATGAATCAGAATCCATTCCGGTCAAAGATGTGAACCTGTCGGAATTCTCTTCCAGGCACATTCTACTGATAGATGATAATGATCAATTCAGGCAAAGCCTGAAAGAGGAGCTAAAGGGAATTTTTAAGGTTTCGGAAGCCAGTAACGGGGAAGAGGGGATGATGAAAGCCATTGAAGTGATGCCGGATGTAATTATCACTGATATCATGATGCCAAAAGTCTCCGGATCTGAACTATGTTTCCAGCTAAAAAATGATGAAGCAACCAGTCATATCCCCATTATTATTTTAACTTCCCTGGCAACAACCCAGGACAAGGTAGAGAACATTGAATACGGTGCGGATGCCTATATAGAAAAGCCGCTGAACCTGAAGCTGCTAAAACTTACCTTGAGAAATATTTTCCAGGCGCAGGACCGTCTGAAAGAATACTATAATATCAACGAGGACAAGAAGAAACATAAAGCACCGGCCACGGAGAATGCCTTCATCGGGGACCTGGTTAACCTGATCAAGCTTCAACTGAAGAATGAGAAGGTAATAGATATTGAGCTCATTGCAAGGGACCTGGGCCTGAGTCGTTCTGCATTTTACCGCAAGATAAAATCCATCACGCAACTGGCTCCTGCCGCTTTTATACAGAAGGTGAAGCTGTTGTATGCTGCAGACCTTCTTGTCAATTCAAGGCATCTCAATATTAAAGAGATCGCATATATGTGCGGCTTTGTAAATTCAAAACATTTTAGCGTGGCATTCCGGAAAGAATTCAGTACCACTCCTACCGCCTACAGGGAACAAATGAATGCAAAAAAAGCCAGGCCTGAATAAGGCCCGGCTTTTCCCGCTTTCCATTCTGGTAATTTGAGATTCTAGTTCACAATTAAATCAAACGCTACAGTTCCGTCTGTTGAATTCACAAATTCTTTTATGAGGATTGCTCCATAGCTGCCTTCTACAGTTTTGAATAACACGATATCATCTGTTGTAAGGTTCTTGAGTGTATTTGAAAGCACCGAGGCGTGGAAGATATCATAGATCTTTTCATCGTCTGTAGCATTGGTGAAATCATCCACGCTAAATTCATCCTGGCTTGCCAGTACAAACTGCGTATTGTTCCTGCTTGTCCATGATCCGAAGCCCAACGGGGCCTTGTAAATGAACTGGGCAGCGTCACTGTTTGATGGAGCTGCAATGCAGAGTCCGACCGATGAACTGCGATAATATGAAATATCTATGGCTTCGGCGTTATCTATTCCGTAAGGTTCCCCGGCGGAATAGAAAAATTTATCCTGCGTCTCAGCATCCAGGAATTGTTCCAGCACCGTGTTTGCCTGCATACCCATAGTGATATCGTTGTAATGGGAAACGCTTAGCGGAGTGCGGTCATCGTCAACGATGAAGGAAACCTGGAACGGGAAGGATGCATGCGCGGCATTGTTATTATTGTCGTAAACAAAGCAATTCAGGCGGTAATTCCCCTCCTGCGAAACTTTAAATGTGGCCGTCGGCCCATCCGCCTGTAGCTCTACTCCATCGGCCATGGGCAGGCTTCCCTCAAAACCGGGATTGTCCCTGTCGAAAGAGATACCTTCCCTGCAAACGATCCATTCGTAGCTCAGGTCATCGTCCTCGGGATCATATGCGTCGATGGTAGCCGTATTTATTGCAGCTGTAGTGGTTATCACGCTTTCCGACGCTATTTTGCCATTGACAGTAAGATCTTCACCGTCGTCTATCCGGGGCGGGTAATTGGCTGAGCTCGATGAAGTCCACATATATCGCATGGTATGTGCCGATTCTAAAGCCATGCCCAGCCGGTTAAACATGGGGTACCATGTGATCACCGTCCCCCGGTCCTGGTATCCCCATACAAAGGCAAAGCTCCCCAGGCAGGTCGTCCTTGAATTATAATAAGGAATTACATCGCTACGGAGAATACTTTCATATACTTCTGCTTTTTCTGTTGAAGTGAGCTCAATTAATCCTTCACCCTGTGTTGATCCCCAGGAGGTAAACGGAACCTGGGTGTCCCATGTGCCACGTTGTCCCAGCTCGGTTACCATGTAGGGTTTGTCCCATCCGGCTTCAAGTAGTTTTGATTGGATAAGAGACACGGCCCCTTCATAGGAATTGATCCCCAGTATTGCGAAGGAAGGACAGCTGTCGGCAATAGCCTGTACAACTTCTATCGGTGTACCGGGCAGGACGGTGGTTACCGGGTGTGCCGGATCAATGCGATTGATCATCTCGCCGATATCATTAACTTTTCCCCAGACAGAAGCATCTGTGGTGTTCAATTCATTTCCAAGTGCCCACATCATTACTGCAGGATGGTCCTTGAATTGTTTTACCCAGGCTTCACACTGATCATATTGTTTCTGCACTGCAACTTCGTCACTGTAATCAAAACCATCTCTTACCCGGCTGATCCAGATACCTACCATCACGCTTACACCGTTATAATAGGCTTCATCCAGCAGCTGGCGGGTGGCGGCTGTGTCATTCACGCTGTAGTTACGGATCGTATTCCCTCCAAACTCACCTACTTTCCCATAAAAGGCATTGGTGGCTGCTCCTTTCACATAATACTCTTCACCTTCTTTATACAGTCTGAAATAATTTCCCTCATCCCTGATCTCGAAGTTGGTTGATGTATGAACCAGGGGACTGTCGATTTCAGGCGTCTCCTGAAGAGTTGTTGGAGGAAGATCTCTCAGCAATTCATCTTTACAGCCAGAAATAAAGAAAAGACCTGTTAGCAGCGCAAGTAAAATTTTAGTTTTCATTGTGAATATATTTTTCGCAAAAACAAAAATAGAAGAACATTTAATAAAGAGGGAAGCATGAAGCATGATTGACATTGCCTGATACTTTATTGAATAATAGAGAAACTTTTTGCAAAAATGAAAGAAGCAGCCGGAATACCAGAAAATGACAGAAAAACCAAATTGAATACATGTGAAACCTCTTACTCATACATAAACTTTACTTTTGAGCTGGTAAATTTCTTAATGAATGAAAAAGCTGTTATTAGGAATCAGTGTCGTGTTTTTGTGGAGTTGTACCAATTCTTCGCAGCCCTCGGTGGTGACATTTGAAGTCATGGAAGGAGTAGCTACGCTGTATGTAGATGGTGAAGAGTGGGAAACCAGGGCAGTCTCCGGTTTCGATTTCCTGGATATGGCACAGGAAGCAGGGGTGAATACACTTCGAACCTGGGGCCTCCTAAACCTGGATAACGGAAGGTTATTGGATGAAGCACATAAAAGAGGAATGAAAGTCCTTGTCGGTTTCTGGCTTGCACATCAGAACCTGGGGATAGATTATACATCGCCGGCAGATAGTACAAAGATCAAAGCACAGTACAATAGAATTACCGCTGCGGTCATGGAGTACAAGGATCATCCGGCCGTACTGGCATGGGGAGTGGCAAATGAGATCAATGCAAAAAATGCTCCGCCGGAAGTGTGGAACGCAGTAAACGACATTGCCGCCTTTATCAAGGAGCATGACAGGAACCATCCTACCGTAACCGTGCTGGCCGGTTCAAAACCGGAACAGATCAGGGATGTGATGGAACGGGCTCCTGCAATTGATATCGTAGGGATAAACAGCTACCTGGACACGAAGAAAGTTCGGGATGACATTCAGCGTGCCGGTTGGAAAAATCCTTTTATGGTGACTGAACTTGGTCCGGATGGATTCTGGGAGTCGGATACAACAAGCTGGGGAGTACCGCTGGAGGTAAACAGCAGTGTGGCTGCGCAAATGTATTCTGAACGATACAGGATGGTGGATGCAGACCCGCTTTGTATAGGAGTCTTTCCTTTTAAATGGGGAAGTGTTCCCAAGAAAACACCGACCTGGTTATCCATATTTCTATCCGACAGTTGTAAAACAGCGTCGTATGATGCACTCTATTATATATGGAATAATAACTATCCTGCAAACCGGGCTCCCGTAGTAAACAACCTTACTATTAACGGGAAAACCGCGATGGATGCCCCCGTGTTGAAAACCGGGGAAAGCGTGCTGGCCGGTGTGGAAGCCGCTGATCCGGATGGGGATGCACTTAGCTTTCAATGGGAAGTACTGCCGGAGATTATTTTGACGCCGGGTATCCAGGGAACACAAAAGATAACGGTTTCTCCCCTGGAAGGATTGATCTCTTCAGGAAATGGGAGGAATATTTCTTTAAGCTGTCCTGGTACACCGGGAGCATACCGTCTGTATGTATATGTGTACGACGGGAACAAGTCCTGTGGATATGCGAATCTTCCTTTTTTGGTCGAGTAGGGTTATTATTCTATTCAAAATGGTTTGCACAATAGACAAACTGATGTAAGCACCGGTAATGAGTAATATCTTTCCGGCATAACTTTTAACTATCAAAACGGAATACATGAAACGATTAATTTTATTTTTCAGCTTTGCCCTGTTATATACGATGTCCGGTTTTGCTGCTGCAATGGCCAGTGACAGTTTATACTGGGAAGATTTTACGAATACTGCCAATGACAATAAAGGATGTTGGGGCAGTGGCACCGCCGCTCCTCCGGTGATTGACACTGCCGGGGTCACCGACTGGTTTATTGATGTGCACGGAGCATCGGGTTTTATCAGTGCTACTGCCGATTATTTTAAGCAGGTAACTGCGGATAAATTCGCAGCCCAGGATGTGCTCAAAGGAAATCCTTACGTCAGCTGGCTTTCCAAAGTGACCGATATTTCAGGAGTTGAAAAAGCAAAAATCAAAGTAAACTTCGAGTTCAGGGGAACCGGCTTTATTGCTGATTACTTTTTCAAGGCGTATTATGTGCTGGATGAAGGTTCAGATACTATTGAGTTCAAGAGTGTAACAGGAGATCAGATCACAGCAAACCCTGAAGCTTTTGTAGCTGAAGTTGGCGGTCTGACCGGAAACACCGTACAGGTAATACTGCGTGTTGCTACGGCTGGTACCAGGTTTATCAATATCCTGGATGTGATGATAGATGAAGAACCCCCGGTGATTATCGATGTAACTTCCGTAAGCCTGGATCAGTCAGAGCTTACCCTTGATAATTTCACAACAGCTAAATTAAGTGCTGCAATTTCCCCGGAAGATGCCACCAATCCTGCCCTTTCATGGCACTCACTGGATGAAAGTATTGCCACTGTTTCTGATGGGATAGTGGAAGCACTTAAAGTGGGTACAACTAAGATTGTTGTTACAGCCCTGGGAGGAACCGATGTAACAGACACCTGTGATGTCACCGTTATCCAGGGAGAT